>Ga0302247_1002115_pt1 | contig 13451 bp, 14 predicted proteins | sample AAG_UR_Ile_MG_FD_193529 | JGI IMG/M metagenome (GOLD analysis project Ga0302247, IMG submission 193529) | Enriched activated sludge microbial communities from anaerobic digester in WTTP, New Holstein, Wisconsin, United States - AAG_UR_Ile | ecosystem: Engineered > Bioreactor > Anaerobic >...
TTACGGCGCCGGCGTGGAGCAGGGTGACGATCTCCTCCCCCGGGGGCAGGCAGGCCAGGAGCCCCGCCAGCAGGGTGGACTTCCCCGCGCCCCCCTCCCGGGCTCCGGTCAGGAAGGAGGCGCCGGAGCGGACCAGGGCGGCCAGTTCTCCCGCCATCTTCGCGCTCAGGGTGCCCGCTTCGATGAGGTCCACCAGGGAGAGTGTCCGGCCTCCCCGCTGGTTCAGCTCTTCGATGAGGTCCCTGTTCCGCGCCGTCATGTCCTTGTCCTCCCCTCCGGCGGGCCGGCAACGAGAACCCGCCGGCGCCCCGGCTGCGCGGGGTTCGCTGCCCGGTGATGCGGGCCCTGCAGTCCGGCGCGCCTCCGCCTTTTTGTTGCCGGCTATCCGATGCCGGGTTTTCGCCTCCGCCTTTTCGTTTCCGGCTACTCGTCCTCCTCGATGATCTCCCGGAGCCGGGCGGGCTTCAGGACCCGGATGGTCCGCCCCTTCTGGGCGATGACCCCCTCCCGACAGAGTTCGGAGAAGACCCGGGACAGGGCCGGCCGGGTCACCCCGAAGACCTCGGAGAGCTCCTCCTTGGTCTGGGGGACCCACAGCTCCGCGGTCCGCTGCCGGTTCATCTCCGTCAGGAGAAAACCGGCGATCTTCCTCCGGATGGTGCCGAACTGCAGAAACCGGAGCTTCTGGGCCAGAAAGCCGATCTTGGCCCCCAGGCCGCTGAGCATCCTGGACAGGAAATCCTCGCTGATCCGGCAGAGCCGGAGCACCTGCTCCCGGGGAATGGCGATGACCTTGACGTCCGTCGCCGCCGTCACCGTCACCGGCAGGGTGCTGTCCGGGGCGAAGAGGATCGCCGGGGCTATGGGCTCCGGGGCCTTGAGGGTTTCCATCTTTAAAACTTTCCCGCTGTAGTCCTGGATCTCCGCGTCCACCTCTCCGGCCAGGATGAAGAGGAGGTCCCTGTACTCCTGGCCCTGAAGGCCGATGATGGTCCCCTTGGGGTAACTGCGCACCGAGGGGACGAAGGACCGGAGCCAGATCTCCAGGGTCTTTGCCGGAATGTCCCGGAAGAGGGGCAGATTTTTTAGAAGCAGAAGGCTCATCGGCTCACCATGGCAATAATCGTCTTAAACGGGGTTTTTTTCAACTTTTTATTGACAGAAGGCCCGGGGAACCGCATACTTTATTTGTTGCATGCAATAAATAATCAGGGGGGAGCGATCCAATGCCGAACACTTCCGCGCCGTCGGCGCTGGTAACCGGGGCCAGCCGGGGCCTGGGGCGGGGCATAGCCCTGGAGCTGGCCCGGGCGGGCTTCTCGGTGGCCATCAACTACGCCGGCAATCTCCAGGCCGCCCGGGAATGCCGGGAACTCTGCCTGGCCGCGGCCCCGTCGCCGGGGCAGCGTTTCGAAATCTTTCAGGCCGACATCGGCGACCGGGACCAGAGGGACCGCCTGGCGGACGCGGTCTTCGACACCTTCGGCGGCCTGGACGCCCTGGTGAACAACGCCGGCATGGGGCCCCGGGTCCGGGAGGACATCCTGGACGCCTCGGAAGAGTCCTTCCAGGAACTGATGCGGGTGAACCTCCAGGGCCCCTACTTCCTGACCCAGAGGGTGGCCCGCCGCTGGGTCCGGGACGGGAAGCCCTCCGCCGACTCCACGGGGCGGAAAATCGTCTTCGTCACCTCCATATCCGCCGACACCGCCTCGGTGGGCCGGGGGGAGTACTGCGTGTCCAAGGCGGGCCTGGCCATGGGCGCCATGCTCTGGGCGGCCCGTCTGGCGGAATACGGGATTCCGGTCTACGAGGTCCGCCCGGGGATCATGCTCACCGACATGACCTCCGGGGTGAAGGGCAAGTACGACGCCCTGCTGGCCCAGGGGATCGTCCCCCAGAACCGCTGGGGCTACCCGGAGGATGTGGGGCGGGCGGTGAAGGCCTTTCTGACCGGGGATTTTCCTTTTTCCACCGGAAGCGTCGTCTATGCCGACGGCGGCTTTCATCTGTCGCGGCTCTAGCCGCGGGGAGGGCAGGACATGATCGACCTTGAAAGGGCCCCCGGCGCGGCGGAGGCCGCCGGGCACGCGGACCGGGTCTTCCAGGCGGCGGCGCCCAAGATCGCCGCCCTGGCTGCGCGCTGGAACCCCGGAGACGGCTCCCCGGTTTTCACCGCCGCCGGGAGGTACAGCTCCCGGGGCTGGACCGAATGGACCCAGGGCTTCCAGTTCGGAAGCGCCCTTCTGGTTTTCGAAGCCGGGGGGGACAGGAAGCTCCTGGAGTCGGGGAAGACCGGGGTCTTCCGCCACATGGCCCCCCACCTGACCCACACGGGGGTCCACGACCACGGCTTCAACAACATCAGCACCTACGGAAACATCCTCCGGATGATGCGGGAGGGAGCCCTGCCGGAGGACCCGGCGGACCGGCGGGTCTGCGAGCTGGCCCTGAAGGTGTCCGGGGCGGTGCAGGCCGCCCGGTGGACCCGGCTCCCGGACGAACTTGGCTACATCCCCTCCTTCAACGGTCCCCACTCCCTCTTTGCCGACACCATCCGCTCCCTGCGGGTCCTGGCCCTGTCCCACAGCATGGGCCACATCCTGATGGGGGAAAAAGACCGCCGGATCAGCCTCCTGCGGCGGCTCCTGCAGCACGCCGAGGCCACCGCCCGGTTCAATGTCTTTTTCGGGAAGGGCCGGGACCGCTGGGACGTCTCCGGCCGGGTGGCCCATGAATCCATCTTCAACCTCAACGACGGCTCCTACCGCTGCCCCTCCAGCCAGCAGGGCTACTCCCCCTTCACCACCTGGACCCGGGGTCTTGCCTGGATTCTTCTGGGCTTCGCGGAGCTTCTGGAGTTTCTGGCGGGACTGGACGAGGCGGAGTTCCCCGCCCTGGGGCTCCCCTACTTCCCCCACAAGGACTCCGTCATCCGGCGCTTCGAGGAAACCGCCGTCGCCGTGGCGGACTTCTACATCCGGGAAACTCCCGCCGACGGGGTTCCCTACTGGGATTACGGGGCGCCCGAGCTCCACCGGCTGGGGGATTACCGGTCCCGGCCGGCGGACCCCTTCAACGACTGGGAGCCGGTGGATTCCAGCTCCGCCGCCATCGCCGCCCAGGGGCTGCTGCGCCTGGGGGCCTGCCTCGGCGCCGGAGGCAGGGCGGACGAGGGGAAGCGCTTCACCGCCGCGGGGCTCCTCACCGCCGCGTCCATCATGGGAGAGCCCTACCTCTCCCGGGACCCGAAGCACGAGGGGCTCCTCCTCCACTCGGTCTACCATCGGCCCAACGGCTGGGACTTCGTGCCGCCGGGACGGAAGATCCCCTCGGGCGAGGCCTGCATGTGGGGGGATTACCATCTCCTGGAGCTGGCGCTCTATCTGAAACGGCTGGGCGCGGGCGCGACACCTCCGCGATTCTATACCATATAAAGGGGAAGGGGAGGCGACATGATGCAGGACACATCGCGGCTGGCGATCCACACCATCACCACCAAACCCTGGCCCGTCGAGACGGCGGTGGAGAAGTACGCCGCCGCCGGGGTCCGGGGGATCTCGGTCTGGAAGGAGGCCCTGGAGGGGCGGAAGGCCTCCGCCGTGGGGGAGATGATCCGCGCTGCGGGCCTGCGGATAGTCTCCACCGTCCGGGGGGGCTTCTTCCCCGCCCTCTCTCCGGAGGAAAGGCGGAAGAGCCTGGATCAGAACCGGGCCCTCATCGACCTCTCCGCCGAGCTGGGCTCCCCCATGATCGTCCTCGTCCCCGGGGCGCACCCCGGGCAGGACCTGGAAGAGTCCCGGCGGCAGATCCGGGACGGCATCGCCGCCATCCTCCCCCGGGCGGAAGAGGCGGGCATCCGGCTGGCGGTGGAACCCCTCCACCCCATGTACGCCGACGCCCGGTCCGCCGTCAACACCCTGAAGCAGGCCAACGACCTCTGCCTGGAGCTGGACCATCCCTCCCTGGGGGTGGCGGTGGATGTCTACCACCTCTTCTGGGACCCGGACCTCCGGCGGGAGATCGACCGCTGCGGCAGGATGGGCCGGATCTTCGCCTTCCATGTCTGCGACTGGAAGACCCCCACCACGGACTTTCTGAACGACCGGGGGCTCATGGGGGAGGGCTGCATCGACATCCCGAAGATCCGCCGCTGGGTGGAGGAGGCGGGGTTTGCCGGCCCCGTGGAGGTGGAGATATTTTCCCACCGGTACTGGGCCATGGACCAGGACGAGTATCTCGCCCTGGTGGTGAAAGCCTACAGGGAGCACGTATGAAGGAAAGAAGAATCGGCGTCGTCATGAACGGCGTCACCGGCCGGATGGGCCGGAACCAGCATCTGGAAAGGTCCATCCTGGCCATCCGGAAGGACGGGGGGATTCTCCTGAAAAACGGCGGGATCCTGATCCCCGAACCTGTCCTGGTGGGCCGCAGCGAGGAGAAACTGCGGCGCCTGGCCCATATCTACGGTCTGGACAGATACACCACCGATCTGGACACCGCGCTGTCGGACCCGGCCAACGGGATCTACTTCGATTCCCAGGTCACCGACCGGCGGGCCGAGGGTCTGCTGAAGGCCATCGCCGCGGGCAGGGCGGTGTACTGCGAGAAACCCACCGCCGTCACCACCGCCGGGGCCCTGGCCCTCCACGAAGCGGCCCGGAAGGCGGGGGTCAAAAACGGCGTGGTCCAGGACAAGCTCTGGCTGCCGGGCCTCCTGAAGCTGAAGCACCTCCTGGACACGGGCTTCTTCGGCCGGGTCCTGTCGGTGCGGGGGGAGTTCGGCTACTGGGTCTTCGACGGCTTCCAGTGGCCCGCCCAGCGCCCCTCCTGGAACTACCGGAAGGAGGACGGCGGCGGCATCATGATGGACATGTTCTGCCACTGGCGCTACGTCATCGACAACCTCTTCGGCCCCATAAAGGCGCTGTCCGCCCTGGGGGCCGTCCACATCGACCGCCGGCGGGACGAGGAGGGCCGGGAGTACCGGGCCACCGCCGAGGACGCCGCCTACGGCACCTTCGAGCTGGAAAACGGGGTCATCTGCCAGTTCAACAGCTCCTGGGATGTGCGGGTCCGCCGGGACGACCTTCTGGTCCTGCAGGTGGACGGGATGAACGGCTCCGCCGTGGCGGGCCTGCGGGACTGCCGGATCCAGAGCGGGGCCATGACCCCCAAGCCGGTCTGGAACCCCGACATCGACAGCCCCATCGACTACTACGAGAACTGGGCCCCGGTCCCCACCCGGGACCCCTACGACAACGCCTTCAAGGTCCAGTGGGAGCTGTTCCTTCGCCATGTGGCCGAGGACGGCCCCTTCCCCTGGGACCTGCTGGAGGGGGCCAAGGGGGTGCAGCTGGCGGAGCTGGGTCTCAGAAGCTGGAAGGAGCGGCGCTGGCTGGACGTCCCCCCCCTGGCCGCGCCGTGACGGGCCCATGGGCGATCCGTCCCCGCCCCCTGGACTGGGCGGCGGTGGCGGCCACCGTCCTCGCCGCGGCCCTCTTCTCCTGGAGGGCCTACTCCGGCGAAGCGGCGGAGCCCATGCTCTACATCCAGAACGAGGCCCACTCCTGGGTCTACCCCCTGGACAGGGAGGGGATCTTCCCCATCCCCGGCCCCCTGGGGACGACGACGGTGGTCCTACGCAACGGGGCGGCCCTTGTGGAGGACTCCCCCTGCCGGGACAAACTCTGCGTTTCCATGGGGTCCATTTCCCGCCGGGGGGACTGGGCGGCATGCCTGCCCAACCGGGTTTTTCTCCGGATCGACCGCCGGGAGCGCGGCGGGGAGGGAATCGATGCCTCCGCCTACTGAAAACCGCCGGATGCTGGCCTTCTACGGGGCCTTCTGCCTGTTCCTGTCCACCGTCGAACTGGCCATCCCCAAACCGCTTCCCTTCATGCGCCTCGGGCTGGCCAACCTTCCCATCCTGATGGCCCTGCGGCTCCACCGGCCCCGCTTCATCCTGTCCCTGGCGCTGCTGAAGGTCCTGGGTCAGGGGCTGGTGGGGGGCACCTTTTTTTCGTACATCTTCCTGTTTTCCGCCGCGGGGTCCCTGGCCAGCGCCCTGGTGATGCTGGGCCTGCACCTTCTGGCGGGGGAGAGGTTTTCCCTGCTGGGCATCGGAATCTCCGGCGCCCTGGCCAGCAACCTGGCCCAGATCTTCCTGGCCCGCTTCTTTCTGCTGGGCCGGGGGGCCTGGCTCATCGCCCCTCCCTTCCTGGTCATCGGCGGGGTCGCCGGTTTTCTGCTGGGGGCTTTCGCGGAAAAAATGTGGGACTCCTCGGTCTGGCTGAAAACCCGGGGCGTCCCGTGAGGCCGGAAGACCGTCTGTCCCCGGAGCATCTGGCCCTGTGCGGCGCGCTGGCCCTGCCCGCATTCCTGCTGGGAGACTCCCTGGCGGCGAAGGGGGGCCTCACGGCGCTGTACATCCTCCTCTTTCTCCTGTCCGGCCGGAGGTTCAGGGTCCTCCCCAACGCGGTGGTGGCCGCCGGCATCGTTCTCGCCCATCTGGCCGCCCCCTTCGGGATGGTCCTCTTCCGGGTGGGCGGTTTTCCCGTCACCCAGGGGGCGCTGAGGCTGGGGGCCCTGAAGGCGGTGACCATCATCGGCCTCATCTATCTGTCCCGGCTCACCATCAGGGCCGCGGTCCGGCTCCCTGGGCGGGCCGGGGAGGTCCTGTCCCTGACCCTCTTCTACTTCGAGCGGATCACCGAACTGAGGCCCCGGCTGGACCTCCGGGATCCCTGGACCGGCCTGGACCGTCTCCTCCGGGAAGTCTACGAATCCTCCTCTCCCGACTCCGCCGGGGCTGTGGAGGGCTCCTCCACCGGGGCGGCCCCCGCCGACCCCGCCGGGCCGGCGACGGGCCTTACCGGGCCGGCGACGGGCCTTGCCGGGCAGGCGACGGGAGCCCCGAACGGGAGGGCGTCCGGCCCCCGCACCGACGCTGCGGGACTCGCCCTGGGGTCCGCCTTCGTTCTTCTCCACTGGGCGGTCTACCTGGCGACGGGAAAATAATTGACATTCCCGACGCTTATATATTATGTTTTTCCTACATTCGAATCGGGGATTCGAGAAGGAGAGAGGCATGAGAAAAGCACTGCTCGTAACGATCATGGCGCTGATCCTCGCCGGCGGCACGGCGGTTACCGTTTTCGCCCAGTACAAGGACGGAGTCTTCACCGCCCAGGACAAGCCGGACCGGCTGAAGTATGTGGGGCACATCAAGCTCACCGTCAAAGAGGGCAAGATCGTCGCCGTGGAGTATGACGAGGTCAAGGGAAAGGACTCCAAGAGAAAGAGCAACTACGTCAACACCGAGATGAAGAAGCGCAACGGGCTTTCGTGGGACGAAATGGCGGCGAAGCTCGAGGGGGCCCTTCTGTCGGGGCAGGACCCGGACAAGATCGACATGATCACCGGCGCCACCGACACCCATGGGCGTTTCATCGCCCTGGCCAAGGCGGCCCTGAAAAAATAAGCCGCGCCGGCTCCTTTCCGAGAGCCGACTCCGGTTCCAGGGCCGACTCCGGTTCCAGGGCCGGCCCCCAATCCGGGGCCGGCTTTTTTTTTATTCCCCCGCCATCCGGAAGGAGGGGTCCGTCACCTTGAAGGACTCCCGCAGTCCCCGGGTGGCATGGAGTTCCCTGCCCCCGGTGATGAAGAGAGCCTCCACCCCGTCGATCCTGTCCGCCAGTTCCAGGCCCGCGGGGAGACCCAGGGCGAAGAAGGTGGTGGACAGGGCGTCGGCGACCATGGAATCCCGGGCCGTGACCGTCACCCCGGTGAGCCCGTTTTCCACGGGGTAGCCGGTCTTGGAATCCAGGATGTGATGGTACCGTTTTCCGTCGGGGCCGGTGAAGAACCTCTCGTAGACCCCGGAACTCACCACCGCCAGGTCCCGGGCCTCCAGGACCCCCAGATACTGCCCCCGGGAGAGGTCCGGGTTCTGGACCCCCACCCGCCAGAGCCTTCCCGCGGGGTGGGAACCCAGGGCCACGATGTTGCCGCCGAAATCGATGACGGCGCTGGTCACCCCATCCTCCCGCAGCAGCCTCGCCGCCTCGTCCGCGGCGTAGCCCTTGGCGATGGCCCCCAGATCCAGCGCCATCCCCGGCTCCTCCAGAAAGATGGTCCGGGCCTCCCGGTGGAGCCGCACCTTCTGGTAGTCCGTCCGGGCCGCCGCGGCGGCGATTTCGCCCTTCTCCGGAAGCCGGGCCCCCTCGGTGCCGATGCCCCAGAGCGAGACCAGGGGCCCCACCGCCACATTGAAAGCCCCCCCGCTCATCCGGGAGAACTCCAGCCCCGCCTCCACCACCGCGAAGGTGTCCTCTTCCACCCGCACCGCCCTCTTTCCCGCCCCGGCGTTCACCCGTCCGATGTCCCCGTCCTCGACGGTGGCGCTCATCCGGTCCTCGATTTCCTTCACCCGCCGGAAGACCCGGTCCAGAAGGTCCGGGGAGGCCCGGTCGTGAAGGGTGACGCTGCAGGCTGTCCCCAGAAGAAACTCCATCCGGGTGCGGGGTTCCGGGGCCCGGGAGCAGGAGGCGGTGAGAATGACGGCCCCCAGAACGGCGGCGAGCGCCTTGTGTCCACGGATCATCGTTTTTTCTACCACGCCCGCCCGGGGGGATGCAAGAATCCCCGGCGCCGTCATGACGCATGGATCAAGAGGGCGCCTCCGGGGTTTTTACCTCTCCGGGGGAATATCGGATCCCCCTTCACACTGCTGATGGGATGCGATAATATGAATATTAAAATTTTTGAATCAGCCCTCGGCAAGGAGGCCGTATGGCGGAAAAAACCCGCATAGTAGTGCTTGGCGGCGGATACGGCGGCGTGGAAGCCCTCAAGAAAATCTACAAAAAGCTGAAAAAGAACCCCAATGTGGAGTTCACTCTCATCGACCGGAACCACTACCACACTCTGATGACGGAACTGCACGAGGTGGCCGGCTCCCGGGTGGAGCCCGACTCGGTGCAGGTCAGTTTCCACCGGATCTTCGGCGGAACCCGGGTGCAGGTCATCACCGATACCATCAAAAACATCGATTTCACCGGCCGGAAACTGCTGTCCGATTCCGCCCGCTACGATTACGACTACCTGGTCATCGCCGCCGGGGGGGACCCGGAGTTCTTCAACATCGAGGGCGTCCAGGCCAACTCCTTCACCCTCTGGTCCCTGGAGGACGCCATGCGCATCCGGGTCCACGTGGAGGAATGCTTCCGCAAGGCCGCCTGCGAGCCGAACCCCTTCGAGCGGCAGAAACTGCTGACCTTCGCCATCGCCGGGGCGGGTTTCACCGGGGTGGAGCTGGCGGGGGAACTGGCGGAGAGGCGCCGGGTCCTGTGCCGCCGCTACCACATCGACGAGCGGGAGGTGAAGATCCTCATCGTCGAAGCCCTGGGCAAGGTCCTGAACATGCTGTCCGACAATCTCCGGGCCAAGGCGGAGCGGAGCATGCGGAAGCTGGGCATCGACGTGTACCTCAACTCCCCCATCTTCAAGGCCGAGCCGGGTTACATCATCATCGAGGGGGGCCGGAAGATCGAAACCGACACCATCGTCTGGACCTGCGGGATCCACGGTTCGGAGCTGACGGCCAGCCTGGACCTCACCAAGGGGCAGGAGGCCCGGGGCGAATGCTCCTACGCCTCCTGGGAAGAGGGCATCCACGGCATGTCCGGCTGCCGCTTCGACGAGGAGGACACCTACCTGGTGGGCAAGCGGGGGCGCATCCTGGTCAACGAACTGATGCAGTCGGTGGACCACCCCAACGTCTATCTGGCGGGGGACATCATCTGGTTCGTCGAAGGCGGCAAGGTCCTGCCCCAGATCGTCGAAACCGCCCTGCAGACCGCCCACTGCGCCGCGGCCAACATCGTGGCGGCGGTTCAGGGAAAGCCGGACCGGGTCAGGTTCAAATCCAACTACCACGGTTTCATGGTCTCCATCGGCAGCAAGCACGCGGTGTCCAACGCCGGGGGAATCGAACTCTCGGGGTTCGCCGCCATGGGCCTGAAGCACCTGGTCAACATGCACTACCTCTGGGGCCTGGCGGGGCTCAACGCCGTCTGGGGCTACCTGAAGCACGAACTCTTCGAAATCCGGGACGGCCGCTCCTTCGTGGGGAGCCACCTGGCGGCCAAGATACCGGTGTACTGGGCGGTTCCCCTGCGGATATTCCTGGGGGCGAAGTGGCTCATCGAGGGAATCACGAAGGTCTCCCAGGGCTGGCTCTCTCCCGGGGAGGGGGGCATCTTCCATGTGGACCCGGCGAACATCAAAATCCCCGGGGTGAGCTTCGGCGACGTCACCAGCGCCGCCACAGCGGCGGAGGAGGCCGCCGACGCCCTGTCCGCCGCCACCGACGCGGTGGCCGAAGGAGCAAAGGCGCTTATCTCCACCGACAGCTTCCTGTACAAAATGTACGAATGGTTCGCCCAGACCGTCATCGCCTTCCACCCCACCACGGCCTTCATGATGCAGGCGGGCCTGGTGCTGACCGAGATCGGCATCGGTCTCGCCCTGATAAGCGGGACCTTCACCTTTCTCGCCTCCGCGGCCTCCATCGGCCTGGGGCTGATGTTCATCGTCTCCGCCATGGGCGGCCCGGAGCTGCTCTGGTACATCCTGGCGGCGGTGGTGATGCTCGGCGGCGCCGGGAAGGGCTTCGGACTGGACCATTGGGTGATGAAATGGGTCAAGGACTTCTGGAACCGCCGGAAGATCGCCAAGCGGACCCATCTGTACCTGGGCGAACCCAGGGAATGACCCCGGCGGCGGATACATCGGGGGCGGCCCGGAGGGGCCGCCTTTTTACATGCACCGAGGCGGCGCGATGCAGGGCATCTGGGACACCCACCCCCACCTGAAAGACGATCTGGAAAAGGTCGAGGCGGTGATGGAGTCGGGTCTCCGGAGCCGCAACCCCACGGTGGCGGAGGCGGTGGACAAGCTCCTGTCCCGGAAGGGCAAGATGCTCCGTCCCGGGCTCGTCCTGCTCTCGGCGAGGATGAAGCCCGGGATCGGCTCCGCCGACTCCGCCGACTCCGCCGACTCCGCCGACTCCGCCGACTCCGCCGACTCCGCCGACTCCACCGGCTTCGCCTGCTCCGCCGACTCCACCGACTCCACCGACTCCACCGGCTCCGCCGACTCCACCGGCTCCGCCGACTCCACCGGCTCCGCCGGCTCCGCCGGCTACGCCGACTCCACCGGCTCCGCCGGCTCCGCCGGCTACGCCGGACCGCGAAAAGCCGGCGGATCTTCCGGCGCCGACTGCAGCGCCGGAACCCCGGGGGACGAACCCCTGCCAGAGAAGATATACCGCATCGCGGCGGCGGTGGAGATCATGCACATCGCAACCCTGGTGCATGACGACATCATCGACCGGGCCTCTGTCCGCCGCGGGGCCCCCTCGCTGAACGCCCGCTACGGCGACCGGACCGCCGTTCTTCTGGGGGACTTCCTCTTCAGCCGCTGCTTCTCCCTGGTGGCGGAACATGCCTCCACCGCCAACGCCCGTTTTCTCGCCGCGGCGGTGTCCCATATCTGCGACAGCGAAATAGCCCAGTCCCGGCGCTTCGACCCCGCCACCCTGTCGGTCCGGGACTACCTCCGCCGGATAACGGGAAAGACCGCGGCGCTCTTCGCCCTGAGCTGCCACATCGGGGCCTCGGAGAACGGGGTCCCCGGAGAAACCGTCGCCCTGCTGCGGCGGGTGGGCCACAATGTGGGCCTGACTTTCCAGATCGTGGACGACCTTCTGGATTTTACCGGCGACGAAAAGACCCTGGGCAAGCCCGCCGGGGGCGATCTGCGGGAGGGAATCTTCACCCTGCCGGTGATCCACGCCTACCGGAGAAACCCCGCCGCCCTGGGGCCGCTTCTCAATCCGCCGGCCCTGCGGAACGGAAAAACCGCCGCCCGGGCAATGGACATGATCCGATCCTCCGGCGGGCTTGACGAGACCCGGAAAACCGCCGCCCTCTTCACCGCCCGGGCCCTTCGGGAGACGGAAAAGCTCCCCCCCTCCCCCAGCCGCCGGACCCTCCACCGGATCGTGGAGAGCCTCCCGGCCAGGACTTTTTAGGCCCTGCCGTCGGGTTCCTCCTTTTTCCCCAGCCCGACGAAGTAGGTCTCGAAGGACTCCCTCCGGGTTGCCCTGGGCTTGAAGGCCCTGGCGGTGTCGAAAATTTCCCGCATGTCTCGGAGCAGAGACTCCCGGCCGGTCCCCTGAAAGATCTTCACCACCAGGGCGCCCCCGGGGCGCAGCGCCCGGCGGGCGATGCGGATGGCCCCCTCCACCAGAAGCTCCGACCGGGCGGTGTCCAGGGTCCGGTTCCCGGTGGTGGCCGGGGCCGCGTCGCTGAGGACCGCGTCGAAGGGGCCCGCCCGGTCCAGGGCGTCCAGGATCTGGGGAGAGGTCATATCCCCCCGGATGAAGTCCAGGTTCTCCGCAGCCCCTCCCGCAGCCAGGGGGTTCAGATCCACCGCCGTCACCCGTCCCCGGGCCCCCATCTTCCGCAGCGCGAAGAGGCTCCAGCTCCCCGGGGACGCCCCCAGGTCCAGGATCCGGCCTCCCGGGGGGAGGACGCCGAATTTTTCGTCGATTTCCTTCAGTTTGTAGACCGAGCGGGCGGGGTAGCCCTCCCTCCGGGCCCTGAGGGTCCAATGGTCGATGATCTCCCGCATGAAGGGATGGTAACAGATTCGGAAAGACGAGGCAAACCCTTCCCGTCCGGTTGACTCGCCCCGCCAAAGACCATACCTTGTAGGCATGACGGGAAACTCCCTCCTCCGGCGCCAGTTCCGGTACGAGTATTTCAACGCCGCCCTCATCCTCATCGCCGTCAACGGAGGGTTCTTCCTTCTGCGCACCCTGGCGCCGGCGCGGGTCATCTACACCTTCGCCATGATCCCCGCCCGGGTCGCCCGGGACGGGGCTCTATGGCAGCTTTTCAGCTACATGTTCATCCACGCGGACCTGTCCCACCTGTTCTTCAACATGCTGGGCCTGTACTTTTTCGGGACCCAGATCGAAAGGCGGATGGGAAGCCGGGAGTTTCTGCTGTTCTACCTTGTCTGCGGCTTTGCGGCGGGGGTCTTCTCCTTCGCCGCCTACTGGTTTTCCGGAGCCTACCTGGTGGTTCTCCTGGGCGCTTCCGGGGCGGTTTATGCGGTTCTTCTGGCCTTCGCGGTCTACTTTCCCACGGCGGTCATCTACGTGATGGGGATCATTCCGGTCCGGGCGCCCCTTCTGGTCACCATCTACGCGGGAATCGAAATCTTCAATCAGGTGGCGGGACGGGGGGGCAACGTGGCGCACCTCACCCATCTGGCGGGCCTCGGGGCGGCCTATGCCTACTTTCTCATCCGGCTCCAGATAAACCCCCTGGCGATTTTTCTCCACCGGCGCCGCCGGTGAACCGACAATGAAGGCATGA
>Ga0302247_1002118_pt1 | contig 13440 bp, 17 predicted proteins | sample AAG_UR_Ile_MG_FD_193529 | JGI IMG/M metagenome (GOLD analysis project Ga0302247, IMG submission 193529) | Enriched activated sludge microbial communities from anaerobic digester in WTTP, New Holstein, Wisconsin, United States - AAG_UR_Ile | ecosystem: Engineered > Bioreactor > Anaerobic >...
CTTCCAGTTTCATGGCGCTTTCTCCTTTAGCTTTGGTTTGTGGGGACAAACCCTTATAAAGGAAAAGCGCCTTTTTTCTACCTCTTTCTATGCCCTTTTGAATTTACACAAAAGATTTTACACTACCCTACAAGCTCTTTATTGGCTAGTCTTTCTCTTGTCTTCTTTATCTCAATGACAATGTTCTCAGGTTTTAGAAGGAAATCCATACGCGAACTACCGCCACCATAGCTAGGTGTCCATTCTTCAGGACGAATATCATCGAAGTACAACGAGAGTAGGGAGTGCATAAGGTCCTGCACATCATATTCATCGCAGATATCGATTGTTACTCGACCATTATGGCGTTGCCTAAGCAAACGCACAACCCGATGAAATCTCGCCGCAAGCCGATCAAGTGCTTCCATAGAGGTGGGACTTAATCTTAGAGTTGCAGGTGAAATATCTTCAGGGAAAAGATCTAAACGATCATGAATAGACTTCAGAGTCCTTAGATATCGTTTTGTGCTGATATCCATATCATAGGCTCCCATGCCAACAAATTCATCGGCAAGGGTACCTGTGGTGAACAGTTGGCGAAGAAGCTCTTCGGTATATTCATACCAGAGTTTGGCGTCATCGTTTTCATTAATTGACACATTGGGGAGTCTTTTACCTTTTTCTAATTGAGCACTTATTTTTCTCTGAGCTTCATCTCTAGACGTTGCGAGCTTAGGTTTTGATTTTTCAAGGACTTTCACACTCATAAAGTCTCCCTTTTATTGTTGCGTAGCTGCCTAACGCAGCCGGCAATAAGCCGTAAGTTTTGCCGGAGAAAAGTTATTTTCGACGGCAAACGGCGGCTTGATTGCGTTGTTAGGCGGAGCGCGAAGCGCGATGCCTGGAACGCAATCCCTGATTGCCGGCTGCGTTAGGACGGAGCGCGAAGCGGTCCGTCCTAACGGTTGAACTCACTTGCCGCGCCACTCGGCCTACTTTTCAAAAACCGCAGCGGATTCGCGGTCAAGTGAAGTGAAGTGTTATGCATTGCGCTTCTTGACCAGATACGTGCTCACCGAAGCGCTGATTCCTACAACCAACTCCGCTTCCTCATACGACGAGGCCCGCCCTTCCCGGATATGCCTTGCATGCTCGGAAGCATAACCCCATGCCTTTGCCACTGCTTCATCGAGAGGCTTCGGGATCAAGCCGGATTCCCGCTTGATGATCTCCCCGAGTGTTGCTCTGGGATCTCCGACGACTTCTCGTGCTACGCATTCCAGGGCGGCCATGGAATGTTGTACTGCGCCGGAAACGTCGGGCTCCGGGCGGCGTGAGAGATCGATTAGTGCCTCATGGAGCTCTCTTTGGGCTGTCGTGTGTCCATATAATTCCAGCGTTGACTTCGCTGTTTGGACCGCTTCCTGAAGAGCCTCCGGGCCCCGCACCTCCATTCGACCGTTTGCAAGCTGCCAACCTATCCCGTTCTCAACAAAGTGTTCATTGAGCTCTGACTGGAACATCTCCGCGTCGTAAGAGAAAGGGGTCTCAGCCATTCTTTGGTATAGCGCTTCCGCGACATCGTAGACGCGGTACCAATCGCAGTTATCAAGAAGACCCCTCACCTCCTCATCTATATTCGGATATTCCGACCAGTTGTTTGAATCTGGTCGTGTGAGCAAAACACGGCAGACCAGGGATCGAAGTGATTTGGGTCCGAACCCGCATCTGTACGCAAGCTCAACAAGGACTCCGCGTAGGTCGTAGGGAGCATCATGGCGAACCGTGATCTCCACCTCTGCCACCCGACGGAATCCATGTCTCTTTGAGAAAGGTTCCTCATTCATGGGTTTTCACCTTTTGCATAACGCAGCCGGCAATAAGCCGTAAGTTTTGCCGGAGAAAAGTTATTTTCGACGGCAAACGGCGGCTTGATTGCGTTGTTAGGCGGAGCGCGAAGCGCGATGCCTGGAACGCAATCCCTGATTGCCGGCTGCGTTAGGACGGAGCGCGAAGCGGTCCGTCCTAACGGGAGCATCAGCGGCGCGGCACCGCCGCGTCCGTCTGGATGCACTGGTTCGATCTTTACTAATAATTGTAGCCATACTTCCTTGTGAGCAGGACATCTTTCCAGTGGCTTTCGCGACCCAGAACATATTCCTTGCTGGCGTTTAGGTCCACAACCTCTAGCACCGTGAATAGGAAATTGAGGGAGTACTCGTCTCCCACATCGGCCAGTAATTGTTTAAGTTCTTTGTTCCCACCATGACCCGTAGCGGCGTAAGCCGTCCATCTTTGCCAAATGCCAGCATCACCATATGCGCTCCCCACGTATTGCTTTCCGGTATTGCCGTCAGCGATAAGGTAGACTCCCGCGACGTTGCTTAACGCAGTTTTCCAGCTTTGTAGTTCCTGCCGAACTATGGTCTTGAGATTCCGATATGACAAGTTAACTCTGTTAAATCCAGGAAAATCACTTATGGATTGCCTTTCCACCTTTATCTCTTTAACTTTTAGGAGGTCGGCATAACGTTCACCTCTGAGATAAGATGCCCTGAACTCCTTTTCAAATGTAATGACAGCTTTTCCCACGAGATGGTCTAACCCTGTCACTTCTGTAGTGGAGTACTGGAACCACGATTTTTCTCTACTCGTTCTTCGCTGAACACCAAGGACTTCGTATATCCCAGCAAAAAGCCACTCAGAATTCCTTAGATATATGAGAGACACGACATGTTCACACTGAAAATTTTTTTGGTTTTGGTACTCCTGCCAATCTTTGAATGTTCCGTCATAGAACGCTTCAAGGGGAGTTGGATTCACCCCAGTTGCACAGTGAATTTTGAACTTGCCCAATTTGACTCCGGCCAGACCTATCAAGTCCATCAGCTTAATCATTATCTCATCCCTGATCGAACGCTCAGCATCAGCGGCGGCGCGTAGCACCGTCCGCTGCGTGCTGTTGTTAGAGCGCCTCAGGCCGCTGCCAACCAAGCGGTTAACTCCTCGGGGTCGATGCGATTGGTTACATACGGATTCTTCGTTAGGTAGGCCACAACCTGGTCGTTCATGACGATACGTGGCGGCGTAGTAGAGTATGGATTAAACGGTGACATCATACTGTATGGTCCACCATACGTACCGTAGGGATTCAGAATAGACGTCTGACTGTACTGACTTCCGTACGGTCCATACTGATTGCTGATCGATTCGTTGTCGTACGCGTTTCGTGAGATTCGACCCAAATACGTCCCATCCGACGCTACCAACCTCGCACCTTGAAGGTGATCAAAGCTTGGCAACGCACCCCCGAGCGCCTCCGATGGACCGACCGATCCTGATTCAAACACGTCCTCGTACGGAAAGGGTAGTCGAGGCATTCGCAGGCGTCTAAGAGGTCGTAGCGGTCTCAACGGTCGAAGGGGACGGAGCGGACGCGTCTTTCGAGGACGCCTTTCGTTGTGTCTCTTGACTACTCGGTCGTCGTCAAGCAGGTACCCGAGAAAGGAACCATCCTTCGCGTATACCTCGTTGCCATTGGCGACGAACCCGATCCACTCGCTGGCGGGTGTGAAGAGGTTGTCACCGCTGACAAATGCGACGTACTCTCCGCTCGTGGAGAAGATGTACCTGACGCTACTCATGCCTGTTCTCTCAGCGAGAAGTAAAGTCCAGCGAACAGAAGACCCAGCCCTGGCAAAAGCGTGGCAATGCCCGGCCATGTAGTCCCGCTTGTCAAGAGATTGACCCCGAATCCGATGCCGACGTTGCTGACGGCTAGTAATATCGCGCCTACCTTTGCATCGTGTCTTACGGTTCGATAGCCATCGACGTAGGTCTTTAAGGTATTCAGATCGTTGCGAAGACTCGTGTTCTCGTCGGATAACTGCTTGTAATAATGCATTACCATGGTGATGGCCGTCTTGTTGCCAGTCAGCTCATTGACAGACACACCGGCTAGCTCGGAGGTTGACAGGCCGAGGATCTTCGGGCTGACAGGTTGTTCTTGTTCATGGTGATCGGCCATCTTCACGTACCTTTCCTTATTGGCGCTCTAACGCACGCATAACCGGCTGGCAATGGAGCGCAGCGGAATTGCCAGTCCGAGTTGATGCGGTTGTTAGCTATTTTAAGCAGAATGCTGGCCATCCAACATTTCGACGCCACCATGCCTCCACTGCATAACGGAATTCATAACTGTCGATTGTAGCGAAACTAATGCGCCATTTATATTTTGTAAAAGGTTCCTCATCAATTACACAACCAAGTTTAACTGTATCAGCATGTCCCTGATTAAAAAGGTGCTGTTTTAGTCTTTTATTGATGTCTTCTTCTGTCCCGGAATAGACAACATAGAAATCTGTTCCTTTTTGCTGTATCAACTTAGTTCCCGTCGGAGGTTTCTTGCGCAGTCGCCTTTCCTTGCCCAACACCTCTGAGATTGCCCTTCTCATTTCTTCGATTGGCATTGTTGTTTCTATCCAGTAAACCCCTGGAGACGAAGGTGTACCTTTATCAAGGCAAGGTGTGCCAACGACATCGACAATTGTCTTTCCTCGTTCAACATCATGACCATATTCGTCCAAAAGGCGTTTTAGATCGTTAAGTTTGTTATTCATCATTGAATACCCGCAGCTTTCTTTCTATTACATGTTTGACAAAGTAGTTGAATGTTCCGCTCTGTATTGCTTCCCCCTTTTGAAATTGGAATAATGTGATCGTATTCTAACTTTTCCTTGCTGCCGCACTCAACGCACTTTCCTTGATCGCGTCGCCATACGTTCAGTTTCACTTCTGACGATATGTATCTGTCGACCTCCTCTGCGGTGGACGAACCACTTGCTTCTGATATTGGCATAAAATCAGGTTCTATGAGTATGGATAAGGAGTCGAGCATGTATTCAATTTCAAGCAAAAATCTTTCCTTAAAGTACCAGTGCCGTTTCCGTAATCCTATTTCATGGAATTGATTAACAAGTACTTGATCTTTCACCTCATCTGTCGCGTCTAGGTTTCTAATTAGCTCCAGCGTAGGTAGCATATCATGGCCAAGTTGTTTTAAACGCTGAGAGTCATTCCGTTTGAGCAATTCTGAAAGTTGAAACAAAGCACCATAGAACGTGGATAATTGCTCATGAATCTCTGTAAGTTTGTTTGCGGCAGTCGAAAAAGTCATTATTCCTTTCATTTCTTGCCCAGACTTTATCTCTGCGCCAGACTGTACATCAATTAAATTCATCGCGTCATGATATTCCTCTCGGAGCTTATCAATCAGTGTCTTAGGTGATGATTCTACTGTTCCTGCTTCAGATTGTATTGGCGTGGCTTCGTCCATAGTCCCTCCTTTTTATTCTTTCATTCAATTGCTAACGAAAAGCTAAGCCGGAGCCGCGCAGCTGGCGCGGCGATCGGGCTTGAGCGCCGGGTTAGGACGCAGGTCTTTCGTCGAGTTTGTAGAAGAGCAAGCTAGTCAAAAAAAGGTGATGGATTGCTCTTCCTTCGTCAATTTCGATTATGTCATGCGCTTTAGGATTCCTAATGCCAGCCATTGCACCTGCAAACAAGTCCATATAGCCTTGTTGAATGTCTCTACCACTTTGTGTATCCTGATTATCCAAGATGATAACCGGGCGGTTTGGTGAGAAGGCCTTTCTCATCAACGTGACACCGTCCAGTTCCTCGCCCGTTTTTTCTTGGTAGATTGTCTTGACAGTGACATTGAGTGCTTTTAAAGCTGCTTCAACGGCATCGGCAAAATGTCCGCTCTCGTATCGCTTTCTTGCGGCGTTCGCCACCGACGGATGGATATTTCCCCAAAAGTCATTAGAGTCATTGAGGGTCTTGGTTACTGATGCCCAAGGGTACGCTTCACCACAAGATGTGCAATGTTTAGGACGACTTGGGAAGTTGACCGGTTTGCGGCTAGTAAAAAATACTATGGATCGGAAAGTATTGGGAACTTCAGTACCGCAACTTTCGCAATTAAAAAGAAAGGATTGCCCACATGTCTGGCAGTGGCTCTGTTTTATGGGTCCATTTGGAGAATAGAGCATATGCCCGTTTTTGCAATACTGGAAATAGAACTGATAGACTTCACTCATACTATCTTTTCTTGAGCCCTAACGCAGCCGGCAATAAGCCGTAAGTTTTGCCGGAGAAAAGTTATTTTCGACGGCAAACGGCGGCTTGATTGCGTTGTTAGGCGGAGCGCGAAGCGCGATGCCTGGAACGCAATCCCTGATTGCCGGCTGCGTTAGGACGGAGCGCGAAGCGGTCCGTCCTAACGAAAAAATCAGCCGGAGCGTTAACGATCGGCTGTATTGCTTTTGTTGGGTTTTTTATCTCCCCTTCGATTTTAATAGCTGACGTTCTAATACCTCATCCACATTCTAGATGCGTTCTTTGAGTCGTACCACTCTCTAAATTTTTTATCAACGTGCTGGCTGTATTTATCCATGAACTTGAAAATGCTATCTCTTGCTTCTTTCGTCTCGTAAATTTGAGAATTTGTCTTTATATGCTTTCGAATATCTTCGACTTGCTCTTCACTAAAATCAAATTCATTTAGGATTTTTTTCGCATTTTCCGTAGCATCCTTATATGTGCTGCTATTGCCGAACCAATCAATCAATTTATCAAGTACTGGTTCTGAAAGTTTTTTTCTTTTACCAACATGAACTACTATTTTCCAGCAGGAGGATTCAAATTCCTCTTTATTGAACTTAACGGCCTGCAAGTCGGCTATCATTCCCATAGGAGCCTTAGATATCATTACAGGCAGTATCTCAACGTCCCTGCAATATGCGAAACCAGTTTCCTGCTGGCAAAAAAATGATTCTGTGAACCCTGTGGTAAGTAAGGGCAGAAATAGATCGCATTGTTTAAGAGCCTTCAGGATTTCCTTAGGCCATTTTGTTTGAGGTAGAATATCTTCATGCGCTAAGAAACAGTTAAATCCATACCGGTCAAGGTATATCTTAATGTGCCCAGCAGTTCTCTTGATGTCGGATGCGTAACTTATGAAAGTATTCATTATACAGGTCCCCCACCGACGATGCGCCAGTTAACACGAAACCGTGCAAATTATGAAACCCAACGAATGAATCAGCCGGAGCGTAGCGATCGGCTGGATTTTTTGGTTATCTGGCGACAGCTTTAGTCATATCTTTAAAAACAATTTCTTCAGGAATTGAAGTATCTGCAAACCAAATTTCATCCACCCCTTGCGGCATCCCATCTGGATAAGCTGACCTCAATCCATCCCACATAATCCCATCATTCATTAATGCGATATCGTCAGACTCCACAAGAAGTATTGTGGACTTACATTTATTTTTATAGCGGGAGAGTTTATCTGTCTTTTGAGCAAGCTTCTCTCTCAATCTATCGGGAAATGTTTGGTCATTAGGTGCAAAACGACCAAAGAACAATCCATTACGATTGCTCTCTTTTTTCGTGACGTGAATTTCAAATGGGATTACGGTCACGCCCCGGACGTTATGCATACCCGTCGTGAGCTGCGGGGCTTCATTCAATAGCCAAACCCGCAGAGAATCTGTAATCTCGGACCAATCTTGACCAGATTGGATTGCCTCAAAAGGAAAGGTCAAGGTGAGTCTGAACGGCAGATTAGAGTCGAATTCGTCTTCAAGTGGTTTTACAACTTGTACAAACCATGCGGAGTTTCTTCGCTGATTAGGGACAGTGTCAACACTGCTATGCTCTATAGCATAAGGCCCGGCGATAGCATCGATATCAGGGGATCGTCTGTTCTTTTCATCAGGACAAGCGGTGACTTTGATCCCGGGTCTACCGTTTTGGGCTAAGTATCCGACAAAGAGACTGATTAGCTCTTTATCAGTTAGTTTGGCCTGGATTTTTGAAGCCGCACCCATATTATTCCCTCAGATAACAGTGTAATAGACGGAAAATATTCCACCATATCAGGCCATATGGATGGAATATTTTTCCACTTATTGTGATATTTGGATATGATACACAGAATAATGGCCAGATAGATTTCCACTTATTACAAATCGTCTTGCCAAATTCCACATATTACGATATTGAGGTAGCAAATATGGAAAATAAACCGAAGTTCCGCCCTAATCCAAATCTCAAGTTAATGGACCAGGTTCGAGAGGTCCTTCGCTATCACCATTATGCTTATCGCACGGAGCAGACATATTGTCAATGGATACTTCGTTATATCCACTACTTCGGCGGCAAGACCCACCCGCGTCTTCTCGGGGAAAAGGATATTGAATCCTTTCTCTCACACCTGGCCAACGAAGGTAAGGTGTCCGCCTCGACGCAGAGGCAGGCGCTCAATGCACTGTTCAAGTAAGCCGCTACGCGGCAGATTCCATTTGATATCTTCTCTTTATCATACGATCGGCCAACCCGCCAACCACCTCTGCCGACAGTAAGCACCCGTCTTTTGCTATACACGCACTCAGGAAGCAACAGCCTTCCGAACCCGTCAATCACATTGAAAAGGAGAGCGTTATGCAAAAGAACTGGTAGTACCAAAGCGACTGGCATTCAAAAATGGATAAATCCATGCAAGTCAACGGCATGGGGGAGAGAACGCGAGAGGCGTATCTGCGCTCCATGCGTCAACTGATCGAACATTACGACAAAAGTCCCGATCTCATCTCGGAAGACGAACTGCTCAACTACTTCATCCACCGACAAAACGTTACCGGATGGAGTCCCGCTACCATGCGCATCTGTTATTCCGGCGTCAAGTTCTTCTTCATGCACATCCTCAAGAAGAACTGGCACCTGCTTGCCATCACACAGGCCCGCCGTTCTCTCCAGAGAGGTGTGATGATGAGCGCCATTACCCAAATCTTTCGCACTTTCGGTGATGAATACATCGCCCAAAATCCCCATTTGCCCCTCCAGCACAAAAAGACCATTGATGCCATCATCAACTGCCGTTCCGGAGCCTATGGCGTTACCATCTATCGGTGCGACAAATGCGGGAAAAAACATCTAATCGACCGGTCCTGCGGAAACCGGCATTGCCCCCAATGTCGGATCGTGCACTATGCCTGCCGCTCAGGCAACAACCGCCATTGCCCAAAATGCGGCGGAGACAAAACACGGCTCCGGTTGAAAAAACAACTCGACCGCCTCCTGCCCGTTCCCTATTTCTTCTTGACCTTCACCATCCCCGAAGCTTTCCACACCATATTCCGGTCTCATCAGCGGATGGCAGTCAGCATACCAAGAAATCCTGCTCAATCATTCAATTTCAGAACCGGACTTTTCGGCTCATTTTCCCCCGGACAAAAATCTTTGCCGGAGCACCGGCATAGGTTAAATATTCGAAATCAATAGCGAATTGACGACACTCCGCGCCGTTTTTTATGATCTTCCCGGCGGCACCGTCAGGTTAATCGGCGCGGCTGAAACCGGGAAATTATCTCGTTTTGATAGAGGCTGAGCATGGAGCGGTACTGCTTCTTCCGGGCGAGGTCGCTGAGGATCCGCCGGGGTCACTTGGGGCTGTTGCGGTAGTAGTCACGAATCTCCTGAGGCAAGTGGTTCAGGGTCAGGAGATCCCTATCCACGTTTCGGCATGACCGCGAAAGGCATCGGGAATCATTTGCTTGCCGAAGGAATGGCACAACATATACAAAAACGGGATTAAATGTCAATACGCGGTCATGTGGGACATCAAGAAAAAAATGACGGTGCGCATCTGCCAGGACCCGGAGCCCCGCCAGGTTTCCCTTCACCGGCCTGATTACCGCTGGCAGGAAGAACACGAACTCGTCCCCGCCGATCCCCCGCCCGCTCCCGGAGCCGGCAGGGCGCTGGGGGTCAGCATGAGGATCCGGGGCGGTTTCATGGGTTTGCCCCCAGATGGGAAATCATCTCTATCCGATATTTTTTCAACAAGGCGCGGAACCCCGGAGCGAGAAGGACCGCCAGCTCCCGCTCCCGCTCCGCCGTGGCAAAGGCGGCAAACGGCCCCGGAGCAGGCCGGTCGGGGGCGTACCCCGGATGGACCATGAGCTCCGTGACCCCCGGGGGGAGATTTTTCAGCGTATCCTCCAGGAGGGGAAGGGACAGCCGGCCCTTGAGGACAAGTCCCCGGAAATGATCCGCCGCCCTCATGCCCACCGACGCCAGGATCGGCCGCGCCGACGCCGCCAGCCGGGAGAACATGGCGGCTTCCCGGAGCAAAACGGGGGCGGGGGTTTCAATGCCGCCGGTTATCCGGCCTGAAGGCGGCCCGAAGGCGCCGGCTTCCATCGGGTTTCGTTCTCTCCGTCCGTTGTCGCCACGGCGCTCCGGAGCATGAGGACCCGCCGCCGCCTGCCGTTCCGGGCCGTTGTCGCCGTTACGGAGACCGGAGGCGCCGTCGTCCGCCGGCCCGTAAGATCCGCCGGGTCCTTCCCCGATCAGCTCTTCGGCGGGGACACGTATCCGGGGGATGGTGTGCCGCGCCGACGCCCGGGCCACCATCGTCACGGCGGCCGGGAAGACATGGACATGCTGGTGGCCGTCGAGATGGTCGATCCGCAGTCCCCGTTCCTTCAGGTGGGCGATCTGGGCCTCCAGTTCGCCTTCGATCTCCGCCGCTATTTCCATGTTTGCATTTTGCATCAGCAGGTTATGTGTTGCCGCCTTGCCGAGGAATGCACCGTTTTCATTGGCAATGAGCGCCGCTCCCCTTTTCAGGGGCCGCCCCTCCGACAGGTTGAAATGGAGGCCCACGGAGATTCCCCGGCGCTGCCAGGAGCGCAGGAGGGACAGGCCGTCGTCCAGGCTCGGCCCGTTGGCCAGGACGCTGACGGACGTCACCGCCCCCGCCGCCACCGCGGCGGCGATGCCGGCGTCGCGATGCCGGTCGGCGCCGAAATCATCTGCGTTGACAATAAGTCGCTTCACCTGAAAACACTCGCTTAGATGACCGTATTAATTGAACATATTTAATATACTTACCAGACATTGCCCGGTTGGGAAAAGTCTCGGAAATTACTTTCTTTGTGAAGGGAGACCATCATGGGCATTTCAAGATAATCTCTCCCCCGGCCCGGGCAATCCCGGCGCGGCCTGATTCAATTTATCTAACTGTATTCCTCTCCCACCTTCCGTGCGTTCGCGCCGGCCAGGTTCGCGGTCGCTGCCGGACCCGCTGGGTCCGGTTCGGCGCCAGCCGGTAGGGTCGCCGCCCGGGGGCGGGCCGCCCGGAAAAAGAGATTCTGAAAGACCCATCCCCCGCCGGCCGTTGGGGAGAACACCGCCTTGCCGTCCTCGCGCAGGGCCAAGAGATGGTCCATCAGCCCCGGCAGCCGGGAATCGTATTCCGCGGCACTGAACTCCCGATCCGTCTTGTGAACGATCTGGACCTCACGGTAGTTCCCCGCCAAAGCCCGCCGGAGCCGTTCCGGATTGGCGAGACTGATGGCCAGCATCCAGAGCCGTCCCCGGCGGCGTTCCAGGTGATCCCGGGCCGCGCCGGCGATGTGGACCAGGTGATCCGCCCCGTCCCAGCCGCCGTACCGGGGGCCGAAGGGACGGGGACCGGGGGTCTGGGGCGGGGTGGCCATGATCACCGCGAAGGGCGCTTCCCCCGTCGCCGCCTCCAGCCAGGAGCCCTCCCGCGTGACGACGCGGTCCGCCACGCCTTGGCGCCGGGCGTTTTCCCGCGTCGCCGCCAGGGCCTCGGAATCCACATCCGCGGCCACCACCCGCCGGGCGCCGAGCTTGGCCGCCGCAATGGCCAGGAGCCCCGAGCCGCAGCCGAGATCGAGCACCGTATCGCCGGGCCGGACATCGATCAGGCGGGCCAGGACGATGCTGGAAGGCGGCGGCGTATGGACGGCCCGGGGAATCGTCAATTCCACGGCACCGGTGGGCAGCCGGATCAGCATGGTCGTGCCGCGCTCCGGAATTCGGAAAATGCCCACAAATATCCGGATATTTTAGTATGAAAATACATCCGTGCGATCTCCCTTATGCCATTTTCATCGTTCGTGGGTGCTGGATAAACATGACCATTCATTTATAGGTTTTCCAGCCTAGCTATTTTATCGAGGTACGCCTTCATGTCGAACTTACGGCGGAGACCGGCGGCGTTCATGTAACGGACCGTTCCGAAGATCGGCCTTTCTCCCCAGGGCCGGTCGTGCTTGCCGAAACACCAGGCCACCCCGGCGAAGCTATTGGGATCACGCCCGTCCAGGGCATATCTGTTGTTGAGATGGAGGGCGGTATGGAAGGCCTCCCGGGGCGTCGCCGACCATTCCAGGATTTTCTTCCCCCAGTACATCCGCATGTAATTGCTCATCTTTCCCGTGATGACCATCTCCCGCTGGGCGGCATTCCAGTAGGGATCGTGGGTCCGGGCATCTTCCAGCTCGTCCGGGTGATACCGGTACGGGCGCTCGTCCCCGGCATGACGACTCAGGGTTGCCAGCGCCCAGGCGGGGAGGGATTCATAGCGGTCGTAGTCGGGCCGATAGTGCACGAAATTCATGCTGAGCTCCCGCCGGACGATCAACTCCTCCAGGAAGGCGTCTTTTTCCTCTTGAGGTACCCCGCGCTGTTTTATGACCGCCAGGGCGATGGTCAAAGGTGAGATCTGGCCGAAGTGGAGATAGGGACTCAGATGGGATGCCCCGGGGCCGGCCGGGTCGTTATGGGCCTCCCGGTAGTTCCGCAGGCGGTCCCGGAGAAAGGCCGTAAAGAGTTTCCGGGCTTCGGACTCGCCGCCCCGGAACGTGGACACGTTCGTAACGGACTGATCGATGGGCAGGGAGGAGAGAAGACATTCGATCCAGGGGTCGCCGGCATTCCCATGGCCCCGGCCGGCAACCGGAGCGTCGGGCGGCAATCCATCCTCCCGCTCCGGGAGCCCTCCCGGGGGATCATGATCTTGCCGGCCGCCTCGTTCGGGCACCGCGACAAACTCCCGCTCCAGATCCGTCTCCAGCGAGGATCTGTCCGGCGCCGTCGCCGCCAGGGGCTGGAGATAGGTCTCCAGGAGGGGCGTGAGCTTCCGGCGCAGCGTTGCGGCGGCATACTCCTCTTTGGCGGAGACCGCCTCCACGGGGACGACGACCTCCGTCTCCACCTGGATCACCGGGCAAGGGGCGTCCCGCGCTACGGTCTCCCGCCATTTCTTCTGGACGCGCAGGTACCCCCGGTCCGTGACGATCACGGCGGCGCCGGGCGCCAGATCCAGGGCGGCCCGGGGCGGGGGGCGGCGCGTCAGGACAAACCGGATGCCCGCGGCGGCAAGTGCCCTTCCCACCTCCGCCAGGCCCTGGAGCATGAAGGCGTAATGGCGCCGGTTCGCCTCGGGAAAGCCGCCGGCAAGGCCGAAACAGACCACCAGGGGAAGACCTGATTCATTGGCCCGGCGGACGGCATAGGTCAGGGCGTGGTTGTCCCGGACCCGCTGGGCGGCCTGCATCCAGTAGAGGACGAAGCGGGCCC
>Ga0302247_1002120_pt1 | contig 13436 bp, 9 predicted proteins | sample AAG_UR_Ile_MG_FD_193529 | JGI IMG/M metagenome (GOLD analysis project Ga0302247, IMG submission 193529) | Enriched activated sludge microbial communities from anaerobic digester in WTTP, New Holstein, Wisconsin, United States - AAG_UR_Ile | ecosystem: Engineered > Bioreactor > Anaerobic >...
GCGAGCTGCTCTTCAGAGATCGCTGCAAGATCCGTCGAAGCCGCTTTTATCTCTTGTGATGCCTCTCCTATAGAAACCATCGCTTCTCGGAGATCGTTACCCATCTCGGATAAAGCTTGAGCAATTTGGGCGATTTCATCACGGCCTTTTACCTCGAAGACCGTGGTTAAGTCTCCTTTCCCGAATTGATCCACTTGCGCGCTAAGCCTCTTCAAAGATTTGGAGATGAACGAGCCCACAAACATAGAGATGAGCACGATAACGCCGACGATGACGGCGAATATCACGACTACAGTTACGAGGAAGTAAGCGCTCTTTTGGGTCACCTCCGCTTCTGAAATGACTCCCGCTACGGTCCAGTTCGGAGTATTAGGAATAGAATCGTAATGAAGGATTTGCTTTTCTCCAGAGGGAAGAACGATATTCCCAAAACCTTCACGCCCGCTGACCATTTCCCTTCCGGCTTCTTCCAGACCTTTGTACTTGGACTTCGTCCCTTCCAACAAATTGAGGTTTAGAATTAAATCTGTGTCCGGATGCGCGATCACCGTCCCGGAACCATCCACCAGGAAGATGTACCCTGTTTGGCCTATCTTAGTTGCGCACACTTTTTCGCTCAAAGTTTTTAAGGCAACATTGGCGCCTAACACGCCAATGAGCTGACCAGTGTAGTCATAGACAGGGTAAGCGACGCCAAACGCAGGGATATGGGCAAACCTACTGATCATTCCGTCGTTTATCGCGAACTTCTTTCCTTGAAACATTACTTCCTGAAAGTAAGGGCGATCACGGATATCGACGGCCTCACCCGTTTCCATAATTGCTTTTCCGGTTGGGTCGGCAAGAAAGAACGTTTCATAGAGTCCTTCGCCTTGTTTAATAGTTTCCACAAACCTAGGAACAAAACGCGTGGGATCGAAAGATTTGACCACGTCAGTGTTGGCTAGGTTACGGAGTTCTGTCTTAATTCCAGCCAACATCTCTTCGACAATTCGCACGCTCGTATGGAGCGTTTCTTCCGTTGATTCCATAGTCTGTTCTAAGATCCCCGTTCTCACACTTAGGGCAATAATGAAACCTGAGATCACAAGCACAGAAACTGATACTGGTATAAAGTACAACAGCAGCTTCGCTCGTAAGCTCTTGAGTTTCATCATCCTCATCATCTCCTTTTCGTTTTTGAGGAGGTTCGTCGCGTTTGAACTACGACTCGCCTCCCCTCTCTTAAGTTAAGAAAGGAATACAAGCATGATTATACCATGCTCGTTTTATGATTCAAGTATTTAGGTAAGGCATTTGAAAGAGAGAATGAAGTGAACTTAATCACGATTTTGTTACCATCGCGAATTTGCGTTAGCTGTAAACGCTGATTTATCATTTGGCATAGCTTTTCGTATTAAAATATGGTAAAAAAAGAAAAGAAGGTTTCACGCGGCGAGCATGGAGAGAAAATTCTTGGGGGTGCCTAGCGGCGCCGATTTCTCATTCGGTAGGGGTTTCTTTACGGCTCCTTGGGAGCGCCCTGGGAACGCCAACTTTTAAGTTGGCATGTCCTAAAAGAAAAAGAACGGCTCTTCGACAATTTACAAGATGTACTTAATTAACATCTTCTATCGTAATAATTTCGTAAACCCTTAGCCCGTTTCACTAATCCGCTCTAATCGCATAATCGGCCATCTGTCGAACTCTTTTTATTCCTCTTATGTTACTTTGTATTTCTCGGATGATCAGTGGGATTCAAGTAATGTATCGAAGAGCCAAAAGAACGGTTTCACATGGAGGGCACAGATGACACGGAAGAAGTTTTTCCGGGAGTCAAGGTGGCGCCGACTTCCCAGTCGGCACGCTTTTGCGCTTCAAAAATGGTAACCCTGCCGAACAAAAGCGCAGTAATGGGTTTTTTTAAGGCTCCTTGGGAACGCCACACTTAAGTGTGGCATGGGTTATGTTTTTTTCTTTGAAAAACGGAAACCATGCCGAACTAAAGTTCGGCGTTCCCAGGGCGTTCCCGGGCCAATCCCAGAGCGTTCCCAGAGCGCTCCAAGAAGAAAAACGCCGGCCAAAGGCCGGCGTTTCACTTGTCTATCGAAATCTATATTTTGAACCGCTTCACCAGGGCGTCGAGGGTTTCGGAGAGGGTATCGAGTTCTTGGGCGGCTGCGGTGATCTGTTGCGCCGACTGCGATTGTTGATCGATCGCCTCGGTCATCTGTCGAATCTGTTCTGCAATCTCGTGCGCCGCTTTCGCAGACGTGTCCATCGCTGAGGCCATCTCTTCTGCCGCGGCCCCTTGCTCCTCTGACGTCGCAGTCAGGTTCTCGATCATCCCCGTTGTGTGGTCGACCATCACCAAGAGTTGTTTGAATTGTTGCTCTACCAAACGAGCCTTTTCATTAACGGCCTTGACCAATTCCACCGTTTTTTCTGTCGCCTGATAGGATTCACCGGAGTCCTTCTGCACCTCTTTCAGTATCGTCCCGATGTTCGATGTCGCCTTTTTACTCTCTTCGGCCAATTTCCGGATCTCGTCCGCGACTACCGCGAAGCCTCGCCCAGCTTCTCCCGCCCGGGCCGCCTCTATTGCCGCGTTGAGCGCCAGCAGGTTTGTCTGTTCCGCGATAGAGGATATCGTGTCGACGATCTCGCCCACGTTCTTCGAGTTTTCCGCGAGTTTTTGAACCTTTTCCGCCGTCAGCTGCGTTTGCGCCGTCGTCGCCTCAATCTCGACCATCACGTCCGCGATCATCTGCCCGCCTTTGCGTGAACCCTCTGCGGTCTTCTCGTTTTCGTGAGACAACGCCTGCGCCGTCTTCGACACGTTCTGCGCGCTCGCTGCCACCTCATCCACTCCGGAGTTCACCTCTTCTATCGCTGCGACGGTGCTCTCCAAATTCTTGTTCGCGCTGTGGGATTGAGTTGACAGCTCCTCCGTTCGGGCTAATTGTTCTTCAGAGATAGCAGCCAGATCCGTTGAGGCGGAGTTAAGCTCTGTTTCAGAATTCTTTATCGCGATCATCGCCTCTCTGAGGTCGTGGCCCATTACGGATAAGGACTTAGCCATTTGGGCGATTTCGTCGTGACCTTTCGCCTCGAATGTCGTGGTCAAGTCTCCCTTTCCGAAGTTATCCACTTGAAGGGCAAGCTTTTTCATTGATTTGGAGATGACCGCGCCGGTAAATAGGGAGATGAGTATGATGATCCCGATAATAACGGCGAAAATGACGATCACGACGGTTACGAGAAAAATAGAAGATTCCGCAGCTTCCGCTTCGGGCATCACTTCTCCTAGAGTCCAGTTCGGCGTATTAGGTACGGGATCGAAAAATACGATATGTCTTTCGCCAGTTGGTAAGGCTATAGTTCCCGAACCGCTTTTTCCACGGACCATCTCTCTTCCGAGTTCTTCCAAGCCTTTAAACCCGGCCCTTGAGGCTTCCGTAACGTTAAGCTGCATCACTAAGTCAGTGATCTTATGAGCCACGAGCATCCCGGTTCCGTCTGTTAAAAAGGCGAATCCGCCTTTCCCGATATTGATCGACGCCACGATATCGCCCAGGGCCTTCAGAGAAACGGTGGCCCCGACGATACCTACCCGCTTTTTCGCAGTGTCAAAAATGGGGTAGACACACGTGATTACAGGCGCGTTCGATGCCCCGCTAATCACCGCGTTGCTCATCGCGAAATCTTTGCCCTGGAACATAACCTCTTGAAAATATGACCGGTCTCTTATGTTCGCCTTTGCGTCAGTTCCAGTGATGACTTCACCATTCGCATCCACGACGATGAAGGTCTCATAAAGCCCTTTGCTCTCTTGAATTGCTTCCTGAAACCTCGGGTTAAATCGTTTGGGGTCGAAAGACCTGACAACGTCCGTTATAGACAGGTTCCGTAATTCATTTTTGATCCCTGTTATCCATTCTTGAATCACGATAATGGCAATATCGCTTATCGATTCCATCGAGTTTTGACCGATCTCAAAAGTGACGTCTTTTGCGAGTACTCCAACAATAACTGCGCCGATGATCAGCACCACGACCGATACCGGAATAAAATACAGTAACAACTTCGCGCGCACACTTCTAATTTTCATGCACATCCACTCCTTCGTAAGCCCGATTGTGTGTTTTAAAAAAGTCTTTTTCCTTGAAGCGCTATGTATTTTCTTTGGCTTGAAGTAGCTTGACTAGGCTCACTTAGAAATCTGCGCAGCATCGGCCACGGGGTTCTATGTATGGCCGCATCTTTGACAGCTTCTTAAATGACCTACTCACCCGTGTACTCTCAAATGAAGCAGAGTGAGGAACACGGCCTTTTTGTTTCATTGTCTATAGCTTTTTCAGTCACCTGGTTTTTCCCCCTTAGGGGTTAAAGAGTAAGTTTTCTGAAAGAAGGCCGGCGACTCAGTTGGTCTTCTGAGAGTATCATATCACGAAAGAATGTTTTTCTCAAAAAGCTATAAAAAGAAAACGCCTGTTCTAAAGATGTGTTTAAACGAATCGTATTGAATTGAGTTATGCAAACCTATCAATGGGCCACCAGTTCTTCGAAACGCTCTCCTTCGGTCTCCTGTGAACACCTCTGCGGTACCGCCATAGCGATGGACGTTTGTCTGGCGCTGTTTTGTTTTTCCTGGGAACGCCACACTTTAGTGTGGCATGGGTTGTGATTATTCTTTGAAAACCGGAAACCAAGCCAACTTGAAAGTTGGCGTTCCCAGAGAGTTTCCAAAGCGCTACCAAAAATCCCAAGAACATGCCGAACTGAAGTTCGGCGTTCCCAGCGCGTTCCCAGAGAGTTCCCAAAGTACTGCCAAAAATCGCAAAATATGCCGAACTAAAGTTCGGCGTTTCCTGTGCGTTCCCAGGCCACTCCCGGGGCGCTTCCAGAGCGCTCCCAGTAAAAAACGCCGACATTTGGCTGACGTCAAGTGTATACCTTTATACTTTAAACCGTTTGACCTGTGAGTCAAGGCTCTCAGCTAGGGTATCGAGTTCTTGGGCAGACGCGCTGATCTGTTGCGCGCCTTGCGCCTGTTGTTCGATGCCCTGCGACATCTGCCGTATCTGTTCCGAGATCTCGTGGGCGGATTTTGCCGATGTGCTCATCGCTGAGGCCATCTCCTCGGCGGCTGCCCCTTGCTCCTCGGAGGTCGCCGTTAGATTTTCGATCATAGCAGTCGTCTTTTCCACCATGTCCAGCAAATGTTTGAATTGCTGTTCCACCGCTTGTGATTTGGTGTTAACGTCTTTCACCAATCCAACGGTCTGACCCGTCGCTTGATAGGATTCCTCGGCGTCTTTTTGCACTTCTTTCAAAATTGCCCCGATGTTCGATGTCGCTTTTTTACTCTCTTCCGCTAATTTTCGAATCTCGTCCGCCACCACCGCGAACCCTCGACCGGCTTCTCCCGCTCGGGCCGCTTCTATCGCGGCGTTAAGCGCTAACAGGTTCGTTTGTTCCGCAATCGAAGATATCGTGTCTACGATCTCGCCCACGCTCTTCGAGTTCTCCGCTAACTTCTGGACCTTTTCTGCCGTCAGCAGCGTCTGTTTCGTTGTCGATTCGATTTCTCGCACGACATCCGAGATCATCTGGCCACCTTTTCGAGAACCGTCCGCCGTCTTGTCGTTCTCGGTTGAGAGCGCCTGCGCCGTCTTCGAAACGTTCTGCGCGCTCGCCGCCACCTCTTCCACTCCGGAGTCCACCTCTTCTATCGCTGCTACGGTGTTCTGAAGGTTCGTGTTCACGCTTGCCGATTGACCGGATAACTCCTCGGATCCCGCAAGTTGTTCCTCCGAGATCGCCGCTAAATCAGTCGAAGCGGCTTTTATCTCTTTCGAAGCCCCTCCTATTGAGATCATCGCCGCTCTGAGGTCGTGACCCATCCCGCCCAGGGCTTTGGCGATCTGAGCGATTTCATCGTGGCCTTTCGCCTCGAAGGCCGTGGTCAAATCGCCCTTTCCAAAGTTATCCACCTGAACTGCGAGTTTTTTCATAGATTTGGAGATGACCGTGCCAACAAACAAGGAGATGAACACAATGACGGCGACAATGATCACGAATACTGCGATGACGATTCCGAGGAGGTATACGCTCTTCTGATTCGCCTCTGCTTCGGAAAGGGCGCCGGCCACGGACCAATTAGGAGTATTGGGAATGGGGTCGTAGTGGAGGATGTATTTTTCTCCTGAAGGGAAAATAATGTTTTTAATACCGTCGCTCCCGCGGATCATCTCCTTTCCTGCGTCTTCCAGACCCTTGTACCCCGACTTGGTTCCTTCCAACAGATTGAGTTTCAAGATCTTATCTGTGTCGGGGTGCGCGATCACAGTCCCCGCTCCATCAACCAGGAAGATGTATCCCTCTTCTCCGATCTTCGTGGAGGTCACTTTGTTACTCAATATCTTAAGAGCCACGGTGGTCCCAAGCGCACCGACCACGTGTCCAGTGTCGTCATAGACCGCATAGGCAGCGCCAAAAGCAGGGGCATTCGTAAACCTGCTGATTATGCCGTCGTTGAGCGCGAATTCCTTGCCCCGAAACATAACGTCCTGGAAATAGGGCCGATCGCTAATATCCACGATTTCACCCGTTTCCATTATAGCTTTTCCGGTAGGATCGGCGAGAAAGAATGTTTCGAAGAGTCCCCCACTCTGCCGTATAGTCTCGATGAACCTAGGGCAAAAGCGGGTCGGATCGAAAGACTTGACCACATCAGTATTCGATAGATTCCGCATCTCCGTTTTAATCCCAGCCAGCATCTCCTCAACGATGTGCACGCAGGCGTGCAGAGTTTCTTCAGTTGAATCCGAGGACAGTTCCAAGATCACACTTCTCGCGTTGAGGCCGATAATGAATCCGGCAATAACGAGCACAGAAACCGATACGGGTATGAAGTACAGTAATAGCTTCGAGCGCACGCTTTTGAGTTTCATCATCATCTTCTCCTTTCGGTTTTTCGAGGGGATTCTTGCCGTATTTTATCAAGCGTCAGCCTCCACCTCTTTGAGTTATTAAACGGAAACCTATCTATTATACCATGATCGTTATGGGATTCAATTATTCGGGGATCGCTTTCGAAAATGAGATTGGAGTGAAATAGATTACGGTATGGTTGCCTTTAAGACTTTGAGTTAGCTGTATTCGCTGAATTTTTCTTTGGCATGGCTAACCGTATTATATGAGGAGTAAAAAAGAAAAGAGTCTTTCACACGTAGGGCACGGTGGAAGTTTTTCTAGGAGTACTTAGCAGCAGCGACTTGCCAGTCTGCGTGTTTTTTCGAAAAAGGAAAACTTGTCAGACTAAAGTTCTGTGTTCCCAGAAGTTTGGCATATCCAGGAATCCGTGTGGGTCAAGCTATGGGGTGCAATCAAGAAGCAAGGTCAGATACGATCACACGATTTTCTTTCCACGAAGTCATCGCGGCGTAAGCGCCCCTTCTTCTCGCGACGGCGCGATACGCCTGGGAACACCTGGGAACGCCAAACTTTGGTTTGGCATGGTTTGTGAAAATAGAAATGCAGCAGAGCGTATCGCGAAGGTATGAAAGTATCGCGGGGTCCGGCGGGTTACCCCGCGATAACACACATTCATCGCGGCGTAAGCGCCCCTTCTTCTCGCGACGGCGCGATACGCCTGGGAACGCCTGGGAACGCCTGGGAACGCCAAACTTTAGTTTGGCATGGTTTGTGAAAATAGAAATGCAGCAGAGCGTATCGCGAAGGTATGAAAGTATCGCGGGGTCCGGCAGGTTACCCCGCGATAACACACAGTCATCGCGGCGTAAGCGCCTCTTCTTCTCGCGACGACGCGATACGCTTTATATCAGGCTTATCGTGACTAATAAGGCAAAGGTGGGTATCGCGAGACTTCGCGGGCTTCCGAAGTCAGCCCGTTGGTTACCTCGCGAGTGCCCGCAAGAAGTCAGCCCGCTGGTTACCCCGCGATGAACCTCTGAGCCCTCGCACCCCATAACCTGACCCACACAGGAATCCATCCTCCGTGTTCTCTGTGCTCTCTGTGCGAGGTGTTTTCTCTTTTCTAAAACCATTACCAACTTGAAAGTTGGTGGCCCCAGGGCGTTTCCAAAGCGCTACCAACAAGCGTAAAACCTGCCGAACTAAAGTTCGGCGTTCCCACGCCACTTCCAGAGCGGCCCCAGGGCGTTTCCAAAGCGCTACCAACAAGCGCAAAACCTGCCGAACTAAAAGTTCGGCGTTCCCACGCCACTTCCAGGGCGGCCCCAGGGCGTTTCCAAAGCGCTACCAACAAGCGCAAAACCTGCCGAACTAAAAGTTCGGCGTTCCCACGCCACTTCCAGGGCGGCCCCAGGGCGTTTCCAAAGCGCTACCAACAAGCGTAAAACCTGCCGAACTAAAGTTCGGCGTTCCCACGCCACTTCCAGAGCGGCCCCAGGGCGTTTCCAAAGCGCTACCAACAAGCGCAAAACTTGCCGAACTAAAGTTCGGCGTTCCCAGAAGTCAGGTGTTCAAAATGGTGTACGGGTTACTCTTCGATGGGTTCGAAGGAGAGGATTTCGATTTTCGTCTCCACCTCTTCTGGTTCGATCGCGCGTTCTGTGGTTTGTATTTCTCCGGACTGGTTGTCGTATGGATCGTTCCGGAGATGCTTCGGCATTGGATAGAGCGGAGCCAAATGGTTTTTGCAGCTCACCATTCGGAAGGCGTCCAGGTTTCCGAAATAGAAGCTCCGGTAGGCTTCATTCTCCCTTCGAGCGCCACCGAAAGAGCAGTCGACGGGAAGCCACCCATAGGGCTCGACGTAGAAAAAGGCCCAGTCGTGATTGCCCGGCTCGATCGGGTTGGCGTACCATCCGGACTGCCAACGGGCGGGAACACCGTTCATCCGGCACAGGGTGATGAAGAGTAAGGCCTGTACGCCGCAGTCTCCCTTTCGATTGAGGGCCCCGTACAGCGAAAGGTTCTCGTAGGTTCGGTACTCCCGCATATAGGAGTAATGCACGTGTTTGGTGACCCAATCATAGATCTTTTGGGCTATTTTATAGGGGTTTTGCTCGCTGCCGACGATCTCACGCGACAGGGTTCTCAAATAGGGAGTGAAAACGATGTGAGGGGGCTCCTCTTTTAAATAATCCTCCATCGGAGCGCGTAGGTGTGAAACCGAAGAAGGGTCCACTTCGCTCATAATCTCTGAGATTTCGTAAGAGAACTGAACAGAAAAATCAACGATATTCGGAGATTTCGAGACCATATGGATCGCGCGCGTTTCCGAAAAGCGGTGAGGTAGCGTGTATTCAGGCGCGCTTGCGGCGATCAGCGCCGGCTTCGTTTGTTGCAGATCCTCCAACGGGAAAGGCAACCAACATTCCAAACCCCCATGCCGCCCCTCGAGAGCTTCTAAAGCAGAGGGTTTAAGGCGCTTCTGAATCCGTCCAATCACACGGTAACGCATCGGCTTTTCACCTCTTAAAAGAGCGTCCAGCCGTGATTCGAGATGTTTTTTCGCCTTCTCCCGACTTTCCTCCACGGTACGTCTTCGGGAGACGTAGTCGGGGAATGCGAAAAACAGATTGGGTAAGAACCGTTTCTCGAAGTAGAGCCCGTCATCTTTCCGGATGCAGTCTAAAGCTCGTTCGCGGACGAGTCGGTCGAACTCTTCTTTCGAAAAGTCCACGATTGCTTCCTCCAACATCGAATAGGCGGTCTTTTCATCGTGAACATACGACTTTTGCAATCTCGCGATTCGGAAGATCTCGTACTCCAGACGCCTTCTGAGCGCGGCGTCCAGGTCTTTTTGAAGCCATATCCGAAGGCAGCGAAGGGCGTCTTCCCACCGATACTGCGCTTCTAAACTCACTATCATTTCGGGTAAGGGTAAAGCTAAGAATTCCATAGCGCGCCTCCTAAAGATAGAAGTGTGACGGTCCCAGTCTCGCTGTCGATCTCGACGGTTCCGCCGATGGGTAAACAGTGCTTTATGTACTTCCCGTGATATGCGGGAAACCCGATGAAGCAGGGAATGCCGGCTTCCTGAGCCCACCGCGTCAAGACATCACGCAGCCGATAATCGTTTGATGCGCGGCGTGTTTCGGTTAAAGCCGAGAACACGACCCCTTTGACTCTGGCGAACGTAGGGTAATGTCTTAGCGCCCACAGGTACCGCTCGATCGAATCCACCGATTCCGAAACGTCTTCCAAGAATAGTACCGAGCCATCCAGAAGCTTGTCTCCAAAAAAGGGTAAACACGCGATCAGCAGCGATAGGTTGACTGCCAGTAACCGTCCGACGGCCTGGCCTAGGCGCAGCGGCCAAGTTCTTTTCATCCCGGGGTAACGATAGGGCAGCGTGATATCGTTTCGCAGGAAAGGCAGAAAGGAGGGCTGGATGTCTGTCGGTCGTTGAAAATCGCAGAGCATCGGTCCGTGAAAGGCCCGTTCCCCGTGAGCGTACTGCCACAGGAGTAAAAAGGTGATATCGCTGTATCCGCAGATCGGAATCTTGAATCCCCTAGTCAAAAAAGGGGCCAGCTGGAAACTGCCGCAACCCCCACGAGAGCATAGAAGGAGATCACAGATATCCTCCATCTTCTCGAGTTCTTCGGCGCGCTCCAATGGGGAGAGATAATGGAAACAGCTCTTGCCAATGATCAGCTGGCTCTCTTGATCGCGTAGAAGAGAAAGCCCTTTAAACAGTCGTTCGCTTTTAGGCAGAGAGGACGGGCTGACGACGCCTATCCTCACCGTTATCCCTGCCGCGCGAGAGCGGGGAGGTATATACAGGCTTCGAAGATTTGTTTGAAATCTTCGGAGACGAAGCGAAGGGTGCGCCCATCGATTCGTTCGACCAAAGGGATCATAGAGGCGAAGTCCGCTTGGTTGGATGTTTGGAACTCTATTTTCAATTCGTAGGGTTTTTGGAAGCCGTACAAGGGGAGCTTTTTAAAATCTTTGGCGAGGGCTTTTTGCACCGCCTTGCTCGTTTCTTCTCGTACACACTCCAGAGGACGTTGTTTTGCGGCGAATTTGAAGAGCGCCTCTTTTGTCACGACAAACTCGACCCAAGGCATCCCTCCTTCGACCATCACTTGGTCTTTGAGGGCTTTGTCCCCCACGATCAAGGAGACGGGGATTGAAAAACAAGAGGCGTAGGCGGAGTTGATGAAGGTTTCGTTCATCGCTTTTCCGTTGATCCACAGGCTGTGTATCGTCGAATTCGAATAGGTGTGGTCCATATTGCCATAAGGGGTTCCGGCTCCGGCGTGATAGCCGATCAAGAAAACGGTGTCATAACTGCCATCTAGAGTAGGCATCATATAGTTTGGGCGTGGGTTCCCGGAGATCAGTGATAAGCGTTCGTCCAAACCGGTGATGTCATAAGCGAGATTGTCTCCGTTGCTGTGAGAATCGGCCAAAGTGATCTCAGTGACCATCGCGTTTTTCGGGCTTTGCCGAATGCCCTCGATGACCCATTCTATCTGCTGCGCCATCCATTTTCTCACGAGCGCCCGATCCTGAGTCGTTTCCTGCTGCCAGTTAAAGGTTCCGGCGATACCTTCCATATCGAGTGAGATGAATAACTTCATGTCAACCTCCTTTAGGGATAGTGTTCTATCGTGCCTTCTAAATACGTGGCTTCGCCTTCCTTTTGTGGGTGAGGGCGATCGAAGCGCACCGTGAGGACGCCGCCTTTTGTGGTTACCCGAATTGCGCTAGACTGTTGTCCGGTCATTTTTCGATAGAAAGCGGCGCACGCGGTAGCGCCGGTTCCGCAAGAGGCCGTCTCGCGCCATACCCCACGCTCGTAGGTGCGGACGAACAGACCCTCATCCTCTTCAGAAAAAAAGTTAACGTTGGTGGACACCGGAAAGGGCGATACCCCCGATGAATTATCTCTCAGATGGCTGAAATAGTACCCGTATCCCTCCACATCGACCCCGCTAACGGTTCGCATAAAAAACGCCAGATGCGGAACCCCCACACTGTAAAAGGCGCCTTTCCAGCCTTCGTGGTGGAACATAGACAAGAATTCCGGTTGGGGCATCAACACCTCAGCCCTGTCGGCCGCCAGCATCCGTCCGTATAAAATCCCGCTGTAAGTATCGAAGACCAGCAGCTGTCCGAGAGCGCATTCACCGCGGTCGTACAACGCTTTGATGAAGGCGCGCGCCCCATTGCCACACATCTCACCGCGGGACCCGTCACGGTTGAAGTAGTCCATAAAGAACGAAGACTCTGTCTTTTCGACAAAGATGACGCCGTCCATCTCGGCCACAATCGATCGGACGACCTTCGGTTTTTCTTTGTCTTCGATCACTTCTCCGAAAACGATCGTGAACGTGTTGCCGCAAGCGGCGTATCGAACGCAAATCATTTGATTTCGAGGGAACGAATTTCTTTGAAGTTTAGAAGTTCGCTCCACTTCTGTTTTAATCTTTCCACGGTGTCCGGATCGACACTGATAGAGATCGTGACCCTCTCGCCGTCGGTTTCATAGTACAGAGAGCCCGCGGTGATTCTATTCTCAAAAAGCCAGTCTACAACTTTCTGGAATCCATTTTTCCCATAGACCATTTCAATGACGAAGCGCGTGCGATTTTTACTGAGGGCTAAGCCGAGTCTTTTCACGACGGTCAGCGTCAAGAGCACGGCCAAAGTCATGAAACCGCCTAAGTAAAATTCTCCCACCCCGAAGCCGACGCCGATCGACGCGGATACCCATAGCGTCGCCGCGGTCGTCAATCCTGTGACGGTGAATCCGCGTCTCATTATGGTACCGGCTCCCATAAACCCTATGCCAGTAACGATTTGCGCGGCTATTCGCCCCGGGTCACCTCCCAAAATACCACCAAAATACTCGCCCGAGAGCAGGGCGAAGAAAGCGGACCCCACGGCGATCAAGGCGTGCGTCCGCAAGCCCGCCGGACGTTGGAGCTTCTCTCGGTTGATACCGATCGCCAACCCGCCGAGCATAGCGAGAGTTATACGCAACATATACTCTAAGTTTTTTTCGAAGCTAAACGCCACCGAATCCCTCCATTGCGTGGATTATACACTATTTTTCTGCCGATAGAATAGTCTCGATTGAGGACTATAAGGGGTTGTGGAGGGTTGTGGAAAGATGTCGTAAAGTGGTGAAACGGTAGGGAGGGAAATGGGCACGCCTGGGAACACCGACTTTAGAGAAAACAAGCATCGCGGCGTAAGCGCCTCTTCTTTACGCGACGGCGCGATACGCTTTTGAGTAAGGACAAAGGGCGGATCGCGAGACTTCGTGGTTTTCCGAAGTCAGCCCTTTGGTTACCCCGCGATAACCGCCCAGGGCATCGCGGCGTAAGCGCCCCTTCTTTTCGCGACGGCGCGATACGTTTTTTTTACAGCTGGATCGCAGAGTTTCGTCAGGATCGCGGGGTCCCGTTGGTTACCCCGCGATAACCGCCCAGGGCATCGCGGCGTAA
>Ga0302247_1002121_pt1 | contig 13421 bp, 9 predicted proteins | sample AAG_UR_Ile_MG_FD_193529 | JGI IMG/M metagenome (GOLD analysis project Ga0302247, IMG submission 193529) | Enriched activated sludge microbial communities from anaerobic digester in WTTP, New Holstein, Wisconsin, United States - AAG_UR_Ile | ecosystem: Engineered > Bioreactor > Anaerobic >...
CGCCGGTCCAGATCGTGCTGTCCCGGGTGCCCCCGTAGAGCTGGACCTGGGAGAACGACAGGTCGGTGAAGTACGCGCGCATCACGCCCCCGGCGGGCATCAGGCGGCCCCGCAGCCAGGCGGTGTAGTTGCGGGCGCGGTTGTGCAGCCGCCCCGGACCGTCGTCGAGGGCGTCGAGCCACGCCCCGGCCCCGTCGTCCCAGAGCCGGCACATCGTATCGCCCTGCACGGCACCGGCGGTGCATTCATCGAGGCAGGGGGGCGGCGGGAGCGGCTCCTCGTGGGCTGCTGTGACGCAATCGGGGTCGGCGGCGTCCACGAGTTCGTCCCCGTCGTTGTCGAGCCCGTCGTTGCAGGTCCCGAGCCCATAGCCCATCTCGTCGGTCCCGAGGGCGCAGTCGGGGTCGGCGTCGTCGATCCAGCCGTCGCCGTCGTTGTCCTGACCGTCCGCGCAAGTCGGATCGATATTGTTGATATTGTTCGCGTTGTTGATATTGTTCGCGTTGTTGACGTTGTTCGCGTTGTTGACGTTGTTCGCGTTGTTGACGTTGTTCGCGTTGTCGTCCCGGGGCGGGGGGTCCGGATCGCACGCCGCGAGGACCGCGACGATCGCCAGAAACCACACGCGCTTCGGACACCGGAACCCGAACCCGTAGATCATCGTCATGGAGCACCTCCGGAAGAATAACAACCGTGATGCTTCCTTGATAGCGCATTCTCCCCAGGTGTCAAGCGGGGAATCCGGCCCTTCAGTCGTCGCCCTTGAGGCGGCGGATCAGGCGGCCCTCATCCGAGAGCGCGCCCCAGCGGCGCTGGGACTGCCGGTACAGGCGGGCGTCGGCGCGCAGGGCGTTGGACCGGGCCTCGCGCAGCAACTTGTGCCAGGCGTCGAGGCGGTCGGCCGACAGGTCCCCCGCCTCCACGGCGGCGCGCACCGCGCACCCGGGCTCGCCCTCGTGGGTGCAGTCGGCGAAGCGGCAGCCCGCGGCCAGGGCCTCGAGGTCGGCGAACACGCGGTCCAGACCCTCCTCGTCGGCCAGCGCGAGCTCCCGCATGCCGGGCGTGTCGAGCATGAGCCCGCCGCCGGGCAACCGCACCAACTGCCGGTGGGTGGTCGTGTGCCGCCCGCGCTGGTCGTGCTCGCGAACGGGGGCCGTGTCGAAGCGGCGCTCCCCCAGGAGCGCGTTCAGGATCGTCGACTTGCCCGCCCCGGACGAGCCCACCAGCGCGCCGGTCCGCCCCGGGCGCCGGGCCGTCATGGCCAGGGCGTCCATCCCGTCCCCGGTGAGCGCGCAGGTCACCAGCACCTCCACCCCGGGGCAGGCGAGCCGCACCTCGTCCGCGCAGGCCGCCGCGTCGTCGTTCAGCGCTCCCGGGACGCACAGGTCCGCCTTGTTCAGCACCACCCACGGCTGGGCGCCGCCGGCCCACACCCGGGCCACCAGCCGCTCGAGGCGGCGCACGTTGTAGTCGCCGTCCAGGCCGCAGACGACGAACACGACGTCCACGTTGGCCGCGATGATCTGGGTGGCCGCCGCCCGCCCCGAAGCTGCCCGCGTGAAGCTCGAGCGCCGGGGCAGCACCGCCTCGATGACGGTGGGGGCGCGCTCGTCCGACGGGATCCGGGCGGCCACCCAGTCGCCCACGGCGGGCAGCGCGGCGGCGTCCGCGACCTCATGGCGCAGGCGCCCGGAGAGCCGCGCATCCCGGGTCCCACCCTCGCACATCAGTTCGTACGCCCCCCGGTGCCCGGCGCTCACTCGCGCAGGCCTCAGTTCAGGCGACGGGGGACCGTCGGAATCCATCTCATTCCATTTTCGTAGAAAGAAATCGTCGAAACCCAGGTCGGTCAAGGGAACCTGGGTCGTCTGGTCGTGGTCTTGTTTCATGGTCGTGCTCCCGGCGCGCCCGTCCCGCAGGATCGGGCGACAGCGCCACCGGGCGGTCTTTCCACCCGGCGGCGGGTTGGAGGTCAGGCATCACCGATACGCTGCCGGCGCGGACTTCGGTCCGCCCACCGGCGACTTCGGGCGCCTACGCAAGCTCCAACAGGGAATTGACGACGAAGAACATCCAACCTCGGGCCGCGGGCGCGACGGCGCCACGGGCAAAGGCGACCATAGTCCGGCCCACGGGGGTTGTCAAGCAAGTGCCCTGGATAATCCTGATAGGCGTGCACACCAGAAATCGGGTTGCGGTTTTCGAAAATGGCGATATACAGAATGTCACCCGAGGAGGTCGCCCCATGTCCCTGCCCGCTCGCACCACCCTGTTCGCGCTGTCGGCGCTGACCCTCTGCGCCTGCTCCGGCGAAGGAAAGAAGCCCACCCCCGGAGGCTTCACCCAGCTCGAGCGCGACTATCAGGCTCGCCTCGCCGAGGTGCTCTGCCACGAGTGGTTCGCGTGCCCGGACTGGATCCCCCGGGAGTACGCCTCCGAGGCGGCCTGCGTGACCCACCTGCGCAGCCTGGGCGTCGTCGACGAAGAGGAGCACTTCCGGGTGACCCACACCGGCGGGACGTACGACCCCGCCGCCTTCGAGCGCTGCATGCAGCGGCGCCTCGCGCAGGGCTGCCTGGAGCCGCGTGCCTACGACGCGGACTGCGACCTCTACCTGCAAGGCGACCGCGCCCTGGGACAGACCTGCTTCTTTTCGAGCGAGTGCACGAACGGGTGGTGCGAACCCAGCACCTGCGAGGGCTGGTTCTGCGTGGCGCGTCGGCCCGCCGGGACGACCTGCGGCCTGGACGAGCAGTGCGAGCCCGGGCTGGTCTGCTCGCGGGCCACCGGCACCTGCGCCGCCGAGGAACGGTTCCCCGGGCCCGACGAGGCCTGCGGCCCGGCCCTCGCCTGCGGCCCCGGCCAACACTGCACCTCCCTCGAGGCACCGGGCACCTGCGTCCCCCTGCCCCAGGAAGGCGAGCCCTGCGGGAATCTTCTGACCTGCGGCGGGGGCTTCGGTGGTTCCGAGGGCTGCCGCGGGATCATGGCCTGCGCCCCGGGCTTCATCTGCACCATCGGGGAGGTCGGCGGGACAGTCGATCACTTTTGCACGGCCCTGCACTTCGGCACCGAGGGCGACGCCTGCCGCGGCAGGGAAAACCTGTGCGACGGTTCACAGTTGCTGCACTGCTTCACGGCCATGATGTCGCAGTACAGCGACACGTGCGTGGCCGTGGTCCCCGCGGGCACCCCCGCCCCCCTCTGGCAGGGCGCCTGCGAGCCCAACAACGCCGATCACACCTGCTGCTGGGAGGACGCGTACTGGAAGGACGACTTCTGCCACCCCCGAAAGCGCCTGGGCGAGCGCTGCGACAACTACAAGGAGTGCTTCAGCCGGAACTGCGAAATCGAACCCGGCGGCGCCTCGTCGGTCTGCACGATCTACTATCCCTGCATGGTGAACAACATCAACGACGTGAATCACGGGGAGTGACGACGCCCCGCCCCTGCCCCGCTCAATAGAACATCGACAGGCCGACCGTGATCATGACGCCGGAGTCGCCCAGGCCGTAGTGCATGTCCTGGTATAGGGCGAGCTCCACGTCCAGGGAGGCGCCGATCTCGGACCAGCCGCTGGTGGGGATCAGCACGAAGCGCAGCCCGATGGCCTCGGCGAAGGTGGTGTCGCTGTGCCCGGGGGCGGGGACACCGTTCTTCTTGTAGTTGCGGCGCTTGTCCCATTCGTCGTCGTCGTCGTCGGTGCCGTCGTCGAACTGCTCGTCGGGCATCCAGAGATATCCCACGCCGAAGCGGGCGTAGGGCTGCAGGGCGCGGTGGGGTTCGTGTCCCCGGAACCAGTAGTAGGCCGATCCGCCCAGGGAGATCAGGCTGGACACATACTGGTCACCGTCGTCGTCGTGGCCACCGCCCAGGCGCAGATCCCCGGACAGGCTGATCCGCGGGCCGAGGTGCATGTGCCCGGCGAGCAGCACGCCCATGTACGAGTCGGTTGGGTGGGTCGCGAAGAACGCGCTCATCTGGAAGGCGTACCTCGGCTGGTAGTTCCAGCCGTCCGGTCCCGCGACCGGGCCGGCCACGCCCCGCGGCCCGGCGGGGGCGGCGTATCCCGGTCCCGCCGGTCCGCCGTTCGCGCCGTCGTCCATGGCACCGTCCTCGGGACCGCCGTCCCCGGCGCCGGGCACCTCCCCCTTGCCGTCGGGCTCGCCCACGGGGGGCGGCGTGATCGCCCCATCATCAGCCCCCTGGGCATGGGCGACGCCCGGAGCCCCCAGGACCAGGACCAGCGCGACCAACAGGATCGGGGACAGGACAGGGCGAAGTTTGCGGGCGTTCATGATCACTCCTTGACCGGACCACACCGGAACAGCGCATGGTCCGCAGGTATGATAGGTCAAAACGACGCCATTCAGAAATCAAAATTTTCCGGTCCTGATCCAACGCCGCCTCCGGACGGGGGCCAGGTCGCCTCTTGCACCTCCGAAAAGCGCTCGACCAGGATCACGCGCTCGATCGCGATCCGGACCAGCGCCGTGCCTGCCTCGGCGAGGAAGCCGGCCAGGTGCGGCTGCCGCAGCAGGTAGGTCGCCTCGAGGTCCGGGCGGTCCGGCGCGTCGGGCGGGACCTCGTGGGCCACGCCGATGACCGTGAGCGCGTACGGGGGTTCGGGGCCTGCGTGATCCCGGTTGTCCATCAGGAGCGAGACGCGGTTCTGACGCAACAGATTGGCGAACTTGCGCGTCTCGCGGCCCGTGGGAAAGAGCAGGGCCCGGGCGTCGGCCGTCAGCGCCACGCTCACCAGGGAGGTGTACGGGTGCGCTTCCCCGTGGGTGGCCAGGACGGCCAGCCGGTGCGACGCGAGGCGCCGGCGCAGGACTTCGAAGTCGGGTTGATCGGTTTCCATGTCGTCTCCCGGAGGGGGCGCCGCAGTGACGGCCGCCCGGTCACTGGCCCAGTTCCTTCAACAGGCGGTCGGCGCCGTAGAGCTTGCGCAGGACCTCGATAATGGCGCGGGAGTGGACGGCCACCATGCGGTTGTTGGCCGGCACGTAGGCATAGTCGCCGCCCAGGGAATGAATGTTGCCGTCAAACACGAGGCCGACGATCTCGGCGGCCTGGTTGAACACGGGGGAGCCCGAGTTCCCGCCGATGATGTCGTTGGTGGCGCAGAAGTTGAACGGCGTCGTCAGGTCGAGCTGGTCCTTGCCGTCGAGCCAGCGCTTCGGGAGCGCGAACGGGTGGCTGCCGGTGTGACGGCGGTAGGCGCCCTCGAGGGTGGTGAACGGCGCCACGGGGGTGCCCAGCTCGTCCCAGCCCTGGACCTTGCCGAAGGAGAGCCGCAGGCTGAAGGTGGCGTCTGGGTACACGCTGTCACCGAGCAGGGCGAAGCGGGCGCGGGCGATGGCCTCCAGGTTCCGGCGCTCCACGGCCTCGACCTGGTCCTCGTAGGCCTTGCGGGCGGCGCGGGCGTCGGCGTCCAGCGCCACCGCCAGTTTAACCATCGGGTCCATGGAGGCGTCGACGGCGGCCTTGCCCCCCGTGAGCAGCGCCTCGCGCACCTTGGGATCCCCGAGCTTCGTCCCGGCGACGGCCTCGGCGGCGATGACGGCCGGATCCCGCCCGGCGAACACGCGACGCACCAGCGGGTGGTCGGGCCCCGCCTCGTCGCGGATGCGGGTGAGCAGCAGGCCGAGGACCGCGCGTTCGAGCTCGGGGTAGACCGGCGCCGGCGAGAGGAGCGCCTGGCGCTGGGGCGGGAACTGGGCGTCGGTGAACTCGGGGAGCCGGGCGTCGTCGGCCAGGGGCAGCTCGGCGGCGGCGCGCACCAGGGCCCGGGCGTGGCGCATCAGCGGGCTCGGATACCAGCCGCGCTCCAGGAGCTGGTACGGCTTGAACACCGTGCGGTGGACCTGCTGGGCCTCCTCGATGGCCGCCCACGCCCCGCCGGAGAGCGCTTTCAACTTCGGGTCGGCCTCCACCGCCGCCCGCAGGGCCCGCTCGTCGGCCAGCTTGCGGCCGAACAACTCGCGGTCCAGCAGCGCACCGTGCATGCCGCGGCGGGCCTTGAGCCCGTTCTCGACGCCGAACAGAAGGTGGGTGGAGACGCGCCGCGCCTCGTCCCCGCGGGTCTGGAACTCCTTGAGCATGCCGCGCAGCTCGAACAGGTTGTTCAGCACGAACGGCAGCTCCACGTCGCGCTCGAACTCGAGCATGGCCACGGTGACCTGCCGCGAGGTGCTCCCCGGGTGCCCGGACACGAACGTGAGCTCCCCGTCGCGGGCGCCGTGTGACGACCACCCGAAGTGGGGCGTGAGGGCGGCGGGCTGGTCATCTTTGTAAATGCGCAGGAACGCCATGTCCAGGTCGAAACGCGGGAACATGAAGTTGTCCGGGTCGCCGCCGAAAAACGCGATGGCCAGCTCGGGGACGAACACCAGGCGCACGTCCCGGTGCCGCTCGTACCGGTACAGGTGGTACTTCCCGCCCTGGTACAAGGTGACCACGTCGCAGCGCGTGTCCTCCATTGCCGCGCCGTCCTTGCCCGTGGCGCAGGCCTTCTCGATGCGGGCCTTCTCGGCGCGCCGGGCCTCGAGGGCCTTCGCGTCGTCGAGACCGGCGGCGGCCTTCTCCATGGCGGCGGTGACGTCGGTGATCTCCACCAGGCGGTTGATCTCCAGGCCCGGGCAGCGCCGCTCGTCCTTCGCCTCCTTCGCGTAAAAGCCGTCGGCGATCAGATCGGCCTGGGGCGTGGACAACTCCTGCACGCAGCGGTGCACGCAGTGGTGGTTGGTCATCACCAGCCCCTGAGGCGACACCAGGCTGCCCGAGCAGCCCTGCGCCAGGCGCACCGACGACAGGCGGACCTTGTCCAGCCACTCCTTCGAGGGTGCGAAGCCGTGGCGCTCCTTGAGCTTGGCGGACGGGAAGTTGTCGAAGGTCCACATGCCCTCGTCGGACTCCAGTTTGGCCGCGGGCGCGAGCGGGGGCGGCGCGTCAGTTGGGGCCGGCGTCGCGCCGGGCGCCACCGTGGACGCGGGCGTCGCGACATGTGGCGAAGCCTGCTGGGAGGGGCATTTCTGCGGAGCCTGCGCGTTGCACCCGAGGATCATTGCGAACAACATAGGCAGCAGGGGCTTGGTCATCTTTCTTCTCCTGGATGAATACGTAACGAGCTCAACTCGATCAGGAAGGCTCATTTCATGAAGCATTTTTTTTCCTCGTTGTCGCCAACACCTTTCGGGCGGCCGCGGATCCATGCAGACACCGTTAAAAATGCCAGCCGGGTTGTGGCGAGGGAAACGGATCACCGGCCATTCCGGAATAACTCTTGTAGGCGCTGCTTCTCTCATCGCTGGCCAGCATCATCGCCACAACGACCAACCCGATTGTCAGGCACGTGATCACAGTGACCGTGATCACGGCTCCCCGTCCACCGAGCCTGGGGAAATGAAGATCGGGTACCAATACTTCCGCGCGGTCGATGTCTCTATATGCAACGGTAACAGGCGGCCCGCTCGCAGTCAGAATCGTCAGTCGTTCTCCGTTTGGCTCGAACTGGTAGGGGGTTGATATGCGTAGAACCTTGCCCGTGGACAATTTGAGACGGACCTCGGACGGACGACCCTCGACTGCCAGAATTCGTCCGTCCGGGGTCTTCAAATGTGAGTAGGAATTGTTGTGAAGCGTCTGAGCGCCGGAATTCGTTCTCACGATACCGACCAGCGTGGTATAGGTCTTGTTGAGTTTGGGCAACTCAGATGGGGAAAAAGCCTTGTAGGAGTAACAACCCGACAAGACCAACATTCCTGAAAAAAATACTGCCAGTATGATGGAACCAATGGCTGTTCTGATCATGATACCGGTCTCCGGCGTATTGAGTTTGAAAAATTTATCACCTCTGTTGCTGCTGGATGGAAATCGATTTCATGGACCGCTGGGAACCGGAAGGCTCAGGAAGATGCCGATCGGGATATCCACGCGGGCGTTCCACGCGATTTCGTTGTGAGGCGCGTCCTGATCCCAGTGGTAGAACACGTCGGTGTCGGGGGTGTAACCGAGCCCCACCAGCGCATCGTAGAACGCCACGGTCTGGCAGTAGTTGTCCGAGCCCTCGGCGATGACGAACCCGTTCGCGTCCTCGCAGCCTCCCCGCGGGGCCGCGCCGCCGCTGTCCACATAGACGGCAAAGTCGCGCAGCCCGGCGACCTCGTAGAGCTCCCGGACCAGCGGGTTGTCCAGACCGAACTTTCCCCAGCCCAGGGTGCCCGAGAGCGATCCCGCGAAGTGGTAGACGTCGGGGTACAGGTGGGCGATGTAGAGGCTGATGAGCCCGCCCAGGGACGAACCCATCACGCCACGCAGGCCGTTGTGCGGATACCTGGCCTCGATCAACGGGCGCACGGTGAGCTCGACCAGGCGGGCGTAGGCGTCCCCCTGGGCGACGAACGTCGTGCCGTCGATCTCGTCGTCGACGTGGGTGTATTCGGTCATGCGGTCGTCGGAGTTGTCGATGCCCACGAGCAGCGCCGCGTACCCGTTCGCCGCCATGACCTCCTGCAGGCGCCAGCCGCCCATCATGGAGTCCGGATCGAACAGGTTCTGCCCGTCGTGCAGGTACAGCACCGGCCAGGGACCGGCGCCCCCGGGCACGTACACCCGCAGGAGCCGTTCGTCGAGGCCCTCGCCCACCAGCCCGTGGTACCGGTCGATGCGCCAGGAATCGGTGGGCGGACGGACGTAACTGACCTCGCCGTATTCGTCGTACTCGTACGAGCGGGCCCACGGGTCGGGCACCCACTCGTCGGCGCGCACGTACTTGTACTTCTGCCCGGCGGGCGCCGCGATGGCGGTCTCGAGCCACACGAAGTCGTCCACGCGGGCCATCCCGACGGGGTTCCACTCGGTGAAATCGCCCGCCACGCTCCACTCGCCCTGGTCGAACCAGTGCATGAAGATGAACGTGCCCGACGCCGTCTCGACCGGGAAGCCGGTGAGCCGGTCGATGGCGGAGAACGCCTCGGCGGTGGTGACCTCGCCGGCGATGCGGGCGCGGGCCCAGCGCTCGGCGTCCCAGGGGGCGCAGACGGTGGGCGAGGCGTCGTCACAATCCCAGCCCGGCTCTACCGTGCAGTCCGCCGCGCAGCCGTCTCCGGGCACGGCGCCGCCGTCGTCGCACGCCTCGGGGGCCGTCAGTTGGCCGTCGCCGCAGGAGGCGTTGTTCGTGTTGTTGACGTTGTTGACGTTGTTGACGTTGTTGACGTTGTTGACGTTGTTGACGTTGTTGACGTTGTTGACGTTGTTGACGTTGTTGTTCGACTTCGGGTCGTCGTCGCACGCGGCCAGCGCCAGGATCGTCACCAGGTGAAGGATCAGCACGAGTCTGGTCATGGGACACTCCCTTCGGGTGTTTCCGTGATAGTGCGAAAGCCCCTGGCCGTCAAGGGACGTAGGTCAGGAAGACGTCGTACAATCCTGCGGTGGACTGCCCCTCGATGCTTCCGCGGGTATGCCCGGTCACCAGGACGTGCCCCGCGGCGTCGAGAGCGACCCGGGGTTCACCTTCGTTCTGTGTGCTCCCCCACTGCTCGTCGATGAGCATCACGCCCATGGAACTGACCTTGACCAGAAACGAATCGAACCCGCCCGCCAAGATATGGCCGGACAAGGTGCCGTCAGTGGGACCCACCGCGATGGCGTTGCCGATGCCGTCCACGGCGAGGTGGGTCCCGAAGTCGTTCCCCGAGGTGCCGTACAACCGGGTCCAACTCCGAACACCATTCGAGAATAGTTTTGTGATGAACATGTCATTGCTACCCCCCAGATACGTCTGGGATTCCATTCCCGCCTGGGTCTGGCCCGTGACCAGAATGTTGCCCGAGCCATCGACAGCGATGCCGTAGCCGAGGTCCCACAAGGCCGTCCCCCACTGGACCGTCCATTGACGGGCGCCAGAGGCGTTATACTTGATGACAAACACATCATAGGTGCCAACGTGGGTCTGGGCATGCAGGGAGCCCTGCACGTAGCCGGTGATGTAGGCGTTTCCTGAGCCGTCCACCGCGACGCGGGTCGCGGTGTCACCGCCCGCCGTCCCCGTCTGGATGGCCCATTGTTTAGTCCCCGCAGCGTTGAATTTCGCGAGAAAAATATCGGTATCTCCGGCATGGGTCTGACCATCCAAGGCACCACTTGCATAGCCGCCAATATAAACAGCATCGGTCCCAGAGACGGCGATACCTTGCCCTCCATCCCCGGCGGAGGATCCCCATGTCCGGGTCCAGAGGCGATTCCCCGCGGCGTCATACTTGACGAGGAAGGCGTCCGACGAGCCCGCGTTGCCCTGGTTGTCGAGGGACCCCGAGGTGCTCCCCGTGACGTAGATGTTTCCGGCAGTGTCCAACGCCACCGCAGTCGCCTGGTCATACTGTGCGGTCCCTAAGACGCGGGTCCAGAGGCGCGCCCCGTCCGCTGAGTACTTGACGACGAAAAGATCCGTGTTCCCTGCATGGGGCTGACCATCCATCGATGCCCCCGTATATCCGACGATGACGATGTTGCCCAAGCCGTCCACGGCGATCCCGGTGCCGTAATCATCTGTGCTCGTCCCGAACATCAGCGTGTTCGTGCAGGTCCCGTTGGTCAACTCGCAGGAGGCGCAGCCGGGCAGGCCCCAGTGTTTGCTCCAGGCGCTCTCGCAGGAGGCGCCGCCGAGCACGGCGCCGTCGCAGGCCTCGCCGTGCTCCGTCTGCACGAGGCCGTCCCCGCACCAAAGGGCACACCCCGCGTGGTCGAAGGTGCAGGTACCGTCGCACGCCAGCGTCCCGGTGTAGAACCCCTCGCTCTCGCAGGTCCCGCCGCCCAGGTTGGTGCCGTCGCAGTCTTCCTCGACCGTGGTCTGGATCAGCCCGTCGCCGCAGCGCCCGAAGCCCGCGCAGTCGAGCAGGTCGAACCGGCAGTCGGCGCCGCAGGTCAGCGTCCCGCCGTAGTAGCCCAGGGACCCGCAGGTCTCGCCGGCCAGGTCCGTGCCCTCGCACTGTTCCCCGGCCCCCGCCTGGATTTGCCCGTCCCCGCAGCGGCCGCCGCAGCCCGACAGGTCGAACCCGCAGGCGGCGTCGCACACCAGGGTGCCCGGCCGCTCCCCGAGGGACTCGCAGGTCTGGCCGTCGAGGTTGGCGCCGTCGCAGGTCTCCCCCGAGCCCGTTTGAATCTCGCCGTCCCCGCAGCTGCCGTCGCAGCCGGAGACGTCGAAGGCGCAGGCGGCGTCGCAGGCCAGCGTCCCGGGGTTGTACCCCTGCGACCCGCAGGTCTGGCCGTCCAGGTTCGAGCCGTCGCAGGCCTCGCCTTCGGACGCCTGGATCACGCCGTCCCCGCAACGCTCGGCGCAGCCGCTGGTGTCAAACGCGCAGTCGGCGCCGCAGGCCAGCGTCCCCCGGTAGAACCCCAGGCTCTGGCAGGTGGCGCCGCCCAGGTCCCCGTCCTCGCAGTCCTCGTGTTCGCCCTGGAGCGCGCCGTCCCCGCAGCGACCGGCGGCCTCGCAGTCGCTCTCGTCGTAGCCCGTGCAGTCGGTCTGGCAGGCCAGCGTCCCGCCGTGGTATCCCAGCAGCACGCAGGAGTTGCCGTTCAGGTGGGTGCCGTCACAGGCCTCGCCGTCTTCGGCGTCGACCTGGTTGTCCCCGCACCGGCCGCCGCAGGAGGTCCGGTCGTAGAAGCAGTCGGCACGGCAGGTCAGCGTCCCCAGGAGGTTGTAGTGCCCGAGGGAGGCGCAGGTCTCCCCCCCGGTGCTCTTGTCGCACTCCTCACCGGGATCCACGAAACCGTCGCCGCAGCTCTTCGAAACGGTGGTCTTGTCATCGCAGGAGAAAATCAGTAAAGAAATGATTAGACAAGATATTGGCAGAAAACCCTTCATCACGACCTCCTTTGAATTGCCTATAGTACGTCCATCTCCCGGATGCAAGTTTTTTTTCCCGGGGGATTGCCAAGTCCCGGGCCCGGCATCATATTCGGCATCAATAGTCCGAATTCCCTTGACTTCGGACGCCACCCCCACTTTGACGGAGGTTCCCCCCATGAAAAGCCTGATATTCGCCCTGCTGGCGTTTTTACCCGCGGTCGCCGCCGCGCAGCATCCCCCCGTGGGCTCGCCCTTCAAGGTCGAGCTCGAGGGCGGAGTTTTGTTCCAGTCCCGCAACGAGGTCCAGATCCCCAACGAGGACACGGCCACCCGCATCGACCTGGTAGACCAGGTGGGCGTCGGCCCGCTGCCCGCCGGGCGCCTGACCCTGCACTGGAATTTCCACGGCCGCCACGGCGCCTCGGTCGTGCTCGCCCCGCTCGAATACACCCGCTCGGCGACCATCGACGAGCCGCTGCGCTTCGACCGCGTGGACTTCCCCTCGGGCCGCGAGACCGACTTCACCTTCAAGTTCAACTCCTGGCGCGCGAACTACAACTACCGGTTCCTCGAGCGCGCCGGCCTCAAGGCGTGGGTCGGCTTCACGGCCAAGGTCCGCGACGCCAAGGTCACCGTGGCCCAGAGCGACCGCAAGGGCGAGCTCACCAACCTGGGCTTCGTCCCCCTCCTCTACCTGGCGCTGGACTGGGAGTTCGCCGAACGCTGGCACCTGCTGGCCGACTTCAACGGCCTCGCCGGCGGCCCCGGCCGCGCCTTCGACGTGTCCCTGAAGGTGGCCTACGACCTGGGCGACCGCTACGGCGTGGGCCTGGGCTACCGCACCGTCGAGGGCGGCGCGGACGTGTCCCGCGTCTACAACTTCGCCTGGATCCACTACGCGGTCGCCACGGTGTGGTACCGGTTCTGAGCCGGCGTGGTCAACGACCGGCCCCGGCCGGCTCCTCGTGGTTGACGTCGTTGAGGTCGTCGATCACGCAGGTCAGCGGGAGTCCTCCCATCGTCACTGCGATGCCGGAGTCAGGCGCACCAGATAGATGCCGCAGGCGTGCACCGGATCCGCCTGGAAAAGGGTGGACGGCTCGTGGGGGGTGCAGAAGTAGGACGACCGGTCCCAGGTGCCGGCCACCAGCAGGGTGCCGCCGTCCTGGAGATATCGCACGCGGTCGGTGCCGCACGCGACGCGCCCGGCTCCCTGGGGGCCGCCCACGAGCCCGTTCCCGGACGGGATGGCGAAGGTGGCGCCGCCCGTGCGGTTCCCGTCGGCGTCGTACCGCAACGCCGCGAAGACCTCCGGCGGGCCCGTCCCCAGCCAGCAATACCCCGTCATGGCCACCGAGGCATCGTCGGGCGCGCGGGACCAGCCCGCCACGAGCCAGCCCCCGCCGGGCTCGCGGAGGACGGCCACGGGCACGGCGCCCTGGGGCAGCGCCAGCTCGGCAGAGGTGGTCACGAGGCCGTCGGAGTAGGCCAGCCCGGTGAAGAGCGCCGGATGTGGGTAGTTCTGACTCCCCAGCCAGGCCAGCGTGAGGGGGAACCCGTTCTGGGA
>Ga0302247_1002122_pt1 | contig 13419 bp, 17 predicted proteins | sample AAG_UR_Ile_MG_FD_193529 | JGI IMG/M metagenome (GOLD analysis project Ga0302247, IMG submission 193529) | Enriched activated sludge microbial communities from anaerobic digester in WTTP, New Holstein, Wisconsin, United States - AAG_UR_Ile | ecosystem: Engineered > Bioreactor > Anaerobic >...
TCATTCTTCAGGAATTCTTTCATACCGTTTTGCTTAATATTCTCAAGATTTTCAATCATGCTCATGTGATATTTTGTTCGGTATCGTTTATCCAGTTGCTTCAATCTTCTGCATGGAAATTTATCACCCTCATACTTTTTATTGATATACTGGCGGAGCGGCCCTATATATAACGTCTGACCTTATTCATATATCTCATATATTCTTCTCCAAATTTCTTGATGCACCATCTTTCTTCCGATAGTATAATCCAATGGGAAGATATTTGAAAAACTATCAATAATGTAAATAACGCCCATGAGTTTGATATAAGTACACATCCTAACAAACAAATGAAATATGCAATGTACATAGGATTGCGGGATATTCGGTATAAGCCTTTTACATTCATTCCATTTGTTTTAGGTCTCGCGTAATCCAGCATCGACATAGCATATAAAACAAGCCCAAAACTGTATGTTACTACACCTATGTAAAACCAATCCGAATCAACTTTGATTTTTAGTAATATCAAATCCAACATAATGAACAGTGTTGCAGCTTGGTATACCCAATATGCAATTCTTTCCCTCCCTACTAATGGCGCAAAGTATGCTGCACGTTTGAGAGCTTCTTTGTTGACCATGCTTAAAAAAGCATATCTTATAATAATTATCGGTATAGCCAATACGAATGCACTCATTTGAATCCCCCATAGAAACTTATATATGATCCTTTACCAATTTTCATAATGTACTATATCTTCAAGTCTCTTTCTGGGTCGCGCTTTAGGTGACTCATCTGCATAGCCAAGAGTTAAAATACAAACCACGTATTTATCAGCTGGGATATTTAAAACTGGCCTAATTTGTTCTTGCATAAAATCAGCAACCCAACAAGTACTTAATCCTAAGACTTCCGCTTCTAATACAATATGCTCGATTGCAATTGCTGTATCTCTTATTATTTGTTTTAGTGCTTGCTGGGGGCTATTTTCATTTAGAAATATTTCTATATCATCTTTTATTCTAGAACGTATATCCGCAACACACACGATGAAGACCGGAGCTGAAAGCATCCAATTCTGATTATTTGATTTTTCAGCCAGACTTTCTCTGCTTGATTTAGATTTCACTACAATGAAATGCCAAGGTTGTGTGTTGCTTCCGGATGGAGCAAGTCTAGCACTTTCAATTAACTGAGTTATTTTTTCATCTTCTACTGGCTTATCGGTATATTTCCTTATACTTCTTCGTGATTCAATCTGTTTCATAATATTACACTCCTCAAAATCTATTATTTTATTGACAAAATAAACATTTTTATGCTTCAAGGTGCTCTTCGGATAACCTTATAATATTAACATCGCTGTACTTGTCAGCAATTTTTCCGGCAAGACTCTCAATCCCCAATAGTTCAGTAAAGGTATGACTGCCAATTATTAAATTCATTCCCACAAATTTAGCATACTCAATAGTGTAAAGGACCTTCTCGCCAGTTATATATACATCACAATTTTTCTCAAATGCCTCTCTTACATCTGCAGTTGAACCCCCACCCCCACAAACTAAACCAACTCTTTTTATACGGCCATCTTTGAATCTCCATGCCTTTGTTGGTTCTTCAAGAATCATCTCCAATTTTCTCACTAGCTCTTCAAATTCTATCTCTTCATCAAACTCAGCTATTCTTCCGCAATAGAATCCGTCTTCATTATGAGATTTCTTGATAATACTTAACCCCAGCTTTTCAATTAAAGAATTATTTGTCCCAAAATTACAATCATCTAATGGCAGATGAGTAAAATAATGTGACATGTTGTATTCCGTTAATTTTTTTCGACATGCCTCTTTAAGGCCAAATATAAAATCCCATGCATCATGATGAGTTATAATCAGGTTAACGTTATTTTTTCTGCCTTCTTCAATTGTATCAAGAGTTAAATTTGTACAATACCCTATCCTTCTAATATCTTCTGTACCCCTTACTGTAATTCCGCTTTGTTCATGGAAATGTTCATTCTCATCGCTTTCAAACAAACTTATAATGAATCTCTCTATCTCAGCTAATCTCATATTCTCTCCTCCTTTATAATTAAAATTTTATCTACGCGTCAGCTAAAAGTTCAGCACTTACGACACCGAAATGCTTTCTACTATTACTGCTTTAATAACTCTAAAGTATGTTTAATTAATCCAATATCGCCCCATTTACCATGTCCCGGTATAACAACATCAGCATCTGAGTACTTTTCCAACAGCTTATTAAGTGAAATTGGCCACTGCTGTATGTTTGCATCTGTTGTACTTCCCAATCCTTCTGAATTCAAATCTTTGATTATACAACCGCCAAATAAAACCCTGTCATTTGGAAGCCAAACAACTATGTTATCTGCAGAATGCCCTTCCCCAGGATAAAATACTTCTATAGCAACATCTCCAATTTTAATATTTGGATCCGAATCAAGTGATGGTGTAGGCTTCTTGTAACCATTCTCTTCTGCAAGCTCTGCAGTCAGCATTGTGCTCCTAACATCAATCTTATTATCAAGCAATGCATCGATTCCGCCAATTCTGTCCTCATGAGCATGAGTTATAACGGCTAGGGAAAAATCTTTGTTAAACGTATCTTTCGTAAGTTTAATTAGTTCTTTTGTTTGTTCATTGTTCCATGGAGTATCAATCATTACTAATCCGTCCGAAGTTTCTATAACCAGACCATTTGATGGGGTTCTATATCCATTATAGTTTGTATAAGTGGTATGTACCCAAATATTGTCTTTAACTCTGTTCAACTCAACATAATTAGAATCCTCAGAACCACTTGCCAATACTTGTTCTTCGACTACTGCATTTTTTGATACATCCTCATTAATTGTACATGATGTAAACAACATGATAATACAAATTAAGACCGTTACTAAGTAAATCCTCTTCATATGCCCTCCATAAAAAACTCTAGTCAATCATTATTAGTCAAGCATGACGGCGTCCTTCATTTAATCCTTTGCTTCATCAATTCTGTCCATTCTTGATCCATTTTTTTCAGTCTTTCCTTTTTGAGGTTCTCTTTTATGATCCAGTTAATATCCTTGTCATCACAAGTCATCCATTTTTCAAATCGTTGTTTTCCCTCCTCCGGGAAACCAACAATGGCAACACTCCAACAATATGCCATTCCTTTTTTCAATGCTTTGAATCCTTCATCTTTTCTATCCGGAATCCCCTTTATTGAGCATGCGATACTATCAAGTATTTGTAACACTTTGGATACTTGTTCTTTATGCTTTAATAATTTTGGTTCGCAGAGTGCAGCTGCCGCTGCTCTTTTTTCATAGCTATTGCCTTTTGCCCACATTTCCATTTCCGTTATCAGTTCTCCCATATGCTCATCCCCATAAATCTGAAGCGCCATTGCAACGCATTCGCGTATTCGCCACCGGGGGTCAGAGGCTAGTAATCGCAAACGTTCAAGATATTTAGTCTTCCCACTTTTTACGAGTTTTCCTAATCCTACGGTTCCGCAGCAAGCTAAATATCCCTGTTGTGTATTGACGGGGGCAATATCAGGTGTATAACTAAGTAAATGCAGAAATGTCTTCTCATCCCCAACTTCTGCGACAGCTTGTATTAATTCTAAGTTAGCTCTTGGGCCCGGCAGAGCAGATTCTTGCATTAAATATTCGTCCCAGTCCTCCAAGTTTTGTAATTTCTCAATATATTCTTGAATTTTGCTCATCTTTTTCCCTCTTTTTTACATATAGGACCGTTTTCAGATAACGGTTTCGCATTCAAGACACCGAGACGCTTAGAGCGATGTCTCTTAGTGTCGCAGGCGTGGTTGCTGCTTAAGAAAGTCTACAGTTCTACCAATCCTTCGCAACCCAAGGTTTTATGTTATTTATATCCTACCACTCACTGGTTTTTTTTGTAACTCAAAAATACGTTGCCACAAAGACATAACTGAATTAAACTTAAAACAAAAAATTCAGCAGTCGCTAAGTAAACTTCTCCCAATACTAATACTTGAACAACCAGACTTACAAAAAATATAACGCCCACTATAGCAGAAGTATACCATGATTTGTTGCCTTTTTTTCCAATACTAAATATTGCTGCTATAATATTTCCTAAGCCAAATACAACAATTGCAACTAGCCCAGGGATAACCCAGCTGTCAAAAGGAACTTTAGACAGCCATTCTTTTGGATACTCAGAAAATATACCCTTGCCTGAAACCATCATTATTCCGATATAAATAGCACCTAATGATAAAAATAAGTCATATACCCCTAATAAAACTTTGCTCATTTTTTGTCTCATTCATATTTCCTCCTACCAATTACATTTCGCAAAATTCTATGGCTCTGCTCCCGGTGAAGGGGTGTGGTTGCTGCTTAAGTCAAACTATAGTGCTGCACATCTTAGATATTTCTTAACTACAGATTTTGCTAAAGCTTCCGACGAATCATATATATTCAGTTTTAACCCTTTGACATTACTCAAAATACTTAAATCGGTACATGCCATTATTACACTATCTATACGTTGATTCTTAACTTCATAGATAAGCTCATTCCATAATGAGTTGATAAATCCTCTATCCCGCTTCATTTTTACTGCATCTATAATACTATTTATCTTCGCTTGCCACTGCTCCATAAAAATAAACTCATGTCCGGCAGATATAATACCTTTCTGGTACAATTCAGACTTAACAGTTATTTCGGTGGCAAATATCGTGGTGAGTTGCTTACTATTTGGCAGACAACTTACTGTTTCTTCCACAATGTTTAATAAGGGTATCTTAATTGAGTTCTTCAACTCATCAAAATACACATGTGCCGAATTACAAGGCATAGCTATAAAGCTTACTCCTGTTGATTCCAACTTTCTCAAACCATCTATTATAGCCCGTTTCATTAATGAATGGTCTATTTCCCTATCAATGTAAAATGGAGTTGGAAGTGAATATACTATAATGTGTGGATAATCTATATCATACTTTGCACCATATTGTATTTGACATTGATCGAGAACCAATTCCAGAAAAGGAGTGGTTGATCGCGGTCCCATACCTGCTAATATTCCGATACTGCCTTTTATCATATTAACCTCCATTTTTTAGCAAAGATGCCGGTTTTATAGTGCTCGTCCCATGCCGTCTAACGGTCTAGGCTTCACGACGCCCCTGCTTTCGAGCCGGATGTGAAGCCATGATTATCCAAAGTGGCCAAGTTAAATCTTATTAAATTCTATATACTTTTTGCGTTTCTAATATGGCGTCCGGTGAAACAATTTTTACATATTGATTTATATCTTGCAGATGCTGCTCTAATAAGCCTTCATTAATGCCCGGCGGAGCATATACAACAAATAAAACATTCTTTGTATTTTGCGTTATTTGGGTTCGATTATCAGGTCCATAAATAATACTGGATATGATCCCACTCCCGTCAACCATCATCATATCACCTGGGGCTAATTTTTTCTCTTGCCCGTTCAATAATATATAACGTTCATTTCCTTGTGATAAATCTACCATTATTGGCAGCCTAACAGCATCCATATCATGACCGGCTGTAAGTAAAAGATTCTTTAGTTCAGCCATAAACATTGTTTCTACTAACGGGGCAACATTCGGTATGGATTTCTTTTTTAAAACAACGGATTCCAATTGAAGCAGCACGTGATATGTTTTCTTGAAGCGCTTGTAATAGTTAACATAGGTTTTAATCGGTTCTGTTAAACTCAGATCGGTTCGGTTAATATTCTCATACCTGGTTCTCAAATCGTTTTCAAGCTCTTCCTTTTTCTTTTCTAATCCTGTATTAAACTCAGAGTTGCTTGCATTCTTAATAAGAACTGCTCCAATTAATCCACCGGGATATGCAGTTTTCAATTTTTCAGATATCAATAGCATTCAATTTCCCCCTGTTCATTTGTTTCAAACCATTTCGGATAACAGTTCCGTATTGCCTGTCCCAACGTATGTTGTGTCCTTGCTATTCTGCGTGCTGCTTTAGTCTACCCGCTGTAATTTGTTGTGCTGCCAGTAAGTTGTTATAGTAAAAATCCTCTATTTGTAATAATGAATTTGCGTCTCCTTGAAAAACTGTTTCATACTTAAACATACCATTTTCATACCTGTGATTTGAAAACAGATTATATCCACAATTCTTTAAATGATCTCCTCTTGATTCCTTTAAAAATTTATATATTTCTTCAGCAGATACATCCGCATTTTGCTTTACATATCCAACATAATCACATGACCAGACAGGAATACTATAACCCTTTTCATAGATATATTCTACACCACTATAAGGATTAAACCCTCTGTATGAATCTGTGAATACCAGGCCATCTGTTTCCAGTTTAAATTCCCAGTCGTAAATTTCAGATTTCCTATAGGGGTTATATGCAGAGTTCTTTCTGACATAACACTCGTACCTGCCTTTTATGATTGTTTTTATTAATATTTCTTTAGAAATCATACTTCAAATACCTCCCTTAATATACTCTCGTTTTCTTCACTTATCTTCGTTTTTCGCAGAATTTCACTTTGATTTGCTTAAGCTTTCCCCCTAGATATTGCATAAATCTGGTAGTTCTGTGGTTTCAGGCAGAGAAAATAAACCGCATGTGTTTTTCTATCTCGGCCGTCGGGATTCCACATCAACTCCAGGTAGCAAACCTCCCATGTCTTCCGGCATCAATTGTGCCTAATTCCTTCGTCCTGCTTATCCTAGAGGTGGAACGTCAATCATGCTCCTAAACTGGGTCTTTGCCCTAAAGGTAAAATTCAACTTGACTGCCCCGGCTCTACATTTCAAGGTGCAAATACTGCTAAAACTTAATTCTATAGCTTGAATGCATCTTTCTCTGTTGCGGTCTTCAGAGTGATTGCTTGTGGCTACATGTGGCTAATTACTAATTGCTAATCTCCGGCTATTATGCAGCCTTCATCGACCTTTTCATATCATTTAGCATCCTATCCGCATCGTAGTCATTACCTTTTGTCAGTATCGCAAAAATAACTCGAATAAGCTTGCCGCAAAGGGCTACTATGGATTCCATTTTGTTAAGAGGGTTCTGTTCCCTGCTAAGATTTCTTTGATGTATTTGACGAAACTCTGAGTTTGTTGCCAACATCGTTATCATAGCTCTGAAAAGCCCTTCTCTTAAGCGCCTTCGCCCTCGTTTACTTATTGTCGTTTTACCTTTGTGCTTGCCTGAACTATTCTCACGCAAGCTCAGTCCAGCCATCTTCTGTATCTGCCTGGGATCGTTAAATCGGCTGATGTCTCCGATTTCGCTAGCAATGACCGCCGCTGCTACCATTCCCATTCCTTTGATACCTACAAGTTTTGATGCGTTTGGAACCTTTATGAGCAGTTCCTGCATCAGTTGCTCTATGTCTTGCTTCTGTTGCATCACCATTTCATACTGTGTCAACAGGTTCTGCAAAGCTGCTTCCGCTGCCTCATTTCCAGCAGTTCTTCCTATTGAGCTAATAGCTAAGTTAACAAGCTTTTCAGCCTTCTTAAGGCTCGGCTTCTTCATTTTCTTTCGCCATGTACTTACTATGCTTAAAGCACCTGCAGCAGCTACTTTCGCAGGAGTTGGGAAGTACCTAAGTGTAAGCCATGCTGCCTCGCCACGCCAATTCTTGAATACTTGATTAAACTCAGGAAATCTTATGTCCAACCATCGTATGACCTGATTGCTCAGGCTTATCATCTGTTCAACCAGACGTTCCCTTTCACTGACCGCCTCACGAAGTTCCTGGTATACATCCTCTGGTATGTACACATCCCTGAATCTACCGTCTTTGACCAACATTGCTATGGTCTTAGGATCCTTTTTATCATTCTTTGTCTGGCTGTTGTCATCAAGCTCTCTCGTACACTTCACATGAAACGGATTAACTATTGCCAATCTATGGCCTTTTCTCTGCAAGTGATCACCAAGCGTAAACCAGTAGTGTCCTGTAGGCTCAAAGCCTACTATTGCCTCGGTTTTTCCTTTATCCTTCATTATTTCCTGCATCCAGTCCTCAAGGGCTTCATAACCTTGATTTGTGTTGCTAAATCTAAGGAGTTTTGACAGCTCGATTCCCCTGCAATCAAAAGCTCTCGCATAGTGTGTGTCCTTCCCAATGTCAATTCCTACTACCAATGTCTCAAATTTAATTTGCAAAATCTTTTCATTTTGTGTACGCTTCATATATGACGCCTCCAATATTATAGTTTTGTGCCTTTCTTGTCCTGATCAGCACATCTCTATTTTATTGCGAGGTGTCTTATTTTTCAAAGTTCATTTATTTTCTTTACAGGAATGCTCCATATATACAGATTACACTATAAAATCCAAACTACTAATATTATGCATGTGAATATCACTCAATTTGCTATGATGCGTAATGCCCCGCAACGCCTTGAATTATACCTTTTAATACCGCTCCCGGCACCCCGGACCTGACATGTGCCGCTTGTGCAGATACTGTCTCTCTTGGGTTTAAATCACTAAACATACTCCGCATAGGAGTTTGTACCTTGTAGAACTTTATGCCGCTATATTAATGAATACTATATATTATCTACTTCTGCATACGAAGTCAGCCTTCGTTCTAGCGTTTCTGTATGTAGTTCAAACAGATTATTATCATAGTCATAGAAATAGATGGAATAGCCTTCCCCTTGTACTCGCTCCCTTGGCGGCTTTAGTTCTAAATTCAGATCTTTAATTTTAGCTAGGTAATAATCTACATCAGTTTCTGGTATTTTAAATGCTATGTGATGATAGGTTCTATTAATTATATTACTATCTTCCATTAGCGCTATCCATTGATCACCAATAATAAAAAACCGCTCTTTATACAAAGAGTGCTTTTTTTCACCGCTATAATAAACTTCCCTAGCGTTAAACAGTTCTTTATACAGTTCAGTTGTTTTATCCAAATTCTTCACAACAAAAGTAATATGGCTTATGGAACTAATCATATATAAGTCCTGCCTTTCTTTAGAGAATCATTTGTGTATGTGAGGTTAGAATAGTATTCCACAAAAATCTACATCAACTATCACCTAACGGTTCCTTACTCAAGACACCGAGACGCTTAGAGCGACATCTCTTAGCGTCGCAGATGGGGTTGCCCTTCTGCAGCGTGAGCGCTTTGTTATGTGAAGTTAGGAGCCCCGACAATCCCTGATAAAAACCTTGCGAAGTAAAATAGCCTGATATCTTATGCATATTCCTTTATTAGCTCTTCAACTATATGCAATGAATTAAATGATACGTTTCCTATGTTATTTTCAAATGACTCTGGACCATCTTCATTAGCAAAGTCGGATATTGACCGAATTACAAGAAAAGGAACATTGTTAGCATAACATACATGTGCTACACCGGCACTTTCCATGTCTGCACACAATGGTTCAAAGTCCTGAATTAATTTATATCGTTCATTTTCTGTTATAAATGCTTCTCCGGTGATGATTCTCCCAATGAAGCATTTGTTCTTCAAGTTAAGAGATCCTGCAATGAGACTGGCATCATTAAGCATTTTCATATCTGACTTGAAATATATATCTTCCATCCAAGGATGATATTCAGTTAGAATCTCTCTTGCCACATCATGATATGCAATCTCGTTTGCAATTACCGTATCTCCTATCTGAAGCCTTTCGTCTAGTGCTCCGGCAACTCCTGTCAAAATAATATGGGTAACATCAAATCTATCAATCATTATTTGAGTAGCAATTGCCGCGTTAACCTTGCACACACCAGAAAATGCTGCTACAACATCAACGTTCTCAAATTTGCCTGAATAAAAGTCTATCTTTGCATGCCTAATCGTTTCTCTACTGTCAATCTTATTTACAAATGGCATTATTTCTCTTTCTGTTGGACCTATTATTCCAATTCTCACTTTATTCTTTCCCCCAAACGCTTTGTTGTGCATAATGATGCTCCTGATTTCATATAACGGATTATCACACCCGACACCTCTGAACCGGACTACAAAGGCCCTCTTCCTGGCGGAGCGATCCTAACGGTGAAGGGATGTGGTTTAGCCCATATAGGTACCCGGAACCTGATATGGGTTGATTATGTGAATATTGTCTCTCTTAGGTTTAAATCACTAATTATAACGCTGCTTCATATATGCGAGAACTGTCCCCCCATGGATGATAGCCTGTACCGATAAACTTAAATCCATACTTCTCATAATATCCAATGTGGTCTGTACAGAGGTATAAGTGAGAAAAGCCTCCTGCTTTTGTGTCTATCTTTGCCTGTTCTAACAGAAGAGAACCATAAGCATTTCCCCTGTATTCTTTTTCAATATATATGGCACAAACCCACGGGTATAAATCCATACGGCTAATAAAATCGTTTGTTATAAGACCTGCGCAACCAATTATTCTATCATTATCCATCAACAGATACCACTGCGGCAATGGACTCGGGGTAGTAATACAATTTGATATGCAGTCATCATAGACCTTCATGCTATTTGGGGATGCCCATTTGCTCTGAAAGTATTTAATTGCTTTATCTTTATACTCAGGAGATTTTTTTATAGATATGACTTCCATTTCCTTCACCCCTTTATGGTATGCAAACATTTTTTAACCTCCACCTTTGCATCACCCTTCTTCATGCGGCTACTTCTTGAACCCGCTTCGTGACTTTGCTATCTGCACCCTTGCGCTATCAGAAATCTTTCTTTAAATAAACCATATCGACCAATTGAACTCCATCCTCATAAATAGGGTGGTCATAGTTATTTGTAAAGAAATTTTCAACTTTATGGGATACTTCAAATCCACAATGTTCATAAAATGAAATTATCCACGGAATGTCTCCTGTACCGACTAATAGTGTTTTACACTTATCCTTGCAGTACTCAAATATATAACTTATTAGGGATTTTCCATAACCTTTTCCGCGATATTTTTCATATGTAGCTAAGTTTTTCAGCTCACAGGTATTTTCATCTTCCTGCGTTACTACACAAATGCTTTTTAAATCTCCATCATATAGGGCAAATACTTCTCCCCGTTCTAAATATTTATCAATCATGTCTTCTTGTTCATCTGCTAGTAGTAGTAAATCTAAAAAAAGCTTTTTATTTCCTTTAATGGGCTTGACTTCCACTCTTAACCCCTCCCATAAGATAAATATCCTCTGTACTACCTTTTGACTTTAGCTATCAACTGAATAATATTAAAATACTTCCCACCCTCAGCTTCCATCATTTTGATGTCCTCAGCAGCAATGGGATGATCACTGGCCAGCCATTCTTCCCAAGCCTGTCTGCAACAGCCCATTTCACGAATGTCCATTACTTCAATGCCCTTTGTATTCTTCCATAAATCTTTCCACCAATCAAGAGAGTGCAAGGTTCTTTCTATCTCGCTATTCCAAAACGGTTGCATTTCACTGGGGACATTTTTCCCGAATTCGTATTTTAAGCCGGGAATAGCCACGGCGATATGCCCTTCCTTTTTCACAAAAGGAATGAGCGATGGAAGCATTTCCGCCGTATCACCAAAATAATGGTATGCGTCAACGGTGAACAACAAGTCGAAATATCCGTTTGCGAAAGGTAAGCCTTTGGTTGCGTCTGCAAAAATTGGAACAGCCTTTTCATCAATTCCAACGGACTCAAAACGCTCATAGTTTTCAGTTGGTGAAATCCAAAGGTCGGCGGCAAAAACAGACACACCGTATTTTTTTACTAACAAAAGCGTGGAAAGGCCGCACCCGCAGCCGAGGTCAAGAATTCGCATATTCTCATTAATGTTCAGGTGTGACGCCAATTCCTCTGCTAACCGCATGGCGTTTGGCCCCATCATATTGGCTTTAAGGAACTCAACATTTTTATTATTTGACATAAACTGGTTTGTAAATGTATACATGGCATTCATCCTTTCTTATTCTGCCAACTGCAAAAAATAATTTTTATTCATCAAGATCTATAATCATTTTTTTGCAATAAACGCATTTATAACACTTTGCCTTTGGCTGAGATGAAAATTTAGTAGAAAAATTAGTTTAGTTCACAGATCATAAGATATTCTTCTTCTAACTCTTTAACTATCTTAAATCCAACCTTTTCATACATACTAACAGCATAATTATCCTTCTGAACAGCTAAAGATGCTTTCTTATATCCCCGCTCTTTTAATAATTCCAACATTCTGCGCATAAGAGCAGTACCTACGCCCATATTCCTATATTTTTTGTATAATGAAATTGCAAATACAGGAGTATATTCATCAACATTGCCAAAACCTTTCACCTCACCAGATAATATCCTGGTCCATACAGCACCAACAACCTTACCATTTATATCAGCTACAAGGCAACAATCATCTGGTTTCCCAAACCCATCAATGAATACCCTCAGTTCTGGCTTATTTATTATATCTTTAGGCAAAAGATTTTCTTCATCCCTTTGAAAAATTGCTTCATATAAAAAGTCTTTAAGAAGATATATCTCAGAAGATTTAATTTCTCTTATTTCATAATTCACCATTTTCCCCCCAACTAAAGCAGGTTATCTATCTTATAAAAGCACAAGAACATAATTAGTCCTTAGGTAAATATGGCTCAAAGATAAGATATCAAAACATTTAAAAAAACATATTCACCGAAATTTTCTTTAATTCTACTCGGATATTTTACTACATTGGTTTTAAATTCAAATTCAGTCTACCTATTATTTTCTCTAACCTTCTTTTTTTTGCATCATCAGATTTAGCTTCTAAATATAGCTTCGTATAGGTTTTTCTAACAGAAGGCGACATAGACTGAAAATTTGTTAATGCCGTTTCCTTGTCTTTTATTAGTTCTGTAAACATTTGTACGTCCTCTTCTGAAATAGGTGTTGACTTTGGGGCATCCCACATTCCATTTCTCTTTGCTTCTTCAACTTTTATTCGGCCAAAGTCAGTCATTAACCCTTCAGATTCTAGCTTTCTTGCGAGATTCTTATTTTTATCTGACCATTTACTTCCTTTTCTTCTGATTGAAAAGTATTTTACGTATTTTGTTTCGTCAATACTTAGCATTTGTCCGTCAATCCAACCAAAACACAGTGCTTCTTCAAGAGCTTCACTAGCCTTAAGCGTTTTCAAACCGGCATGTTTACTGAATACCAACCAAACCCCACCACTAGTGGTACAATTGTTAGATAACCAATTTCGAAAATCCATTCTTGATTCAAACAAGATTTGTTCCAAACTTATGCACCATCCTTCATATCATCACTATATAATAAAAACTCAGGAAATCTCCAAAGATAGGGCCTGATATGCGTATACCGGAACATCCGGACGGCGATTCCGGAAACATCCGGACACGAAACCGGAGGTATCCGGACACTTTGCCGGCTAACTTGATTGTAAAATAATTGCTGCATTTGAGC
>Ga0302247_1002143_pt1 | contig 13307 bp, 13 predicted proteins | sample AAG_UR_Ile_MG_FD_193529 | JGI IMG/M metagenome (GOLD analysis project Ga0302247, IMG submission 193529) | Enriched activated sludge microbial communities from anaerobic digester in WTTP, New Holstein, Wisconsin, United States - AAG_UR_Ile | ecosystem: Engineered > Bioreactor > Anaerobic >...
TTCCCCTTGCCCTAGCAGAACTTGTCACTGAAAACGAATTTCGCCCAAACCCCGGTCACGCAATCTGACCAATACGCCCCTCAAACCGTCAACCCACTCCGAGTTTCAACAGCAGCTGTGTGTACCGCTATCTCTCCTCCCTTCTCGAGGGCGCTATTGACTAGATTGATCAGCCTATCCGCTTGAGATGGATCATGTTTAAGGAGGCTCGCCGCAGTGCGTGCAGTGGTGGCCAGCATGCCGTCGCTGGCGTCTGTACTAAGGATCTCCTCAAGAGCTACATATACTGCCTCCGAAGGTCTGTTCTCTTCCGACCATTTAATTTGGCCGAGAGCCAAGACCGCCTGCCTGCGCATATCTTCATTCTTTGTCTTCGTGAGCAGCAACGCTTCTTCTATGTATGTCAGCATATCGCTCTTGCACCCTGCAACTAGTGTTGCCGGTAGCAGACCATGCAGCTCCGGCTCAGCCTTGATGCTGATTAGAGCCTGCTTCAGTCTGTTGGGGGCTTTCTCGAGAAACGTTATGAAGTAGCTAATCGTGGTTCTTGCAGCCTGATCCTGTCCGGCCTCCTGCACGAGTTGCCGCACGCATCTGATGACCGGCAGGAGATCATGTGCAATTATTGGTAATGCGTGCCCGAAGACGGCGAGTACGTCGAAGAAGAATAATCCGGCCTCACTCTTCCTGAGTTCTGAGAACGTCTCTACAATGTCGACAGTGCCGTTGTTATGGAGCGCCGCCAGTTCGCGTGCAACGTCCTCTTCTGCGATGTCATCATTCCGGCACGTCTCGACGGCTTTAATAAGGTTGCCTGTCCGGTGAGCTTCAAGCAACCGCTCCCTGATAGACTGCGCAGTCGGTGTGTCGTCGTTATCATCGCTCATGTTGACGGGGCCTTTCGTCGATCACGCGGGAATAGCTCCTGCTTTTGTATGTTGCGGCAGGGCGCTCGGCAACGCGGAAGTTGGTGTCGTCATCTAAATCTCTCCAAATGAATTCACCACCACACCTTCACCGGGCAGTGGTCTGAAATGCAATTCCCCCAGTTCTCCAGGATAGCCTCGTACCGTTCAAACTGGAAGTCCAGCTTCTTCGGCGGGGTCACCTTCTTTGGCACCGGGGTGGCGCCGTCGTCCTCGGAGTGGGTGAGCGTCACCTGGCGGGGGAGCAGGTCGCCGGCGGCGCCCAGGCGGTCGAAGCCCAGGCCGGCGCGCTCGATGTGCGTCTTCGTGACGCGGGCGGCCAGGGCCTGGCCGAACTTCTTCTCGGGTACGTAGCCAAGCCCGGCCACCTCGCCGGCCTCGACCGCCGACTTCTGGCTCTGGTCGCCGGGATAGGTGCCGGCGAAGCGATACCGCAGGAAGAAGTTGTTGGCGTTGAAGGTGGCGAGCGTGGGCATGGGGGGCTCCTGGGATTCAGGGAGAGTGTCTCACCTTTTCTATCTAGCCAAGGCCACAAGCGCCTCTTTTCCGTACATCAATACCGAGTGGTCGGACGGCGCTTCCGGCCACAACTGGGGAACGCGTTGATTCAGGATGACGGGAATCTCCCGTTCTTCGTCGACTTGGATGTCGCGCCATGCTGCCAGGTTTGGAAGTCGAATCACGATGTCTGTTGGCTGATCCCAAACGACCATAAATGCGATCGGGAAGAACTTCATCAGCCAGATCAACCAGGATTTTCCAGTGGGTGTGTCCAGGTACGCGCAATCCCGTATCAGCGTTTGGTTTGTATAGGGAAAAATCCAGTAGTAAATATTGACGTTTTCTGGGAGGGGGCGCGAACTGTCAAGCATGTAGTCTCGTATAGCCTCCGTGTCTTTGCCGAAATCGTGCCGTTCAACCCCTTGTGCGGTCAAGTGCCCAATAATCGACCTCATGATTTTCTGTGGAAGGGCGGAAATTGTAAGCGTTGGCGGGAGGGTGACTTTCGTCCTCAGATAGGACCCGACTGTATTCACGAATGAAATAAAGGCCGGGTCATATTTGTGGCCGAGGATTTCGTTGTTGCACCGAGCACAAAGTGTTCGATACTTGACGCCATTTTGTGACGTTCTTTTTTTCCCGACAGGCTTTTCCGCTGTCAGTTGGTGGATGATGTGGCGCATCTCCACCTTGCCGATCTTGACGGCTCCCTTCGGCGGCGTGTGATCGTCCGTGAGTGTTGAGAACTGTCCGCAGATGTTGCAGAAACCCTCATGTGGTCCGCGGGTGGAGACGAGCTGGGTGTGCTTGGTCTTCATCGACCACTCCGTGGCTGTCTCAGCGCCAGGCGACCGGGAAGATGCGCAAGCAGAGCTTGCGCACTCCCAGAGGAGGCGCGGCGCGGCTGGGGTTGGGGATCGATCGTGGGTCGGGTTGGCATGGACGGGCACCGCTCCGGACGGGGTGAAAACGGGACGCAAAAAGCATGGTTGGACAAGCGGGCTTTGTCAACGGTATAAATAAAGCCATATATTGAAGGATGACTTCTGGCGCGGGGGAGGGCGTTGAAATGATTGGGGATTTCGGTTGGGCTTATCTGTGGCTACCAGTGACCAGTTTTAATGGGGAGTAGGTCTATTCGTCGTACGGCGCAGGCGTGGTCGCGTTATTCGGGCAGGTGAATGTTACTCTCGAGGGATCGGATTAACATCGACGCGAAAATTATTTGCCCTATGGCCCGGAAAGAACGCTATTTTCGATGCCTTGCCCAGCCAGCTGCTGCGAGGAATGAATGTTTGTCGAATGAAGTGTTTGTTGATTCTCCGAAATACTCTTTGATGATTCCTGAAAGCTCGGCTTCAGCAATCTCTATGCCTATTTCGGTTCTGGCGCTTGCCAGGAAATTTTTAACGATGTTTGATTTTATCGATGCAGAATCGATTTGAACTACTGTGATTTCAACTATCCCGTTATCCCTACCACATTTATTAATGAAACGTGAAATTGCTGAAGAATTGAGCCTTACTACTGTGATTCGGTATTGAGCCGTACCGCTAACAGCCTGATCAATTGCCTTATTAAGAAGTAATGCCAATTTGTTGGTATCTTTATTTTTACTAAGGCTTGATATCCTTTCAATTAATTTATCAAGGGATGCAGTGATGCTCATTTTTATTTCGCGCAATGAATTCTTGGTGAAAACTAGGTCTATTGTTTTAAATTGCTTTTCGAAGTAGTCATTTTCAGTTATTTCAATCCGACAATCATTCATATAATTGCGATGGACAATTCCTTGATCAAATTTTCTGCCAATATAGTCAAGGTGTTCTCTTCTAGTTACGTCAATTTTTATTGGCTCATCTCGGTTGAAAAGTAGGTTGACATAAGACGGGCTATCAATATAACAGGTCTGCTTGCTTTCACAGATGACTTTCCAATCATAAATTCCTGCTATTGTACTACTTTTGGAGGATGGGCAGCAGCCGGAAAATAGAAAAACAAAAAATAAACTTACCAATTTCATGAGGTACTCCTGTGATATTAAATAAAAGTACTTGCCAATTGTACAAAGATGCACATTTACAAGAAACTTAAAAATTGTCAATGGAAAAAATGCCAGTGGTCCATCAGGCCAGTTTCCACATTTTTCCGGGTTTGCTCTTTTGAATATGCAGGTCGGGACCCGCGACACGATCCCAAAATCGGCCTCCAACCTTCTGTTCCACGTCATAGGTGACCGCCAGGTAGTCTTCGAGTTTGCCGGTGAGCTTTTTGTTTTCCATTTCAAAAGTCCAGAGGTTCAAGCGGCCTCGCCTGTCCTCCGCCAACACGCTCTTGACGAAGGCATGGGGGATTGGTACATCGATGCCATATTTGTCGGTTTTGTCCCCAATCGTCTCGATGGTCTTGTCAAAATAGAAAACAGGGGCCGTCAGTACGTAGGTCTCCAGAATGTCTTTTCGGTCGTTCAACTTGCGGATGGCCATCTCCAACTCACGCCAGAGGCCCCGATTGAATTCCGGTTTCTGAGGTGACATGTTGGACAGCAGGAAGGTTTCGCTGTTCTGGACATCCAACTCATCCTGGTTGGCGCTGCTGACCAGGTGGCCCCGGTCGTATCCGCTTCCCTTGTACGCGTTGAGCCCAGCTCGGAATCTCCTGGGAATCCGGATATCTGCACGGAAATTATCGTTTCGCTGGGTTTGCCATTCAAACTTGGCATTTGGATTCACGATCTCCAGTACCCATTTGGCCTGTCGGAAAAACCAGGAATACCCAATGGTGAAGTATCTCCCTGTCAGGATCTCGTCGCAGACCGGGGCGCCATATCGAAGCTCTCGTTGAATTTGAAATGGGTCGTTCATAGAAAACTCCTGTGGGTGAAGAGGACCAAAATGAGATTTCAGGAACATCTTGAACGTGTCAACAGGTAAAAAATGCCATATATTTGACAAGGCGCACTTGCATTATTTGTATGATAGCTAAATGTACGAAATGATTCACCAATTCGCGAGCGGGTGAGTGTGAAAAAAAGTTTTGACGGAGGGGGCGATCAGACGTGGAGATGGGCCCGAGAATCTGGGGGATCATTCCTCCTTCATCCGGTCCGCCTCCCGTGGCATGGCTCGTTCGATCTGTGCGAGGACCGCCTTCTGATAGTTCTCCTTGGAGATTCTGTGACTGTAATGGGTGAGCGGCAACAGGAGCGAGTACTCATGAATCAAAAGGTGGTTCTTGAGGAGCCTGTATACGGCTTTGCCGAAGGCAAGAATGACCGGTCTGGCACATCCCAGGTCGTGCAGTTCGGCGCGGAGACGCTCGATGTGAGGAGGGATTTCCTCGGGATGCGTCATCAGGTGGACAAGCAGGCGTTTTGACTGGGTCTCTGGGTGGTTCTTGATGATGTCCGTCATATACGCCCCCCAGAATTCGGTGCCTGCGAAGGCAAATCGTATCTTGAAATCGTCGGCGACCGGACTGGGATCGTGGAAGTTGCGGAACGGCTCACTGGCCAGAGACCGGGCAGCGACGTTCAAGCCCACCATGACGACACCGGGATTCAACGTTTCAAGCAGCGACGGGTTCAGGTGTTCGCTGAGAACACCCAGGTCGCCCATGTTTGATTTGGGTGGACCAGAAGAGGGAGCCCACAACGCCCAACTGGCGTAGGCGCCGTGTTTTCGGCGAATGAGTTCAAAACGAGCCGCATCGATCATGGGGCGTGTCCTTGCGATGAAGTCAAGTCGTGGAGCGCCCGACCGGGCGGGATGGGGTCCCTTCCGCCAGGGCAGAAGAAGCTTCGGCCTATTATGCCGGTGCCTGAGTTTTTTTGCACGCCCTGCTTGGCAACTGCGAATGTTTTTCGAGAAGGCCGAAGGATGTCATCGGTGGCGGGGTCGGTGGGTGCAAAGGGCGGGCAGGGACGCCGTCGTCGTGGACCCCGGGTAGAGCCGACCCGTTCACGGGTCGGCTCTACCCGGGGCTAACTTGGGTCAAGCGCCCGACGACCGAAGACGGTCGTTCCGACGACCGAAGACGGTCGTTCCGACGACCGAAGACGGTCGTTCCGACGACCGAAGACGGTCGTTCCGACGACCGAAGACGGTCGTTCCGACGACCGAAGACGGTCGTTTTGCGGAGACGACCGTCGGTGGCGGGCGGTAGAAATAGGTGGGGGTGGGCGATTTTCGGCAACCGCGGCGACTAGGAGACGACAATGGTGACATGAGCTACCGACCCAGTCCGAATGGAGCTGCCCCATGTCTGATTTGACCATGAATCCAGCCCAATACTCCGGGCTTCTCAGGGAGATCCGGCTGCGAGTGCGACAGGCACAGACCCGGGCCTTGCTGGCGGTCAATGCGGAGTTGATTCGCCTTTACTGGGAGATTGGCGCTCTGATCGACCAGCGTCAAGTACAGGAAGGCTGGGGCGCCGGTGTTATCCCACGCCTGGCCCGCGACCTGCACAACGAACTGCCGGACGAGAAGGGCTTTTCCGAGCGCAACATCAAGCGGATGCTCGCTTTTCACCGTGCCTATCCTGAGCTTGGCATCGAGGCTCAAGTTGTGGCACAAACCGAACGAGGAAAAATTGTGCCACAGCCTGTGGCACTTTTTCCGCCCGATCTGCTGTTGAGGGTGCCGTGGGGCCATCACGCCGAATTGATGACCCGGGTCAAGGACGCCGCCGTGCGCCATTGGTACATGCAAGCCACCGTCGAACATGGCTGGAGCCGGAGCTATCTGGTGGCGCAGATTGAGTCGGCTGCCCACCAGCGTTCGGGAAAGGCCATCAGTAACTTTGAAAGCCTCCTGCCACAGCCGGAATCTGAGTTATTGCAGCAGACGCTCAAAGACCCGTACATCTTCGACTTTCTCACCCTGGACGCCGGATTTCATGAACGGGAGATGGAATCCGGCCTGGTCGCTCAACTTGAAAAATTTTTACTGGAGCTTGGTCATGGCTTCGCCTTTGTGGGGCGACAGTATCATCTGGAACTCGGAGGACGGGATTTTTACGTTGATCTTCTTTTCTACCACCTGAGGTTGCGCTGTTTCGTGGTGATTGATCTCAAGCGCGGTGATTTCCAACCCGAGTATGCCGGGAAGATGAATTTCTACTGCAATGTCGTCGATGACCACCTGCGACATGAAAGTGACAGAACCACCATCGGACTGATTTTGTGCCAGCAGCCCAATCGGGTGATAGCTGAATACGCGCTTCGTGGCATGGACAAACTGATCGGTGTCTCCGGTTTCGAGTTGACCCGGGAGCTGCCCTCTGAATTGCAGACGAGCCTCCCGAGCATTGAAGCGATCGAGCAGGCCATGCTGGGACCAGACGATTAGGGGCGTAGCCCCGGGAAATTCGCCCGGGGAGACAAGCTTGGTCAACGAAGCGGGGCGGCTTTACCCGGGGCCAACTTGGGTCAACCGCCCGAAGCGGGCGTTAAAGGGAGGCGGGGGCGCTTTCCGCTTCACCAGGCATGTCGCACCCCGTCGGGGTGTCTCCATGCCTTCGCTGGTCTGTCTCCCCGCGATGCGGGGATGGGCGTGCGCCCGCGTCGCGGGAGGGGGGGGGGCGGTGCGCGCGCCGATCTGGGACAGTTCGCCGAAGGTGCGGCCGAAAAGTTCACAGCAATTCGTGCAACCGGTGGCTGGGGGGAACGATAATGGACGCATGATGAATCGCCGGATCGCGAAAAGACGCCGAGTTGATCAGGACCTGAATTTCTCCCTTGCCGGTGCAGGATCAGGGCCTATAATCGTCGACGACATGGAACGGATACACTCGATCAACCCGCGGCGAATCGAATGGTGCTGCCAGGATTTCCAGGTCGCCGGAGAACAGGTGGCCGAACAACTCGGCATCGGTCGGTCGACCTGGGAGCTGGTCAGCGCCGGGCAGGGCGGCCTGACGTTTGGGCAGTTGAAAAAGCTGGCCACCTATTTCGGGTGCGGGGTGCTCTTCTTCCTCGAGCCGACCCCTGTGGCGGAGGAGACGGTCCATACGCCCCAGTTTCGCACCTTGGCCAACAGGGGCGTTGACCTGTCGCCGGAGCTTCGTCGTGTAATCGAAGCGGTGGAAGACCAGCGGGCGGCGTACGTCGCGACGCTCGAAGAGCTGGACGGGGACGGCCGCCGGGCCTTCGCGCCGCCTGAGTTGGCGGGGTTGGGTCCGGCCCAGGACGCGGCCCGGGTCCGGACGTGGCTTGGGTTGAGCGAGAAGGGTGACTTCAACACGTACCGGGCAGCCGTCGAGTCCAGAGGCATCCTCGTGTTTCGGTTGCATGGCCATCACGGTCGTTGGCACATGCCCTCGACGAGCCCCGTGCTGGGCTTTTCGCTATACGAACCCCTGTGTCCGGTGATCGTGGTGCGGAGCCGGTTCCCGGAGACCCTGCAGGTCTTCACGCTCATGCACGAACTGGGGCATCTGCTGCTGCACCGCCGCTCCTCGATCGACCTCGAGGTGGAGTCGGAGAGCGCCGAGTCGTCGGACCGACAGGAGCGGGAGGCCAATACGTTCGCCGGGCAGGTGCTGGTGCCGGAGGTCTTTCTGGAGTCCATCCAAGATGAACGGCGGCCGGCGAAAGTCGCTCTCTTCGACGATTGGCTCGCGCCGCAGCGACGGGCCTGGGGGGTCAGTTCGGAGGTCATCCTTCGACGTTTGATGGACGCTGGACGCCTGTCCAGCGCGCTCTATGGAGAGTACCGGAACTGGCGTCAGAGCCTCCCCGTGAGCCCACCGAAACATGGTGGCAATCGAGCCTATCGGTACCGGGAGCCATTGAGCCTGTTCGGTCAGCCCTTCGTGCGTACGATGCTCGACGCGAAGAACGCGGGCCTCCTGTCCCTGGCCCGGACCAGCACCTACCTCGATGGCCTGAAGTTGACCGATCTGCACCGGCTGGAGCGCGATTGTGCGGCTCATTGACGCCTCCTCGATTCTGACCGCCTGGGACATGTATCCCATCCAGCAGTTTCCACGAGTGTGGGATTGGATTGCGAGGCTGGTGGCGAACCACGAGTTGGTCTTGTCCTAAGCGAACGTGGAGGAAGTGAAGCACAAAGCTGCCGAGTGCGCGCGCTGGCTCGCGGAGCATGACTGCCGCCACCTGGATGTCAGTGACGAGGGCGTGCAATTCAGTCCTCCATTGATTCCGGCAAACTCCAAGATCCCCAGGGTGTGCAGCTTGCCTGAAGTGCAGGTTCACTGCAGGTCGTTCAGGGACTTCCTGACTTCATCCGGGGTGGTCTTCTGATGATTGGGAGCAGGGTCGGTTCAATTTGACGGTGACGAGGATTCTCTCCCGCTGCATCTATGTAGGACCTCCCGCGTTACAGGTCCTCGAATGAGACCGGCGGCGACAGACGTTTCGACACGGCCGCGGCCACCCGCGTGCGGTGACATTGGGCCGGGTCCCGCTCGTAGCAGGTGACCGCGACCCGATTGCCTTCGCGGATCCAGGCGGTGATCTGCTCCAACGAACCGACCGCCCGGGGAAGCGTGACGGAGCAGTACCGGGCGAACAGCGCGTCATAATCGGCCTGGGCGTGAAGGTCGCGTCGCTCGCTGGACTCGATGCCCAGCTCGGGAAGGTGGCGGTAGGCGATCCCCACCTCCTCGCAGGCGTGCGAAAGGGTGGCGCGGGAGAAGCCGTACTTGCGGCTGATGGGATTCTTCCGGACATCGCACAGGAGGGTGACACCCGCTCTCAGGAGGCTGTTCACGTAGGACTCGATGGTATGGCCTTCGTAGCCGATCGAGTACAGCCCGGCCGGGGCCCTCGACGGCATCTCCCGTTCGATGGCTGCCAGCGCGTCGACATCCCCGGCCAGGACCTTCCGGGCGATCTGACTACGGGTGGCCCACCAGGGGTAACGCCGGTACACGTCGCCCACCAGGTCGTTGCCGCGAAGGTTCGCGTACTTCTTCGCGAAACCGACCATCTCCAGATCGCTCGAGATGACCGACCGGCCGATCCGTTCCTTCCAGTCCGGCGTGAACCGGAACCGCTGGGCATCGTCGTCCAGAATCCCCTGCTCCTGCAACTTGCGCTTGTCGGCATATGAGGTGAACGAGAACCCCCCGAACTTGTAGGGCACGAATTCGTAGCTGGGTTCGGTCTCCACTTCCTGGGAGTACAAAAAGAGCAACTTCTGGAAATCGAGCGCCGCCACGTCACCGCCCAGCGCATCCAGAAGAGAAAGCATGGTTTTTTGTCGCGAATAGATCATGCCGTGAATATACCGCAATCGAAGTGCGCCTCAAGGGGCAAGTTCATGGTCGAGATTCAGGGGCCGCCCGGATGCTGCTCTGTCAAGACACGCTCCGTCACGCGCGGGCGAGGGCGCTTTTCTCTTCACCAGGCATGTCGCACCCCGTCGGGGTGTCTCCATGCCTTCGCTGGTCTGTTTCCCCGCGTTGCGGGGGGTCAAGGGGGGAGTGGTGTGGCCGCAGGCAGGACGAACCTGGCGTGTTCGCGGCGCAGCATCTGGAACGGGGACATGCAGTCGATCTTCAGGCCGATGCAGACATTGGGGATTTTGATACGGTTGATGGAATCGGCCGGCGTCTCATGGGTCACAACGATGTGCCGGCCGGCAAGAGCCTGGGATATCAGGTAGAAATCCGCGATTTGCAGGAAGGTGCTTTTCGCGGCCGGGCTGTATTTCGGATGTGTGTTGACCCAGCCGGCAACGGCGCTCATGGCCGGCAAGGTGGACTGCTCCGGGGAAAGGAAGAACCCGGCTGGCAGGTTGTCTGCCCAGTCGGCGAGTTCGTCCTGACCCGCAGAGAGTTCATCGGCGACCTTCTCGATGCTGAAGAGCTTGCCGGTCTGGTGGGCGATGACGATCCACTCCCAGAAAGCCGGACAGAAGTCCATGCCGTAGTGCAGGTTCTTGGCCGAGATGAGCACGTTGGCGTCGAGCAGGTAGGCCATCAGGTGAGCACTCCCAGGCTGACGCCCAGCTCACGCAGGGTGTTCATGTTGCGGAAGCCCAGCAGGCGGGTGGCCTCGGTGAAGGAGGCGCGACCCTCCCAGGTCGAGGAGACCACGGCCCGGGCGAAGCGTTTTCCGCAGCGGGCGGTCGTGGTGGCGTAGAAGTCGCCGCCGCCGCCGGAGGTGTGGCGCAGGGTGGCCAGGCGTTCCAGTTCGGTTTCGGTGGCGCCGAGGAACTGCGCGCGTGTCAAGCCACCGGCGTCTGCGATTCGGCGCAGGACGACCAGGGGGCTGACCTTGAAAAGGCGGGCCAGGCGAGCGGCTTCATCTTGGAGTGGATGGGTCGGCCGGTATTCGAGCCGGAGCGCCTCCATGGGGACCAGCAGCTCGGCGGCGACGCGATTGCATCTGACCTCCATGTCCGAGATGGCGTCGTCGGTCGTGCCGGCGTCCGTGAGCGCGCTCTGGCCGTACCAGAGATGCGCGAGCTCGTGGGCCAGCGTGAACATCTGCGCGGCCTTGGAGTCGGATCCGTTGAGGAACACGAGAGGCGCGAAGGGATCCGAAAGCGAGAAGCCGCGGAACTCGGCGGGATCGAGCTTGCGGCGGTTGTTGCTGCCGACGACCCCGTTGACCATCACCAGGATGCCGGCCTCATCGGCCAGCTCGATGAAGCGCCGCAGCGCGTCGGTCCAGGTGGGGATGCGTCGACGCGCCTCGAGGTCGAAGCCCAGCGTGGTGCGGATACGGTCCGCGAGCTGCACGCAGTCGTCGTCCAGGCGGGCGCTGCCCACGAACGGAAGCGGCGGTTCTCCGAGCAGGCGGCAGTGGTCCCGGTACCATTCCTGGCGTTGCAGGCAGATGGAGAGCGTGTCCAAAAGGTCCGGACTGGGACGGTTCAGTCTGGCGTTTCCGGGCGTGCGGCAGTCGGGGATGGGCAACCGCTCTTCCGGGGGGCTCGGCAGAAAAAAGTACCCGATGGGCGCGTGGGTGGCGCGGGCGAAGTCCTCGAGTTGTTTGAGCGTCGGTTGCGCGGTGCCCTTTCGCCAGGCTTCCAGGCGGGCAAAGCGCGTGACCAGCCCATGGGCCTCGGCGCCCGCCCGGGTGCAGGCCCACTCGAACATCTCCGGCGGTACGGCGACCTTCATCATGGCGAAATTATCCCCGTGGATCGGGGTGAAGTCAATAGAGGAGAGGCGCGTGTGGCAGCATGGAGGGTGCGTCGTCGGCATGTCTGTCATTATCGGTTGAGAATGGATCCGGTTGCGCACGAAATGTAAAAAGTCTCCGCGCCACGGAGATAAAGATTGCCTGTCGGCTGCCGGAGCCAAGTCGACCATTTTCCCGATATCGGCAAGATGGTCCGACCATTCGGGCGGGAGGCGAGGTCGCGTCGTCGGGGAGAATCCGCTTGACAATCGTGGGCGGTTGAATAATTTGCGTGGCCAAGAACCATCACCCGCGAGGGGCCTTGTCGGGCGCCCGCGAAACACCAGAAGGAGTATGACGATGACCATGGCCGCCAAACCCGAGAACGTCGTGAGATCCGCGCTGCAGCTGCTCGAGCTCGCCGAGAAGGACCGGGGGGTGTTGGAGCCGCGGCTGGCGGCGGGGACGATCACCGGCCTGCGCGAGGACACCGACGGGCTTCGCGACGAGGCGCCCGGCGCCCAGGCGGCCCGCCAGTTGAAGAAGGCGGCGACCGCGACCCAGGAGAGCGCCGCGACGACGCTGGCCGCGCTGGTGCGAGGCATCCGTGAGGCGTGCAAGTCCGCCCGCCTGGAGGCCGACGTCCTGCGCGCGGTGGGTGTGGGCCGGCCCATGCAGGTCAGGGTGGTGAAGACCGTGGTCGCCGCGGCCGAGCACGTGGAGCAGGCCTATCGCGAGTTCCCCGACGCCCTGCGCGGCGCGGGCGTGCTCCCGGCCGACCTGGAGCGTGTCACAGCGCTGCGCGTCCGGCTGCAGTCGGCGGACGCGGCGCAGGAGGCCCGCAAGGTCACGGCGAAGGAGAAGACCGCGGCGCGCGATCGCGCGAAAAAGCGCGTGCAGGCGGCCATCGGCAAGATCCTGGCCGCGGCGGAGCTCGCGTTTCTGGACAAGCCCGAGCGCCTGGCCATGTATCGGGCCGTGCGTCCCAGGTAACTGACGGAAGAAGAAAAGAGCCAAGAGAAAGGGCAGGGGACGGTTCCGTCGCGGGACGTGATGTAGTTGGTGCGGGACGTGATTGGCGCGGCGTGAAAGACGAGGTATTTGGCGTGGGACACGACGGCCGCGGCGTGAAAGGCGAGGGTTTTGGCGTGGGACGTGACGTACGCGGCGTGAAAGGCGAGGGTTTTGGCGCGGGACGTGACGTACGCGGCGTGAAAGGCGAGGGTTTTGGCGCGGGACGCGACGTACGCGGCGCCAAAGAGAATGTATATGGCGCGAATGGCGAGGTATTTGGCGTGGGACACGACGTACTCGGCGCGGGACGCGACGCGCGTTGACATGCGGCTGATGACCGGGTAAAAAATACTGCCTGAAGCAAAACCGACCGGAAGGAGCGCGCATGAAAGTTTTCCGCATCATCATCCTGGCGTTGATCTCGGCGCCGCGTTTTTTCTACGCCGTGCTCGTGGGGAGGGCGCGGCAGCGGAAGGCGCTGCTGGACCTGGAGCAGGAGGCCGGCGCGCTGGGCTTCGGCTTCTCGGCCTTCGATCATGAACAGCCGCTGGTCCGCCTGCTGGGACGGTTCTGCGACGTGGACATTGACGGCTCGTTGTCCAACGGGCGATACGGCGGGCTGGTCCTGCGCACGCCGCTGCCCGTCGTGGGCGCGGTGCCGGACGCCGAGGTGGCGTGGGTCGAGGCGCAGATGGAGGCGTATCGGGCGGCGACCGTCGGGTGGTTCGGGGAGGTCGAGCTGCGGGGCGACGAGTTGTGGGTCCGCT
>Ga0302247_1002149_pt1 | contig 13270 bp, 12 predicted proteins | sample AAG_UR_Ile_MG_FD_193529 | JGI IMG/M metagenome (GOLD analysis project Ga0302247, IMG submission 193529) | Enriched activated sludge microbial communities from anaerobic digester in WTTP, New Holstein, Wisconsin, United States - AAG_UR_Ile | ecosystem: Engineered > Bioreactor > Anaerobic >...
GACCGGAAACAGCCGCCCGGCTGAGCCGATGGTGAAGGTATCCACTAAGGTCCTGGTTTTTTTTGGAAAGCCGTTGTGCACATCGATGCCGTTCACTATTGTCGCAAGCCTCTTTGACGGCACCCCGGATCGTTCTGATAGGCTGATTGCAATGTCGTTCGAGACGGCAACCGTCATGTCGAACATCCTGCGCATGAGAAATCGGTTGAGGGCGCTTTTCATCATGCCTTTAAATGTGCTGTTCATTCCTTCTGAGAGGCCGTGAACGGTGGTGATGAGCCTGGGGCGCCCACACGCCATCGCGGCAATGGCTGCCAGCAGATTTTCCTTGTAGCGGTGGGCGTGGATAATGTCAGGTTTCACCGCCCGGCAGATGGCGACGAGCTTTGCGAGGATGGCGGAAAAGCCGTGCCTGCTCTCATCTATCACCCGTGTATCGATGCCCGCCTGTGAGCACAGCGTTTCAAGCCTGCCGTGGTTGAGCAGGGCCACTGTGTGCCGTATGGAGGGATTGCCGAGCAGACCTGCAGCGATCTGATGCACGACCGCCTCGGCCCCGGCCCACAGGTCGCCCGAGGCGAGGGTCAGGAGTTTTATCTGCCTTGATTCCTGATCCGGGAGCTTATCTGACATGCTCGGTGTACAGGTATTCCGGCATGGCCGGAACAGCGGTTTCCAGGAAGTCCTTGATCACATTGATCGTCTCTTCTTCACTTGTGGCCACCGGAGCCATGAGCCGTATGAATGACGCGCTCGCCCTTTTGAAAAGCAGCCTTTTGCCGAGAATGTGAAGCCTGATGTCGGCCTGGCTCGTGGTCCAGTATCCGTCCACATCGAAGTAGTAAAGCACTACTGTCTTTTTTCCATCGGCTTGTCTTAATGTGAGCTTTCCTAATGTTTGATCTCTTCCATTGATGTTGGCGGTTATGATCGTCTTTTCCTGAACTTTGTTGCCCACTCCTCCCAGGCATGCCTCGGGCGCATGAAAGGCGATGTCGGTATCGTCGAACCAGACAATAGAGAGGTTTACGGGCGCAGTATATCTCGGCGACTGATAATCCCGGAGAAAGAGATATTTTGTTTCGATGAGCTGATAGACGTAATCGCTCATGTGGATATCACGGCCGTTCCAGTCGCCGATGGCCAGCGGAAAATCGAAGAACCGGTCATTCGGAAACGGCTTTGCGGTGTTTGCAACGAAAACGATAACCGTTGCCACTGCAGTGAGAGCAATGACAACGAAAATACTATACGTGGTCTTCTTCATTTATTTTCCTTACAAATAATACGAGCGCGCCAATCCCAATGATAAAAACCAGAAGGCCCGAGCCGTCATGAAGATAGCTTTCAGGTGAGGCGGCCTGCTGGCCGTACTGGTTTGCGATAAAGAGGAGGATGGCTATTCTCATACCGTTCAGGAGAATCGAGATCGGCGGTATGAGGAGAAGAAGAATGCCCTTCTTCCACCAGGTGGAGCGGATGAAATAGAGAAAGAGAAAACCCACGGCGAAAAACGCGATCAGAGACCTCACCCCGTTGCAGGGCGCGCCCACCACATATGTCGAGCTCGGCAGATGAATGACAAACCCTTCTCTCACATACGGGATGTTGACCAGATCGATGATATACAGAGACAGCGTGGTCGCCAAGGCCTTCAGCGGAAGCGCCACGCTGTCGATGATCCCGTCCGGCACAGGGCACATGAAGACGAGGAAGAAGAGCGGGAAAGCTATCTTTTTCGTGAACTGCCCGCCGAGCAGATACAGGCTGCAGCCGGTGAGGTAGAGCACCATGGAAAATCCCGAGACGAAATTGATGTCGCCCAGCACGCCGAGAATGTGGATGACGAGGGCCAGAACAATGACTGCAAGACCTGCGGGCGAGCTCGATCTCGGTATCCGGGCCAGCTCGTTTCGCATTGCGTAGATCAGATATGCCGACACGAAGGGAATGAGATAGCCGTGCGAGAAGTATGACTCTTCGAGCGAGTACTTGTAGTGCAGCCAGAGGAAGGTGGGGTAGTAGCAGAGGATGAAAGAGAGGATGAGCACTGATGCCAGGAAAATATCGCTATTTTTTTTCGACATTGTCATTAATGATTTTTTCCCCTCTCTCTGAGTCCCTCTCCCGCAAGGGAAGAAGGAACTTCAATCTCTTTATCCCTTTCCTTAATCGTCTTGCCCCTGTCTCTCATCGTTTCGACGGTGTCCATGTTACGAAACGTTCGCCTTTCATATACTTGATCCATGCCGCTGCGATAGCCAGGTTCACCTGGACGAAATAGCGGGGGATCTTCACGGCGCCCCCGCACCTGGACAAGACTGGCATGGAAGCAAGCAGGTAAAAGCCGATCTGCATGATGAAAGCAGCCACATACCTCGCTCTGCCGGCGCATGCCAGGGCCAGGTTGGAGACAAATGCCAGGGCGAGAAGCCAGGGCACACACCATCTGAGCAGCTTGTGCGAGACCAGCTGCCAGGAAAACAGGCCGTACCGGGCAGGGTTCATCAGCTCGGCGTTTTCAAAGAGCGCGGATATGCCCCTGGTGATCGTGCGCACCTTGCGGTCATACTCCTTGCTCTCATCCTTGATGTTGCTGTAGATGCCCAAGCTGCATGGGTCGCTCACGCCCCTGAGCCCTGCGCGGATGGTGTTGAGCAGAGTGTTGAAATCGCTCGGAATGTTGGTGGGCCAGTTGCGGCACACTTCTTTCCTCGCCGCGAAAAACGACCCGCTCATGCCCACCACCGAGTTCACGCGCGACTCGAGCTTGCGCAGCCACATCTCGTAGCGCACATAGGCGCCCTCGCCGCTGATGACGCCGTTTGAGTCGATGAAGCGGTCCTCGCTGCTCACGCACCCCACGCTCGGGTCTGCAAAGTTCGACGCTATGGCGCGAATGCCCTGGGGCTCCAGCATGGTCGCCACGTCGGTGAAAACGAGTATCTCACCCCGGGCCTGCTCGATGGCGCATTTCTGGGCGTACTCCTTGCCCGCCCTGCGAGGCGAACGCACCAGGGTTATGCCCTGGCTCTCGAAGCTTTTTACGATCTCGTCAGTGTCGTCGGTGGAGGCGTCCGAGGCAAAGATGATCTCCAGCCTGTCTTTCGGGTACTCAAGCTCCAGGCAGTTGGCGATCTTGGCGCGGATCCTTCTGGACTCGTTGAACACGGTAACGATCAGGGACACGCGCGGGAGGCAGCCCTGGCGGTCCGCAACCGGGCGTCTGCGAACGAGCGAGAGGGCCAGCAGCACCAGGGGATAGCCCAGGTAGGTGTAGAATATCAGCCCAACGCTTGACCAGAACAGGGCGAGCATCAGCATTCCTCCATGAGCAGTTCGGATATCCGGCGGGCCGTTTGCCGGGTGATCCTGCTGTGCGTGGGCAGGGTGACGAGTTCCCGTGCGATCTGCCGGGCTCCCGGCGCCTCGATGCCCGGCCCGGCGAAATAGCGCGTGATCTCGGGCTCGTCGATGAGCGCCCGGGGATACATTCTCCTTACTCCGCGCCTGAAAAGCCGATCGCTTATTTCGCCCGGCCCGGCGAGGAATGGAAACCGGGGATACGCAGGCTGCGCTCCTTGAGGCTCCGGCACCGTGCGCGAGTCCGGAAGGCATGAGCGATACACATCCGCGATACTCCTGCGCCGGGCGATGCTGGGGCCGAGGTCTGCAAGCAAGCTCTTCGCCAGCCTCTTCACGGCCTGGGGCATGCCTCCCACGGCAAAGCCTGGGTCGAAGATCGTCCGGCCGAGGCCCAGGGGCAGCCGCTCCATGATTCCGTAGAGCAGGGGGTGCGAGAGCACCTGCACGGCCATGCTCGTGCACATGGCGGCGGCCCCTTTCGTGCCGGCGGGCGATTTGATCGATTCCAGGGTTTCGCTATTGCCCGTCAGGGCCCCGCCACAGCCTGCCGCCAGCGGCTTGCCGCGGCCGAAGCTGAATATGCCGTAATCCGCCATGGCGCCCATGGGCGTGCCGTTCAGAAAACCTCCCAGGCCCTGAGCCGCGTCTTCGATGACCGGGATGCCGAGGCCGCCGGCCGCCTGGTGAACAGGCCCTGCCGGCTGGGGGATGCCGAAAAGGTGCTGGTGCACGATGGCGAGGGTGGCGCCGCCGGCGGCGGCTTTCAGCGATGCTTCGTCAGGGGCGAACGTGTGCGGATCGAGGTCGTACACAGCGATCTTCAATCCTGCTTTCACCACTGAGGCCGCCACTGAATAGCAGGTGTAGGCCGGGATGAGAACCTGGTCGCGGTTTTTGTTGTCTGCTTTTTTCAATGTCTGCAAGAGCATGGTCATCAGCGCTCTGCCGCTGTTTGCCGACACGCAGCGCTGCGCCCCGAGAAACGAGCACAGGCTGGACTCGAAGCCGCTGCGGGCGGTGAGCAGTGCGCGGGCAAACGCGCGCGGCGGTATGCGGGTTTCGGCAGGGGGGTACCACAGCAGGCGGTTCATATGAGGGCGCGGGCTCCTGGCATGAAACGTTAGAGGGAGATGAACTTCCTCACCTTGGGGCCCAGAGTGTCGGCAACTGTCTGTGGGAGCCTCGACCAGGCCTTTTCCGCCAGCTTTCGGGCGCCGTTTTTCGATGCGGGAGCAGGCTCTTCCCGCCTGCCCGAGGGCGAGTACCAGAACAGAGGCTCGGGCCTGGCCCCCCACTGCTGCTTGAACCGGTAGGTGCCCTCGTCCGGGGTCGACCTGCCGAAGTCGAAGAGCTTGAACCCGCCGGTGCAGGCGTGCTCCAGAAAGCCCCAGTAGAGCAGCATGTTCGAGCTCAGATGGTTGTATTCCCTCAAGGTCGAGGCCCAGGGGATGGTGAGCGTGCGCCCGCACTCCAGCGCAATGCCGGCGGCCACCGCCCGGCCGCGCAGGTGCACTACGCCCACCCGGGCCCGATCAGCAAATGCTTCCAACACGCATTCGAACCATCTCTTTGCGTGTACGGGCGAGCCCAGGTCTTTCATGGTGTGACGAAACACGTTGTAGAAATCGTCTAGAAGCTCGAGCGAGCCTATGCGAAACTCCAGACCCTCCTTGCCGGGCTTTCTGATCTGGCTGCGCAGCTTGGATTTGAATCCGTTCCAGAGCTCCTCGGCGGAATCCGGCAGGTCGAGCACCATCCTCACCTTGAAGTTGCTCACGGCAAATTGGGGCGACTCCCCCAGCACGGGCTCCTCGAGCCTGCAGCGGATGTCGGGCTCGGCCCGGTGCGAACCGGCCAGCTCCAGGGCGCTGCTCACCAGCTCCCGGGCGGCCTCCGGCCCATCGCTCAGCACGCCCCCGTAGTCGCAGAAGGGCAGCGACACGAGCACTGGCCTGAGCAGCGGCGGCTTCATCAGCACCAGGGGGAAAACCCCCCGGATAACTCCCTGCCAGTCTTCAGCCATCAGATACGGGCACTCGTGGTAATAGGCCCGCTCAACGGCCCGCTTCCAGGCAAAGAGATGATACGGTCCCCCCAGCGGGTGCGCGAACACATAGTCGTCCCACCGCTCGCGATCGCTTTCCAAGGCCGTATGGATGCGGACGCCCGCCCTGAACTGCCCATCGGGGAAGCCTGTAGCGTCCGCGGATGACTGCGCCGGCGTGTGAAGGGATGCGAGACCCATGCCGGCGATCACAAACGATTTTTTCATTGCTCACCTCCTCGTTCGTGAAAAGGGCAACAGCTCCGCTCATTCGGGTGACGCCAGTGTTCCCCGATTGAAGAATATTAAATCAAGGCAAAGCTAGAACTTACCATATATAGTAAGCAGCGTTCATGAGCCCTCAAGCCGGTTTTCGCGGGAAAATGACCCTGTCCGAACCCCGCATCACCGGGCTCGTCCCGGGCATGGGCAATGCTCGCGCAATGCCTGGTGAAAACATGCGTTTCGGGTTACAGCCAGAGGTAATGCGCAGCAGGGCTCAGACGGCCCGGCAGTGATGACGGAACAGAGCTTCTTCAGACAGCCGCACTCCTCAGCAGGTGCTCGACGATCCTTTCGCTCGCATGCCCGTCCCACAGGGGCGGGATCGTACCCCTGGCGTGGGAGTCGAGCATGACCCGCTCGACGGCGCGCAGCAGCTTTCCGGTGTCGCTTCCGACCAGGGTGTTCGTGCCCAGAGTCACGGTGGATGGCCTCTCGGTATTCGCCCTGAGGGTTATGCACGGCACGCCCAAGTATGTCGTCTCCTCCTGGATCCCTCCCGAGTCGGTAATGACCATCCGGGAGTCCTTCACCAGCCTGAGCATATCCACATACCCTGCGGGGCCTGTCACGACGGCATTCTCCTCGAGTGCACGGAGCGCGTCAGAGAGCCCGAAGCGCTCGATGTTCGCCCGGGTTCTGGGGTGCAGCGGGATGACGAGCTTAAGATTCTTGGATATGTCCTGAAAGGCCCTGAGCATGCCCTTCAATGTTTCCGGATGATCGACATTGGAAGGCCGGTGGAGCGTGATCACCGCATACTCCTTTTTCTCGAGCCCGGGATGCGGCGGCCCGGGCGGCATCGCCGCCAGGCAGTGCACGAGGGTGTCGATCATCACGTTGCCGACAAAGAATATCTTCTCCTGAGGTATTCCCTCCCTCCTGAGGTTCTCGTTGCCCGCCTCCTCGGTGGTGAAGAGGAGGTCGGACAGGGCGTCGGTCAGGATACGGTTGATCTCCTCGGGCATTGTCCTGTCGAAGCTGCGCAGCCCCGCCTCGACGTGCGCCACCTTCACGCCCGACTTCGCGGCAACGAGCGCGCACGCCATGGTCGAGTTCACATCTCCCACCACTACGACCATATCCGGATTGTGCTCCACGAGAACGCTCTCGAAGGCCGTGAGTATTTTCGCCGTCTGCTGCGCATGGGACGCAGAGCCGATTCCGAGATTCACGTCCGGCTGAGGGATGCCCAGCTGGACAAAGAAGTCGTCCGACATGCTCTTGTCATAGTGCTGGCCGGTATGCACGAGAAGGTGCTCGATGCGGTCCTTCCTTGCGTTCATGTCCCGTATCAGGGGCGCGATCTTCATGAAGTTCGGCCTGGCGCCGACAACATTGAGGATCTTCATCTGACGCTTCTGTGCCCCAGGGTTTCGGTGATCGCTTTCATGATCGCCCTGGACGTGCTCTCCCGCGAGAACGCAGCCAGAAATTCATCGATCCGGTTATCGGGCATCTGTCCGCTTCGATACTTTTCCATGGCATCCTCTATGGCCTCCGCCACATCGGCGGAGGAGCCCTCTTCGGTGATGATGTACGAGCCCGGGCTGTACTTTCGTATGATGCCCTCCACCTCGCCGCCCGGTATGATCGCCAGGAAGGGAACGTTCATCGGGATGCCGTCGTAGAGCTTCGTGCTGATCATGAGCTTCACGATCCTCAAGAGCATGAGATGAGACCTCGATATGATCTCGAGCACCTCTGCATAGGAGACCCGATCGCGCGAGACGACCAGGTCGCTCACGCCGTAGTCGAATGCGAAGCCGTCTATGGCCCTGAAATCCTGGCCGTAATACAGGAATTGAAAGTTGCTGCCATTGATCTTGCCGGAAGCTTTCAGCTCTCGCAGCGCCTTGAAGAACATCTCGGTATATACCTCGTGATGTGGGCCGTAGTTGTAGAAAAGCCCTGTATAGACGATGGTGAACCTGTCGAACTTTTTCCGGCCTGCGCGGGGCGGCGAAACGGGATCGAAGCCGTTGTAGACAGTGTGTATCCTGTCCTCTATTCCCGGGTACTGCCTGATATACTCCTGGCGCGTCTCTTCGGACGTGACCACGAACACATCGGTGTTTTTCAGGAAAAATTCCTGGAGCCTGCGGTTGATGCGCTCCCTGAACTGCGGGGACTCATGGAATGACGGCCTCTCGATGGCGAAAGGATCACGGTAATCGAGTATGAGGGGCCTCCCTGTCGCCTTTTTCAGGAGAACGCCGATCAGCGCGGAGCTGTAAGGCGAGCAGGAAACGTAGATGAAATCTATGGCATGTCTCCGGATCATGCTTATGCCTTTCAGGACGGTGAGCGGGATCCAGCCGAAGAAGATATCCGGATAACAGAGCGCGTGATAGAAGTAGTTTGTCTTGAGACGGATGCCTGCGAGCATCAGTATTCCCGACAGGATCGCATGGAGTTTGCCCAGGTATTTATACGGGTTGACCAGCGAGAAGGTGTATACCGGCGTGATTCCGTCCGGAGGGAGCTCTCTGCCCATGGTGCAGTAAACGCTGTCCGGGTTTTTCACGCTGATCACATACGGCTCCCAGCCGTACTTTCTGAAGTATTTCGAGAAAGCCGTGCTTCTCCTGCAGCCCACATCGATCAGGGGGGGATAGTAATAGCAGACCATCAGCACCTTTTTCCGCGCTCTTTCGGTATGCTTCTCATCCGGCCCGCAGACGTCCGTCAGGCCCGCATCAGGCGCCTGCTGTAAGCCGCCTCCGGCGTCAGGGCGCATGTTGGTCTCTGAAAACCGTTCTGAAGAAGACATTCGTATCAGCCCCTCAACGAAGCTTTTTGTTCGCGCCGTAACTGCTCAGGGCTCTTGCCGCCAGCTCGCGGAGAGAGGCCACGAAAGGCGCCGGGTCGGACCAGGAAAAGACCTGATACGAGTCATATCCTTTCAGGAGCTGCGCGAGCCAGCGGGCCCAGGTCGCTCCCTGCATTTTCCCGTAGACCCTCATCCAGCCGAGGTCGGATTGAAACGAATACCAGGTGACGCCGTCGGGATAATCGAGCGCCGGCTCCACTTCGCGGCCCAGGCTGTCGTTGTAGTAGACAGAGGGGATGTCGATGCCGTGCCCGGCCAGATAGCAGTCGTTGAGGCCCAGCCGGCAGTTGATCTCGATCACCTTGAACACGGAGTCTCTCTGATCGTACTTGAAATCGATGCCCGCCGGCCCGGTGTAATCCAGCTTGTGGAGGATCTCGCCGCCGGCCTCCAGCAGGTCGCGCCGGTACACCGACCTCAGGAGCGTCTCCGAGCCCAGCTTGTCGGGAAATGTCCGGACCTTGTTCGATACGTGCGCGGCGAGTATCTTCCCGGCCCTGTTTCGATACCCGGCATAATAAAAAAGGTTGGCGGAATCGCCGGGAATGAACTCCTGGGCGACGAGCTCGCCGAATCCGCTCAGCCTGGCGTAGTGCAGCTGCAGTGTCTGATAGTCGTCGACATAGATCACCTTATTCCCCAGGCCGATGTATCGCGCCGCCTCGTCGTCTTCAAGCCAGTGGTCGTGAAACTCCGGCTTCAGGATGCAGGGGAGAGGGATCTTGTCCGGCGCCCTGCCTATCGTGTCCTTGGTGAGCTTTATCGTGAGGGGCGTCGGTATGTTCAGCCCCGAGAGCACCTCGTGCGCGTGGATCTTGCTCACGAGGTTCTTCGTGCGCCCTGCCCCGGGGGCCGTGAAGCGGTAATGCCCCGCCAGGTCATGGGCGTGCCTCATCACAAACTGGACATAGTAATCGCTCATGGGAAAGAGGACCGGCATCGTGCCCGCCCGCCTCGAAAACCCGATGAGGTAATCGACCAGCATGCCCTCGTCGCTCGGGGCCTTCAGCGTGCGGACATATCGGGAGTATGAGGCGATCTGGTTTCCGCGCTTGTCGATCCCGTACACCTCGATGCCCTTGCGCCCCAGAACCCGGGCGACCTGCAGCGAGCCGTAGAACAGGCCCAGCATCACGGCAGGGGGTTTACGGCCCGTGTATCCACCCGTTGCGGGGCGGCCCTTGGATATCGCTTCAGATCCGATCGCGGCGCGCCCCTGCATCTACTCTTCCACCCTTTCCAGCCAGGCCTCTTTCCACCACAGGAGGCAGTGGCGGTCGCAGCCGTTCCATTCTTTGCCGCTTCCGCCGTTTCCGTCGCAGAAGGCGTTTTCGAGCAGCACGGTGTGACTGATCCGAAACATTTTCCACCGCCTCTCGTCGAACACGTTGTTGAGCCTTTTCAGCACCGTGAAGGTTCCGCCGCAGTATCGTCTCTGCGCCGGGGTGAAGGCCAGCCCCTGGAGCTTGTTCTGATCGTCCAGCATTGCTGCGATATCTTCATACGCCTTGACCCTGACCTTCTCGCCGGGCTTCAGGCCGAGCGGCGTGAACGATTGGGGCCCGTCTCTTCGCGCGGGAGGCTTGTCTTCTCGTGAGCGCAGGCGTTTCACCAGGCCTGCGGCCCGCGACGAAATGGCCCGGCGCGCATGGAATGCCTTCTTCTTCAGCACCCTGAGCAGCGTCTGCCCCCACAGCAGATCAGACGAGGCATGTTCCAATGATTTGAGCTGGCAGTTCATTCGAACAACTCGAAAGAGCGGCATACGCTCTCGTCGATGCTCACCGTGCAGTTGGGCTTGTTGATGATATCCTTGATGAGGGCGAGAAGGCTCGAAATCAGAACATCCTGCGGGGGAAGCGGTGTGCTGCCGCCGCGCAGCCCCCATTCGGAAACCGCGTATGACGGGACTCCGTTGCCTTTTTGCCTGCCGCCGTCCGGCCTGAGCCAGAAGAACGAGAGCAGCTTCCTCCCCTCGAAGCACAGCACGCACAGCTCCTGGTCGAGGCGCTGCTGGATCTCGGCGAAATTCCTCGCCTCCATGGCCACGGTCATGAGGTCCAGGTCTCCGGGGCCTGCGAGCCTGGCGGTCACCGGGCACGAGTCCTGCCTGCACTGAGCGTATTCATACTCTTTCACTGCCTGCCGCTGCTCTGAAGGCCCGGGTGCGGCCGGCCCTGCCTCCCGCCTGTTTTTCGCGAGCAGCCTTCTCAGAGAAGAGTAGCAGGCATCGAACCGCTCGTTTTGCCTCCACCTGGGCAGCAGCTCGTATTGCAGGCTGGTGACGCTCTTCCACATCAGGTTGCGGGGATAGCAGAGCACCCGCACCTGTTCGTGGGTGGAGGATGTCCACTCGCGCTTGAACTGCTCGTCGCCCCTGCCGATGTCGAACTCCCTGATTCCCGGCGTGTTGAACATGTCCTCGATGACTTTGTAGAAGAGCAGCACCCCGGGCGAGTAGGCGTAGTAGGAGGGATTGTATGTTGTCTTGATGCCGTATACGGTGTCGCCGGAGAGAATCGAGATCAGGTACGCTATGGGCCTGTCGTTGAGCGTGAGCGCATGAAAGCGCAGCCCGCCCCTGTCATCGAACCTGCGGCACAGCAGGTAGTAGAACTCGGGATGAGGCTCTGCTCCCTTCCACGTTCTGGCATACATGTCGAAAAAGCAGCCCAGGTGGCGATCGATCTGCTCGCGGCCCGAAACGCGGAGCAGGCTGATCTTTCCGAGGCGCGAGATCCGGTTGATCTTTCTCTTGAACTCTTTCTGGGTGTGCTTCGCCAGGGCCTGGTAGTTCTCCTCGAACGTTTTTCTCAAGAGCAGATACCGGCTGCCGCTCTTTTGCTTCATCCGGCAGAGGAAGAGGCCCTCCTGCATGGAGAGCTCGTCGAGGCCCTGCGTCTCGTGCAGAGCGGGCCGCATCTCGTCGAGGTCGAGAACAAACCGGCTCCCGAACCTCTGCTCAAGGAACCGCATGAGCTGGGCGAACACGGACTTGAAATCTCCCGCATGCAGAACTCCCTGGTACGGCGTGAAGGGGTTGCTGACAAAGCCGATCTTGTGGAGAAAGCGCAGGGCCCCCTGCCCGCGGCTGTGAACCAGCGGCGCCAGGCCCACATCTTCACCGCCCTGCTTGAAGAAGACCAGCAGCGGGTCTTTTTCCCGGTCGACCGTCTCCAACGCCGTCGAGTACCACTCATGGCTCAAGTAGGGCGCTGTGCAGCCGCACCAGAGGGCGAGGCTTTCCCACCTGCCTCTCACCAATGGCACATCTTCCCTGCGGGTGATGGCTTCGACCTCGATCGTCTCCCGCCGGAGACCTTTCTCGTGATCCGAATGCCCGAAAGATTGATTCAGATTCAGCATCATCAGTGTCCTACAGCACCTCGTGCTTTGACTGGAGAATTATCAGCCCCGGCTCCCGATACCTCTCTCATTCAAAAAGCCAACAGCTCCGCCGATTCGGGTGAATTCAGCGTTTCCCGATATGCCAGATGCAAGGGTCAAAAACCGCAGATAAAGCCGGAATTTATCATATATAGTAAGAGGCCCTGGCAGGCACTCAAGCCAGGCCGAAAGACAAGACCCGTGAGCGAGGTATTATGTAAGGGTTTTCAATGGCATACCCGAGTGAGGCCGGCATCACCAGCGACGGCATCAACGGCTGGACACCGGTGATGTTCAGCATCCGACCTTGGAGGCAACTTCTGTAACGGATCAGACTACCAGATCGCCATGCTCGCACCCGGCGCGCAGAACCTTCTGGGAAAAGCGCCCCCCGGTTCACGATCCCGCCGCCCTGCTGCTCCTCGGATCAGGCCTGCTCGGCCTTGTAGGATTCAAAGAACAGATAAAGGGCTGGCAGCTCATTTCAACAGGCAATAAAAAAAGGCAGGGTTTCAAACCCCGCCTTTTTCGTGATAAACGGCAAGAGAGAATACTGAAAAATCACATGTCCACAATCAAACCTATCTTGTGACTGAACAGATCCTGTTTAAGCACCCGTTCTTATCCTCATCCCTTATCAAATCTTCCCGGCCGAGCTCACGAGAATGTCGAGTATCCTTGATGCGGCCTTCCCGTCCCACTTCAGGGGCACTGAGAACGAGCCCGGGTCCGCCTGCATGCATTTTCTGTATGCACTGAGTATCGATTCTTTTTTCGTGCCCCCCAGAACATTGGAGCCGATCCTGACCGTAATCGGCCGCTCGGTGTTTTCCCGCAGCGTCAGGCACCGTACCTTGAGCGCGGTCGTCTCCTCCTGGAGCCCTCCGCTGTCGGTCAGCACGACAGCTGCATCCTTCCAGAGAAAGAGCGACTCGCTGAACGGAAGCGGCGGAAGCTGCACGATGTTTTCACAGAGCTCGATCCCATGCTCCCTGATCATCTTGTGTGTCCTCGGATGAACAGGAAACAATATCGGGCGGTCCTGCGCGATGATGTTCAATGCTTCGGCAATCTCTGCAAAGCTTTCTTTCGAATCGACATTTGCCGGCCGGTGCATAGTCAGAAAGGCATACTCCGGGTGCTTCTCTTTCAGAGGGTATGTCGAAAACCTCGTGCTTCCATCGCCGCTTTCAAGCTCGCCGAGTTGATGAAAGAGATTGTCGATCATTACGTGCCCGACGAAGTGGATGCGATCTCTCGGCTTCCCTTCTCTGATGAGATTTTCCTCACCGCTTTCCTCTGTCACAAAAAAATAATCGGATATTGAGTCGGTGACGATCCGGTTGATTTCCTCAGGC
>Ga0302247_1002161_pt1 | contig 13196 bp, 11 predicted proteins | sample AAG_UR_Ile_MG_FD_193529 | JGI IMG/M metagenome (GOLD analysis project Ga0302247, IMG submission 193529) | Enriched activated sludge microbial communities from anaerobic digester in WTTP, New Holstein, Wisconsin, United States - AAG_UR_Ile | ecosystem: Engineered > Bioreactor > Anaerobic >...
TGGTCCACGTTGACCTTTCCCACCTTCAGTTTCCCGTCCAGGTCCCGGGCCAGCTCATCCAGAGCGGGGGCGATCATCTTGCAGGGCATGCACCAGTCGGCCCAGAAATCCACCAGCACGGGGGTTTCTGACTTGATGACTTCCGCTTCGAAATTATCCGGATCCAGCGCGACGGTTTTTCCCATACACCGCTCCTTTCGTTGTATTGATCCCACCGGCTTCGAAAAGAAAGCCGTGCTTCGCTTACAGTGACAGCTTCGCCCTGACGGAGGAGCCGAGCTTTTTCAGGCCCGAAACATCCCCCTCGATCTTTCCCAGGGGAATCCCCGGGGACGCCATCCGCGGCCGGGAATCGGTGCTGGCGGGAGTGGGGCCGAAAAAAATGCAGAAGGCGTTCCCCGGAGGCCAGAACGCCACCTCCCCCACCTCGAAAAGATCCCGGACCGTGTCGTCCTCCCGGACCTTGGCGGAACTTCCGCCGTAATACTCGTCCCCCCAGCGGGACATGCCGATCTCCGCGGGCAGACTGGCCAGAAAGGCCTTGGGTCCGGCCCCCGGGTACATCCGTATCCGGTAATGCAGGCTTCCGATGCTCATTTCTACGGTTTCCATTAGCTCCCCCTGCCCCTCTGAACGGGTCGCTTTGACCCCGCCGCGCCCCGGTCGGCGGCCCGACAAAATGCCCGGCCGCGGCCCGGACTGTGCCCGGACACCCCGCACGGCGGCCCCGACGGAAAGCGGCCTTTCCGGCCATGCCGACGATCGGAGTCGAACCGATACATCCTCGCGGACGGTAGATTTTGAGTCTACTGCGTCTACCAGTTTCGCCACGTCGGCCCGGGAAAATACCGGAAAAAGGATACAAATCTTTCCCTCCCCTGTCAACCGCGCTTTCTTCTTGAAAGAACCCCCCGGAATCGGGTATGGTCAACTCTGCGACCGAACGGAACGGTTCCAAGGAAGGTCGGGGAGGGCCGCCGGTCCCCGGACATCGGATATGAACGAGAAAAAATCATCCCCCTATTCCCTCTGCAGCCTGTGCGGCCGTTCCTGCGGGATCGACCGTTCGGGGGGAGAGCGCGGTTTCTGCGGCATGGGTCCGGAGCTGCGCATCGCCTGGGCGGGAATCCACCGGGGCGAGGAACCGGTCATCTGCGGCGCCGGGGGTTCGGGGGCGGTCTTTTTCTCCGGCTGCACCCTGCAGTGCTTCTTCTGCCAGAACCGTCAGATAAGCCGCGACGGGATGGGAAGGGAGGTCTCCATCCCCGACTTTGCGGATATCTGCCTGTCCCTGCGGGACCGGGGAGCGGAAAACATCAACCTGGTGACGGGGGGCCATTTTTTACCCTCCATCGCCCGGGGAATCGCCCTGGCCCGCCGCCGGGGGCTGGGGCTCCCGGTGGTATGGAACTCCTCCGGCTACGACGGGCCGGGGGCGGTGGAGGCGCTCGCGGATTTCGTCGATGTTTTCGTGCCGGATCTCAAGACCCTGGACGGCGCCCTGGCTTCGGCCCTGTTCGGCGCCCCCGACTATCCCGGGACCGTCCGGAACGCCCTGACCCGAATGGCCGCGGCGCGGCCCCTGTCCTTTTCCGGAGACTCCCTGAGGTCCGGGCTCATCGTGCGGCACCTGGTCCTGCCGGGACTGATGGATAACACCCGGGAAGTCCTGGCCTGGTTCAGCGAAAACCTGAAGGACCGCGCCCTGATCTCCGTCATGTTTCAATACACGCCCATGGAGGGGATCGAAAATGCCGCCGCCGGCCTTCCCGGCTCCTGGTCCCGCCGGGTCTCCCGGGCGGAGTACCACGAAACCCTTCGGCTTCTGGATCTTTTCCACATCCAGGAGGGCTTCATCCAGGAGCCTCCGGGCCCGGAGAGCCTGACCCCCGATTTTTCCCGCGCCGCCTCCTTCCCCGGAAACCTGGCGGAACCGGTCTGGTTTCACCGGGGGACCGCCGCCTCATGACCCGGCGTCCGCGGCATCGCGCCCCCTCCCGCCCCCCGGCCGCCGGGCCTCTGTCGTCATCGGTCCTGGCGGCCCTCCTGGCCGCCCTCCTCGCGGCGGCCTGCGCCTCTTCTCCGAAAACCCCTTCCCCCCCCCCTCCCCATCTGTCGGGAAAAATTCTCGTGGAGGAACTGGTCACCGCCCTGCGGGCCGCCGACCGGGTCCGGGACGACGCTCTGCGATTCTCACTGCTGGACCGGATCTTCCGGATCGCCGTCGATGCGGGCCTGAAGCGGGAAGCCCGGGAAATTCTCGGTCTGGCGGATGCGGTCCTGAAAAGGAACGCGGGCCGGGAATGGTACGAGGAGTACGGCATCGTCGCGGCCAAACGCCGTCTCGACCTGGACGAGCCCGGGGAAGCCCTGCGGCGTCTGTCGGAAAGCCTGGGGCGCATCCGGACCTTCCCCGAAGAAAGGCGGAAAAAGTTCCTCCTGGCGGAAATCATCGATGCCTGCCTTCTGGGAGGGGAGCCTTTTCAGCCCCTTCTCCGGGACGTCATCGATACGGTGCTGGTGATGGACAGTCCGGAGGCTAAAACGGAGCTTCTGTCGGAATCCGCCCGCCGCCTCTGCGGGCTGGGTCTGATAAAAGACACCCAGGAACTGCTGCAGCTGACCCTCTCCCAGGTGGGCAGCGTCGGAAGCCCCTGGGACAAGGCGCTGGTCTACTCCCGGGTCTCCCTGGTGTACCGGGCGCTGAAAAACGAAGTCCGGGTGCGGGAATACGCCTCCCGGGCGGCGGCGGAAATCGAATCGGTCCAGGTGGTCAGCCGCACCGATCGGGAGGCGGCGGTGGTGGGAAAGGCCGCCGAGACCCTGGCGGGCCTCGGCCTCTTCCCCGAAGCCCTCCGGGTGGCGGACACCATCGAATATCCCTGGATTCTGGCGGAAACCCTGTGCCGGATGGGACTCGCGGGAAGGGACGGCCTCATCGACCGGGCCTTCGCCGCCGCAGCGGCCATCGCCGACGAGGGGCGGCGGCTCTCCACCCTTTTCCAGCTGGACCTTCTGCTGGTGGAAGCCGGCAGGGCGGCGGACATCGCGGGCAATCTTCCGCTGCGGGAGGCGGAACTGGCCTCGGCCCGGTCCCTCTCCGCCGCCGACGGCCTGGTGTCCCGGCTGGCCCGACTCTACCTCGAGACGGGCGACACCGACGCGGCCCTGGTTCAGGCCCGGAGCCTCCGGGACGGGTACAACCGGGCCTCCGCCCTGATCGGCATCGCCCGGGTGATGGGGGAGAAGGGACGGGCAGCGGAAGCCTACGCCATACTGGATGAATGCGCGGCGCTGGCGAAGGGTCAGAACCGTTCCCGGGACCGGCTTTTCCAGGACATAGCCGGAGCCTACCTGGATGCGGGCGATTTCCCCCGGGCGGCGGCTGCGGCCATGGAGATCGCCGAACCCTACCCCTTCGCGGTGACGGTGGCGGAAACCGCCCGGAGCCTGCTGCGGTCCGGAAAGAGGCTGGACGCCGAATCGAGGCGGCTCTTCGGGGACTTTTTCGCCCGGGGCTAGAGCCCCGGACTGACCAGGGGATAGCCCGGGGCTAAGACGGGCCGATGCGGGTGCCCGCGAAGGATCCGCCGGTCAGGATGGCCCGGACATTGGGGAGATCCCTCCCGGAGGCCACCACCACCTCCAGACCCAGCTCCTGGGCGCGCCGGGCCGCCACCGGATCGAAGGGCAGGTTTTTCCCCGGGATCCATTCATCCCCCACCATGTCCCGGAAGCTCCGCCAGTCCATCCGGTCCACGGGCTTCGCCGACGGGTCCAGCCGGGGATCGGCGGTATAGACCGCGCTGATGTTGGACAGATTGATCACCGTCCCCGCGCCGAACCTCTGGGCCAGCATCACCGCGTCGAAATCGGTGGAAAAGCCCGGCTTCCAGCCGGCGGCCACCATGACCCGCCCGGGAAAGTCCTCCACCGCCGTGGGGTCCGTCACCAGAGGCTGGCGACACTCCCGGGCGAAAACCCCCCGGAGAAGCTCCCCGTTGAGCCGGGTCGCGGCGATGCCGATCCAGTCCTGGATATCGTCATCCGGCGGGTCCACCACCCGCCGGTAGGCCTCCTGATACCTCCGGGCCGGCCCGCCGCCGCCGACAACGAGGATCAGCTTCCGGGAGGGTTCCTCCCGAAGATAGTCCCGCACCAGGGCGAGAAGCTCCTTCAGCAAATCCGCATCCACCCCGTCGGGAGCGACGATGGAGCCCCCCAGGGAAACGACCTTGATCATGGGGAAAGTATATCAGAGTTTTTTTCCCGGGGGAAAGCATGCGGGCCACGATGGGGGATATTTCTCTTTTCCCGTCGAAATGGGTATATTGACCTTATGAACGCCGATATTTCGCCCATTCTCCAGGAGTGGCCCTTCGAACCGGAACGGACCCTGCGGGTCATCATGACCCCGGACGGCCGACGGGTCATGCAGGTGCGCCTGCCCCTGGGGATCGAACAGTACGAACTGGACGGGCGACCCGACGGGCTGCGGCCCGGGGGCATGGACACGGCCCTGGCGGAGTTCGAAGAGAGGCTGGCCAGGCATGTCGGGGAGGGGGACGGCGCTTTTTCCATGAGCCACGAGGATTTTTCCCGTCTGCAGGCGGAGAGCCTCCTTTTCTACTACCGCTACCTGATGCTCTTCCAGATCAGCGACTTCCCCCGGGTGGTCCGGGACACGGAGCACAACCTGCGCATCGCCGAGCTGGTGGAACAGTACTCTTCCCTGGAGGAGGACCGGACGGCCCTTCTGCAATACAAGCCCTACATGATCCGGATGAACTGCGTTTCCCGCTCCATGCTGCTGATCCAGCAAAAGGAGCCCGCCAAGGCCCGGGAGCTTCTGGAGCAGGGAATCGAAGCCATCAAGGCCCTGGCGGAAATCGACTCTCCGGCCTTTCAGTTCGAAAAAATCAGGTCCATCAATTACATGAAGACCGCGCTGAATCAGATCGGGAACACCGGAAACAGCCCCATGGAAGAACTTCGCCTGGAACTGGAGCGGGCCGTCCAGGAAGAGAACTACGAAAAAGCCGCGGAGCTGCGGGACCGCCTGCGCGGATTGGAGTAGGCCCCTGCCGCACGAGGTCCGGCCGCCGGATACGGACACGGCCTGCCCTTGACGAAAGGGGGGAAGGGTGTTTGTATGATTGAAAGAAAATGAACCGCAAATTTCTGTCCCCCGGGAACATAATCCAGTTGAGCGCCAGAGAAAAAAACGCCGCCATCCGGGAGGTCATCTCCGGGGCCGCCACCTTCCGGGATCTACCGGACCCCGAGGGTTTCGAGGAATCGGTTCTGGAACGGGAAGCCCTGGGCACCACCGGTCTCGGCCACGGCGTCGCCTTCGCCCACGGCAAAGTGCCGGACTTGCCCCGGATGAAGGTGGCCCTGGGCATCTCCCGGCGGGGAATCGATTTCCACTCCATCGACGGACTGCCGGTCCATCTGCTTTTCGTCGTGGCCACCCACCCGGATATGCACATCGATTATCTGCGATGCCTCTCCACCCTGGCCCGGATGGCCCGGCGCAAAGGGTTCCGGGAAGAGATCCTCGCCTGCGTCGAGGAGGAGGAGATCGAAAGCCGGATCGGGGAGGCCTACACCCGGGCCCGGGGCTGCGCCGAAGCCCCGTAGCCTTTCTCCGTGTTGCACTTTCCCCCTTCTTGCGATACTTTACCGCCATGAGCAAGAAGACAGTTCCCTTCGATCGGGGTTTCGCGGAAGATCTGGCGAAAAAACACCCCACCCCCTTTTATGTCTACGACGAGAAGGCCATCCGGCTGAAGGCCCGGGAGTTCGTCCAGGCCTTCTCCTGGGTCCCCGGAGGCTTCAGGAATTTTTTCGCCGTCAAGGCCCTGCCGAACCCGCATATCCTGAAAATTCTCCGGGAGGAAGGGATGGGCGCGGACTGCAGCTCCCTGCCCGAACTGATCCTGGCGGAGAAGGCCGGCCTCCGGGGCGAGGAGATCATGTTCACCTCCAACGACACCCCCGCCGGGGAGTTCGTCAAGGCCCGGGACATGGGGGCCGTCATCAACCTGGACGATATCACCCATCTGGATTTCCTGGCGAAACACGCCGGAATCCCCCGCCTCATCTGCATGCGCTACAACCCCGGCCCCCTCAAAGAGGGAAACGCCATCATCGGAAAGCCCGAGGAGGCCAAGTACGGGCTTACCCGGCCCCAGATCCTGGAAGGTTACGCCCGGGCGAAAAAGATGGGGGCCGAAAGATTCGGTCTCCACACCATGGTGGCCTCCAACGAGCTCAACCCCGACTACTTCGTGGAAACCGCGGTCATCCTCTTCGAGCTGGCGGTGGAGGTCTTCAAAGCCACGGGGGTCCGGATGGAGTTCGTCAACCTGGGCGGGGGGATCGGCATCCCCTACAAGCCCGGGGCGGTTCCGGTGGATCTTTTCCGGGTGTCCCGGGGCATTCGGGAGGCCTACGACCGGATCATTCCCTCCGGAGGCCTCCACCCCCTGCGGATCGTCACCGAAAACGGGCGCTGCGTCACCGGCCCCCACGGGTATCTGGTCTCCCGGGCCATCCACGAGAAGAACATCTACAAACGCTACATAGGCCTGGACGCCTGCATGGCAAACCTGATGCGGCCGGGCATGTACGGCGCCTACCACCACATAACCGTGCTGGGAAAGGAAGGGGTCCGGGCATCGGAAACCTACGATGTCACCGGCAGTCTGTGCGAAAACAACGACAAGTTCGCCGTGGACCGGGAGCTTCCCCCCGTCGACATGGGAGACCTCCTGGTCATCCATGACGCGGGGGCCCACGGCCACGCCATGGGCTTCAACTACAACGGGAAACTGCGGAGCGCCGAGCTTCTTCTGCAGGAGGACGGGTCGGTGAGGATGATACGGCGGGCGGAAACGGTGGAGGACTACTTCGCCACCCTGGACTTCGGGGGCCTATGATTTTCCGCCGGGGGACGAAAAAGGCCATCCTTGGGGCGGCCCTGTGCCTGATGACCTCGGTTCTGAGCGCCCAGAATCTGGAGGACCTGCTCCCGGGACTCCCGGCGGCGACCAGGGCGGAGCTGACGGAAAAGAGGGAGCTGGTCCGCTACACCGAAGGCGCGCCGGCCTTCAGCCTCCTGCCCGCGGGCCCACTGGCGGAGGAACTGCGCCGGGAGTTCCAGGGCTTCTCCCCCAACATAACCGACGAGATCCTTTTTCTGATGCCCCTCCCCGAAGCCCGGGAGGACGGGGAGCTGTTCCTGTACAACAAACTCCGGGATGTGACCGGCCTGTCGGGGATCCGTTACCGGTCCAGCAGCAGGGACGGCTCCCGGGTCCTCTTCTCCGATGTCTACGCCGTGGATTCACCCAAGTCCCGGCGCCGGGTACCCTTCGTCCCGGTGTCGGCCATCCCCCGGGAGGAGCGGTTCCCGCTGCACCTGGAGGATGCCAATTTCGGGAGCGGTTACTACGAGGCCGCCCTCTTCCACCAGGAGGGCCGGACCTCCTTCGGCCTGCGGAACCTGACCACCCTGAAGTACATTTTTCCCGTTTTCCGGGAAGGCAGGGTGCGATTCCGGATCCTCCTGATCCCCCTGGAGAAGGAGCTTTTAATGTACGGGATCGTGGCGGCGGAGACCGGGGGGCTGGTCCGGAGCATGGTGGACATGCCCAGCGCCCTGGGAAAGCGGGTCCGGGCCCTGCGGGACTGGTTCGTCGGGCAGGTCTACGGAGCGGGGGAGCCGGAAGGCGGGAAGGCGGCGCCGCCTCAATAGGCGTTCTTGTTGACGAAACCTTTGACGAAGGTCAGGAAAAGAATTTTTATATCGAACCAGATGCTCCAGTTGCGGATGTAGTAGAGATCGAACTCGATGCGCTTTTCGATGCTCGTGTCTCCCCGCAGGCCGTTCACCTGGGCCCAGCCGGTGATCCCCGCCTTCATCTTGTGGCGGAGCATATAGGCGGGGATCTTCTGCCGGAACTCCTCCACGTACATGGGCCGCTCCGGCCGGGGCCCCACCAGGCTCATCTCACCGGACAGCACGTTCCAGAGCTGGGGCAGCTCGTCCAGGGAGGTCCTGCGTAAAAAGGCCCCCACCGGGGTTATCCGGGGGTCGTCCTTGACGGTCCAGCCGGTCTCGTTCGAGCCGTCGGAGAACACCTTCATGGACCGGAACTTGTACATGAAAAAACTGTCCCCCTCCATGGTCATCCTCTCCTGCCGGAAAAACACCGGCCCCCGGGAGGTTATTTTGACCAGGAAAGCGATGAACAGAAGCAGCGGCGACAGGATGATCAGGCCGGCGAGGCTGAGAAGGATGTCCATGTTGCGCTTCAGAAGGCCGGCGAAGAATTTTTCCTTCGGCTGATTCACCTTGATCAGGGGGATTCCCAGAAAATCCTCCACCGTGCTGCCGATGAAGCTGTAGCCCAGGTCCGGCAGGACGATGAAGGGAGTCACCGTGTTGTAGGAGGCTTCCATGATCCGGGCGATCTTGGCCCCCTGCTCCTGGGAGTAGCCGATGACCACGAAGTCGGGGCGGTACTCCTCCAGGATGTCCTGGATCTCCGTCTCTTCCACCTGGGGGATGCCCAGGGTCCGGGCCTTTTTCGGGTCTCCGCAATCGGCCCAGCCTTCGAAGCGGTAACCCAGTTCGGGGAACCTGTTCATCGTTTCGATGTACTTCTCCATCTGGGCCCCGTTCCCCATCAGGATGACCCGCTGCAGCAGCCGCCCCTTCCAGTACATCCCGTAGACATGGTTCCGGTAGAGCACCCGGAAGAGCATCGTTATCCCTTCCGCCAGGATGAGATAGATCAGGAGGTGACCCCGGGATATCCGCATGGGGGCCATAAAATAGTAAAGCACCACCAGCGCCAGGGTGCTCTGCAGAATGGCGAAGAAAACCGACCCCACCTCCCGGTACCAGGGCTGGATCCGGATGGGCTCGTACAGTCTGTTGGCGTTGAAGGATATCCAGTTCAGCACCATCACGAGAATTCCGAGCTGAACGAAGGTCCCCTCCCAGCCCTCGCCGCTTTCCCGGAGCAGTTCGAAGCGGATGAGGTAGGCCAGCCCCCAGGCGGCGGCGGTGGCGAGGCCGTCCAGAAGGAGGAGCTGAAAATAGTGGGATTTGCGGTACTGTTTCAACATGACTCCGGGTTCCTTTTTTTAAAATTCGCACCTCAGCCCCAGGGCGAGCTGCAGATCCCTCCCGCCGTCATTATACACCATTCCCGCCTCCCCGAAAACCGAAAAACCTGGAGAAAAACGGCGCCAGCCCCCCAGTTTCGTCATGTTCACCACCTCCACATCCCCCGACGGCGTCCTCCGGTCCCAGGCCGCATCCCCGGTCTGGAAGGGGGTGGTTATCCGGTTCTCCCCGTCCAGAAGGAGCCGATGCTCCCCGTAGACCGACCAGGCCTCCGGCCGGGTGTAGGACAGCCGCGCCGAGGCCACCACCACATCGGGGCCATAGGAGTAACCCAGGGGCGTGTTGGCGAAGTAGTAGTTCCTGTCCCCCAGAACCTGCTTTTTCGCCTCGCTGTGAACCCGGCGGGTGGAGACGAAGCTCACCAGGGGATGCTCCCGGATGTAGAGCCAGGGGTCGGTATACGCCGCCTCCACGGAGGCGCTCCAGGAGCCCGAACCGGCGGGCCGGAGGAACTCCACCCCACCCAGCCATCCCATGGCGTTGGGCTCCGAATCGGCGCCGTAGGCCTTCTGCTCGAAGACGGTGGAAAGCTGGTCCATGGCGAACTGCCCGTAAACCCGCAGCCCCGGCCTGGGGGTCCAGTCCAGCTCCAGGGTCATCAGATTGTTGGTCCATTCCTTCAGGTAGAGGTTGTGGTAGATCACCATGGGGTTGAAGACCCGGAGGTCCGGGTACTTCCCGCCGTAGACGATGGTTTCGCTGACGGCGAAGCGGAGATCGGGCCGGAAGAGGAACTCGAACCGGTGGGCGATGAGCATCTTGAAGCGTTCCAGGTCGGCGGGGTCAATCGGGGGGGGATAGACATAGGCCGGGCCGAAAGAGGCGGGGTCGGTCCAGGACTCCAGCCCCAGAAGGACGAAGGTGTACTTAAAGCGGTCATAGAATGAGGTGAAACGCAGGCCCTCGTGGTAGAGGTCCGCGTCGGAGAGCATCAGGTTTCCGGTCCGGCCGTTCCCCCAGGACAGGAGGTCCCGGCCCAGCATCAGGTTCCAGTGGGCGCCCCCCAGACTCACCCCCGCCCGGTAGGGGATGTTCAGGTCTATCTGATAGGGGCTGGTGGGGAGGCTGGCGCGGTTGTCCGGGTCCCCGCCGGCCTGAAAAAAGTCCTTCTGGACCGTCAGGTCGCCGTACAGCACCAGACGGTGGGACAGGGCAAGGTCGAAGGAGAAGCCGAAAAAAGGCCGTCTCTGTTTGGCGTCGTAGATCCAGTCGTCGTTGTTCCGTCTGGTGTGGAGATAGATTTCCGGGTTGACCTGAAAGGAGGGATAGAAGGCCAGACCTTCCTCTTCCCGGTGGGAGGGTTCCCGGGCAAGGTGTTTTTCGATGGAGCCGTAGGCCCGGCGCCCCGCCGGAGACAGGGCGCCGTAGTCCAGGCGCCGCAGGGCCCGGCGGAGTTCCTCGTGGGAGTAGGGCAGGGCCATGCTGGGCAGGGCCAGCCCCTGCTCCAGGTACAGATCGGACAGGCTCCGGTAGACCCCCGAGTCCAGGGGAAGAATCCGCTGGTCCGGGGCCGCCGCGGCCCGAGCCGGCGTCAGAAAGCTCAGGCCCGCCAGAATCAGCCCCGGGACCGCCCCCCGGGACAGCCTCCGGATCCGGCCGAGCCCCCCGGACGATCCCCGGGCGCCCCGGGGGGGGAGCCGCCGGGCCTCATCCCGGGATGCTCCCCCGGCAGCCCCCATCTCCGCCGGAGGTATCGGTGAAGGCCTCATGTCCCCACCCCGTGGTAGATCAGGCCCGCGGCCTCCACGATGGCCCGTTTGTAGATGTTCCGCAGATCGAAGAAATGCCCCAGGGAGAGCTCCTTTTTTATCCGGCCCAGATCCAGGTTCCGGAACTGGTTCCATTCGGTGAGGATGACCAGGGCGTCGGAACCGGAGAGCGCCTCGTACTCGTCGGCGCAGTGGACCATCCGGTCCGCCAGGTCCCGCAGCCGCCACCGGGACTCCTCCATGGCCGCGGGGTCGTAGACCCGGAAACGGGCCCCCCGGGCCGCCAGCTCCGGGATGATGGTCAGGGCCGGGGCCTCCCGCATGTCGTCGGTGTTGGGTTTGAAGGCCAGGCCCAGGACGGCCAGGGTCTTTCCCTCCACCGGCCCCATCCCGGCCAGGATCTTCCGGACCATCAGGCTCTTCTGCCTCTCGTTGGCGGAGATCACCGACTCCACGATGGACAGGGGGGCGTCGGCCTTCCGGGCGGTGTCCGCCAGGGCCCGGGTGTCCTTGGGAAAGCAGCTGCCCCCGTAGCCGGGGCCGGCATGGAGGAATTTGGGCCCGATCCGGCCGTCCTTTCCCATGGCCCGGGCCACGTCCTGGACATTGGCCCCCAGCTTTTCGCAGAGGTTGGCGATCTCGTTGATGAAGGTGATCTTCACCGCCAGAAAGGCGTTGGAGGCGTACTTGATCATCTCCGCCGTGGGGATGTCCGTCTCCACCACCGGGGTCTCGTTCACATACAGGACCCGGTAAACCTGCTTCATGATCTCCAGGGCCCGGGGGGAGTCATGGCCGATGACCACCCGGTCCGGGTGGGTGAAGTCGTAGACCGCCGAGCCCTCCCGGAGAAACTCCGGGTTGGACACCACGTCGAAGTCCGCCGAGGAGCCCGCCGCCCGCAGTTCGTCGGCGATCCAGGCCTTCACCCTCTCGCCGGTTCCCACCGGGACGGTGCTTTTGTTCACCACCACCTTGTAGCCGTTCAGCGACCGGGCGATGGCACGGGCGGCGGCCTCGATGTAGCTGAGGTCGGCGCTGCCGTCCTCCGCCGGCGGCGTTCCCACGGCGATGAAGACCACCTGGGCCTCCCGCACCGCCGCCTCCACATCGGTGGTGAAGGAGAGCCGTTTATAGTAGAGGTTCCGCTCCACGATGAGATCCAGGCCCGTTTCGTAGATGGGGATCTCCCCCTTTTTCAGCCTTTCGATCTTCCCCTCGTCGATGTCCACGCAGGTCACCGAAAGGCCGAAGTCGGAGAGGCAGGCGCCGGTGACGAGGCCCACATAACCGGTGCCGATGACGGCAATGTTGTGCATGGCTAGACTCCGTAAAACTCCCGGTACCAGCGGACAAAGCGGCCGATGCCGGTTCTGATATCCACCTCCGGCCTGTAGCCGAAGTCCCTTTCCAGGTCCGTGGTGTCCGCCCAGGTCTCCCGCACATCCCCGGCGGGCATGGGAGCCAGGACCTTCCGGGCGGTCCTTCCCGTCTCCGCCTCCACCGCCTCCACCAGTTCCATCAGCCCCGCCGGGCGTCCCCGTCCAATATTATAGACCCGGTAGGGCGCCGACGAGGAGGCCGGATCGGGATTCTCCGGGTCCCAGCGGGGGTCCGGCTCCGGCGGCCGGTCCAGGACCCGCAGGATTCCCTCCACGATATCGTCGATGTAGGTGAAGTCCCGCTTCATGTCCCCGAAATTGTTGATGGTGATGGGCCGCCCCTCCAGAACCGCTTGGGTAAAGAGGAAATAGGCCATGTCCGGCCGGCCCCAGGGTCCGTAAACCGTGAAGAACCGCAGCCCCGTGGTGGGCATCCGGTGAAGCAGGCTGCAGGAGTGGGCCATGAGCTCCCCGGCCTTCTTGGTGGCGGCGTAGAGGCTCACCGGATGGTCCACGTTGTGGGATACCGAAAAGGGCTGCCGGGCGTTGAGACCGTAGACGCTGGAGCTGGAGGCGTAACAGAAGTGCCCTGCCCCGCTTTTCCGCGCCGCCTCCAGCAGGTTCAGAAAGCCTGTCAGATTGGCGTCGGCGTAGGCGTGGGGGTTGGTCAGGCTGTAGCGCACCCCCGCCTGGGCAGCCAGGTGGCAGACGGCGTCGAACTTCTCCGCCGCCAGAAGGGCCTCGATCCCCTCCCGGTCCTCCAGCTTGAGCTGGAGAAAGCGGTAACCGCCCCCTCCTTCCGCCGCGGCGCCGGATCCCGCCCCGGGCGCAGATCCAGACGCTCCCCCTGCCGACGACCCCGCCTCCGCCACAGGCCCGGCATTCACCGGGGGCGCCGCCCCG
>Ga0302247_1002164_pt1 | contig 13178 bp, 10 predicted proteins | sample AAG_UR_Ile_MG_FD_193529 | JGI IMG/M metagenome (GOLD analysis project Ga0302247, IMG submission 193529) | Enriched activated sludge microbial communities from anaerobic digester in WTTP, New Holstein, Wisconsin, United States - AAG_UR_Ile | ecosystem: Engineered > Bioreactor > Anaerobic >...
CGGTCAACTAAAGCAATACGAAATATCCGACCTGGAGCTTAAGAGAAGCTTTAGCCTGGTTTATTGCAATAACAGATGCCTTTCACCTATTGAGGAGAAATTTAAGGATTTTATCAGCAATTGGAAAAGATAAGTATATATGTCTGGTGCCTGGCAATTCATTTTGCCGGGCACTTATTTTTTTTGCAGCGATTTTTGTATTGACAACAGGATTAGATAGAGATATTATGAAATAGAACAGTGTTCTAAAAAAGAACAAAGGTAAATAATTGAACGAAGCTAAACGGAGGATGAACTTATGGCTATCAGTGAAAGAAGAGAACGTGAAATAGAAGAAATGAAGGAACTCATACTGTCTACGGCAGCTATGATAGCAAATTCAGAAGGATATGATAAGCTGTCTATCAGAAAAATAGCTAACAAAATTGAATACTCGCCATCTATTATTTACCACTACTTTGCGGATAAGGATGAAATCATAAGCCATTTGATGCAAAGAGGTTATAAAAAAATAATATCGGCAATAGCCTCTGCAAATATGATAAGTGATTCTCCGGAAGAGCAATTAAAAAAAATGGCTAGGTATTATATAGACGCCGCACTGAAAATGCCTGAAGAGTATATGGCTGCGCAATTAAGCAAATCTCCAAAAACTATAAAGCAGACTTCATTTCTATATGAGGGGGCTTCTGATGAAAAGTCCGTCATAGGTGCATTATGCAAATGCATAAAAGAAATTAACAAGGATATTGATTTGGAGGACAGCAAATGCGAACTTATTTCGCAGTTAATTATTGCATCTGCCATGGGCCTTGTTATAAAGCTTATTGCTGAGAAAGAGACGGGAGAGGAGCAAAGGAACAGATTGGTTGAATGCTTTGCAAACGAGGTTGTGCCCAAAATAGCCCGTGTGTGATTTTACAATACTGTTGTTATGTTAGAGAATGGTTCTGAGGTGGAGGATTGTATATGAAAAAGAGGTTATTTAACCGGACTGCCTGGTGAAGACGGTATATTTACAAAAGAAGATATTGCTGATCTGCCGCTGCCTGTTCAGAAATATTTCAGATATTGCGGCCATATTGGCACATTTCGCATTACGATGATTGCGACCTTGTTTATTTCGACGGAAAAGACATTGAAATTGAATTTTATTACGAATAAATTAACTGAATCAAAATATCAGGCGTTAATTGGCGCCATTACTTTTCTGTATTCTTTATGCCGGTTGACCTTGAAGAGATGCAATAGTCCAGGAAGCTTTTGAGAGCAGGAGTATGATTTATTCTATTATTCCACAGAAGACTGATAGTCCTTCTCACTGTTCTCCCCTCAAAGGGTATGGCAGTTACCTTATAGCCATCGAGAGAAGGAATTTTGGGCATAATCGCTATTCCCAGCTGTGCTCCTACAAAAGAGGCCATTGAGTTGCACTCGTCGACCTCAAAAAAGATATTCGGCACGATATTGAATTTCTTAAATAAGGAATCGGTCTGAAAATGGAGATCGGTTTCTTTTTTTATCATAATAAATTTTTCATTTTTGAAATCATCTATTGTGACTGAGGTATGACTTGCCAAAGGATGATCTTTATATACAACCAGAAATAGCTCCTGTTCAAATAGAGGGATGAATTCGATGCACTCATTCACAATTTCAGTAGATGGAGCCATGACAACATCAAGGGTGCCTTCTATCAGCTTCTTGATCAGTAAATTTGTCATGTTAACCTGAAAGCTGAAACTTATATTGCGGTTGCCCTGACAGGCGTAGAAATCATCTATTAAATGCGGAATTTCATCAAAGCTGACACTGTAAATGTATCCCAGATTAATGTTCCCCCCGTAAGGGCTATTCATTCTGTTAAGCTGAGCTTCTCCCTGGATAAGTATGTTGAGGGCACTCTCAGCATAGGGGAGAAAGGCTTCTCCGTATTCTGTCAATGAAACTTTTATACCTTCCTTTTTAAACAGCGGTACACCCAATCTCTTGCATAACTGGGATATGGCATAACTGAGGCTGGGCTGAGATATATTCAGTTGTTCGGCTGCCTTGGTATAGTGCAGGGTATGAGCTGTTTCAACAAAGTATCTTAATTGTTCCAAGGTCATGGTATCGCCTCCTTAGAAGTTTAAATTTTCATTGCTGCAAAAGTCAAATACTCATTGTGGAGATATAAACAAGTCATAGAGAACTTCTATTAAATTATACAAAATGGGTATTGGACAGTCAAGGGAAAATGCTATAAAATTATAATAATATAATGAATATTCAGAAAATCATATGAAAAAATTGCAAATATTAGAGAAAAAAGGATAAAATTGAAAATGTACAAAAAGGTCATTGAGCATATCGAAGAAGTTATTTTTCACAATATAAAAAAATCATTTAAAAAGCAAACCCTAGAAAACCGGTCAATTTGCAGGTGAGTGAAGAGAGATTAAATTTCAAACGCAAACAAGTCATAGAGAAATTTTATTATATTATACAAAATGAGTATTGGACTGTTGAGAGAAATTAATATAGACTTTTCTTAACATATAAAACATTCTTATAACTATAAGGAGGGAAGAAGTATGAATCTTCCGTCAAAAATAACTATTTGTGAAGTTGGCCTCCGGGATGGCTTGCAGAATGAAAAAAAGATTTTGCAGACTCAGGAAAAGCTGGAATTGGCCAATGGCATTATAGCTGCCGGCTTCAAGGTAATTGAGTTAGGTTCTTTCATGAATCCGAAGGCAGTACCTCAAATGGCAGATACCGATGAGCTTTTCTCAACTTTGAATCAGATTGATGGAATAGAGCTGCGTGCACTAATTGCCAATAAAAAAGGTGTAGAACGCGCCATTAATTGCGGGTGCCGGAAGGTCAAGCTTAATGTGTCGGCAAGCCTCGGGCATAATCTGGCAAATTTGAACAGGACGCCTGAGGAAAGTGTTGCCGGCTTTGAAGAAAGTGTTGCCCTTGCCGAGCAGCATGGAATTAAGGTATCCGGATCAATTTCCATGCCATTTGGCTCTCCCTGGGAGGGAAACATATCGCTGGAATCTGTCAAGAGTATAGTTGAAGCCTACCTGAATGTCGGAATAGACGAAATATCCCTATCGGACGCTTCCGGTATGGCTGTGCCCAATCAAGTATATTCAATGTGCATCAATATGCAGGAATGCTATCCCCAGGTGAAATGGTGGCTTCATTTCCATAATACAAGAGGAATGGCCATGGCAAATATACTGGCTGCGATGCAGGCCGGAATAACACAATTCGACTCCTCCTTCGCAGGGCTGGGAGGTTGTCCTTTTGTCCCCGGGGCAGCGGGGAATGTATCCTCTGAAGATGTGGTACATATGATGGATGAGATGGGAATAGAAACAGGAATAGATATTGTCAGATTAATCCGGCTGTCCGGAAAGGTACGTCAAATGATAGGCCATGACACTGATTCATATATACTTAAGGCAGGCCGCTCGAAAGATTTAATCAAAGAACAGTAAAATTCAAAGAAATGGTTTCCGGCATGTGAAGCGTGGATATCTGTATTTCCATAGCAGGAGACATATAACATATTCAGAACGAACACTAATGTTTAGGAGGAATGATTATGAGCAGGATGAGTTCAATGGAAGAAGTATATTCAAAGCTTAACCAGGACCAGATAGATGAAATCGAGGAAAAGTTTGCAAGAGCAGATGCGGCGCAGAAGATATTTGAAAAATGGAGCCAGGAAGAAGTTGACCGCACTATAAGAGCTATAGCATGGAAAGTTGCAAATACTCAGACCTTTAAAGAACTGGTCAAGATGAGCATAGAGGAGAGCGGGATGGGAGACCCCGTAAGCCGCGAGAATAAGAGATTTAAAATCAGAGGTGTGCTGAGAGATGCGTTGCGTCAGAAGAGCGTAGGTATAATTGAGGAAATACCGGAAAAAGGGATAGTCAAGTATGGCAAGCCGGTAGGAGTCATTGCATGTGTTGTTCCGGCTACCAACCCGGACTTGACACCGGCAGGCAATGCCATATATGCCCTTAAAGCCCGGAACGCCATAATTTTCTCACCACATCCAAGAGCAGTAAAAACCGGAGGCCGAACAATTGAGCTTATGCGTGAAGGTTTGAGGCAGGTAGGCGCACCGGAAGATCTGATTCAGATCCTTGGAGTTGGAAAAGCTAAAATAAACAAAGCCATGTCTGAGGCGCTTAATACGAAATGCGATTTGGTAATTGCCACAGGAGGACAGGGTGTAGTAAGAAGAGCATATCATTCGGGCACTCCGGCTTTTGGTGTAGGGGCCGGCAATGCGACCATGATTTGGGATGAGACAGCTAAGGATGAGCTTCACCAGGCAGCGTACAATACAATGCTTTCAAAGACATCAGATTTCGGATCCGGATGCTCAGCTGACGGAAATATAGTTATACATGAGAGCATCTATGATGATGCAATAGAGGAACTGGTCAATGTGGGAGGCTACCTGCTTAGCGAGGAACAGCAGCTGGCTGTCAAGAAGATTATGTGGGATGAGGAATGTCATCGTCTTCCTGATTCAGTAGCCCAATCGCCTCAAAGAATGGCTGAGCTTGCCGGGTTTACAATACCGGAGGATCGTAAATTCCTCATAGCCATAGGCACAGGATCATACACAACAAGCTATGAGGATGTATGGTGCCGCGAAAAGCTGACAACTTTGCTGGCTGTACACAAATATGAGGGCGAGTTTCAGAATGCAATAGACATAATAATGGCTATCCATGAGGTAGGCGGAAAAGGCCACAGTGTAGGTATATACTCATATGACGAAGAGCATATACACAGGCTGGCTCTTGAAGCCCGTGTAGGCCGTATAATGGTGAGACAGCCGCAATCAAAATCCAATGCAGGCTCCTTTACCAACGGAATGCCTATGACCTCAAGCATTGGATGCGGAACCTGGGGAGGGAATGCAACATCCGAAAACGTAAATTTACGCCACTATATGAATGTTACATGGCTATCAAAAGCTATTCCTGAAGATAAGCCCAGTGATGAAGAATTATTCGGTGAATTCTACGAGCCTAAGAGAGAAGGAAGGGTATAGAAGGGGGTATTACCTTGAAAAAATTGATTTCCGAACAAATGGTGAATTACCTGGAGCGCCGCGGGGTCGAGTATGTATTCGGACTTTGCGGGCACACGGTAATTGCCTTCCTGGATGCACTTTCCAGGAGTAGCAGTGTGAAATATGTTTCCTTTAGAAATGAACAGCTTGCAGCTATGGCAGCAGACGGGTATGCCCGAATCAAGAAAAAGGCCGGAGTGGTAATGTGCCACTTAGGCCCCGGTATTGCAAATACCGTAACAGGGGTGGCCAATGCATCATTTGATTCCATACCCATGGTTGTTATAGCAGGAGATGTTCCAAGATATTATTTCGGAAAGCATCCTCATCAGGAAGTTAATCTGCATGCTGACGCTGCTCAATATGAAATCCTGAAACCCATAGTAAAGAGAGCCTGGAGAGTTGATGATCCTGAGGCTATGCCTGAAATATTGGATAAAGCTTTTCGCATGGCTGAAAGCGGAAGGCCCGGGCCGGTTCTCATATCTGTGCCAATGGATGTTTTCTCCGAAGAGGTTGAAGAGGATCTTTTCGCACGTACTTACCTTGATAGACACCAGACTATCAAACCTGCATTGGCACCTAAAGCTGCAAAAGCTATAGCACAAAAGCTGGTGGAAGCCAAGAATCCGGTTATTCACGCAGGCGGCGGTATACTTCTGGCAGGAGCGTCAAAAGAGCTTCAGGATTTGGTGGAGTTTCTGGATATCCCGGTATCCCGGACACTGATGGGGCAGGGCTGTATGTCCGATACTCATCCATTGATGCTTGGACAGACCGGATTCTGGGGCCTTGAATTTACACATAAGTTTACAGCCAATGCAGATGTTCTGCTTGGGCTTGGAACCCGCTTTGCGGAGGCTGACAGCTCCAGTTGGTACCCGGGCGTAACCTTTGACATGAGGAAGACAGAATTTCTTCAAATTGACATAGATCCAACAGAAATCGGACGCAATTATCCGGTTAGCATTGGTGCTGTAGCAGATTTGAAAGAAGCACTTGCACAGATTCTGGAAGAAGCTGAAAAGCTGTGCCCGGAAGGCATAAAAAGGCCGGAACTCAGGGAAAGGATCAAAAAGAATCGTACATTATTCAGAGAGTCAAATATTGCAATATCTGAAGACGGGCGCTTCCCAATGACACCGCAGCGTATACTGAAGGACGTAAAGGAAACGATACCGGAGAATACAATCATATTTACCGATGTAGGCTGGAATAAGAATGGCGTGGCTCAGCAGTTTGACATTACTCTTCCGGGAACCATTCACCACAGCTCGGGGCTTGCAACCATGGGATTCGGGGCGTCGGCGCTGCTGGGCGGCAAGCTTGCGGCACCTGACAAGGTTGTTATCACACTTGTGGGAGACGGGGGATTCGGAATCAATCCAAGCTCACTTGCCACAGCAGTAGAACAGGGCATTGCCGTAATATGGATTGTTATGAACAACTCCGCATTCGGTACAATTGCCGGTTTGGAGTATTCCAACTATAAGACCAAATAAGGTTGTTATCACACTTGTGGGAGACGGGGGATTCGGAATCAATCCAAGCTCACTTGCCACAGCAGTAGAACAGGGCATTGCCGTAATATGGATTGTTATGAACAACTCCGCATTCGGTACAATTGCCGGTTTGGAGTATTCCAACTATAAGACCAAATTTGGAACGGTATTTACCACACCGGATGGGAAACCATACTCTCCAAACTGGGCAGAGGTTGCAAAGGCATACGGGGTGGATGCAATTCGTATTGATTCGGCTGAAGCCTTCAAGCCGGCTTTGGAGCAAGCATTGGCCAGCAATAGGCCTTTCCTGTTGGATGTGCCTATGGAGAATATTGGGGTACCTACACCCGGCTGCTGGAATATCAATGACATATATACACCTAAAGCAAATATTGTAAACGGCAAAATTATAAAGAATGAGAAAGGTGAATATGAAGCTCCGAACCATTCAGGTTCACACAAATAAACAGTGTATTTGAAAGGAGAGCAATTATGCCAAGAAAGTTTTCCCTTGCTTATCTTACAATACCCGGGACTGGTCCGGTGGATCAGATTCGCATAGCTGCAGAGGCGGGATATGATTTCGTCAGCCTCCGCCCGATACCGATGCATCTCCCTAACGAACCTCTTTTCCGGTTTGATCAGGATAAGAAGCTGTTCAATGAGATTAAGCATGCGCTTTCGGAAAATAATATCAGGCTGTTGGACATCGAACTGGCCAGAGTAAGAGAGGACTTGAAGGTTGAGGATTATGAATCTGCATTTTTTGCCGCGGCAGAGCTTGGAGGGACAGATGTGCTTTCAAGCATATGGACTAAGGACAAGGCTTATTATTATAGGGAATTTGCAAAAATATGCGATCTTGCTGCAAAGTACTCTCTTCGTGTGAATCTGGAGTTCGTGACCTTCGCAGGGGTTACATCCCTGGTTGAAGCCTCGGATGTACTCAATACAGTAGAACGTCCCAATGCATACCTCATGGTGGATACGCTTCATGCTCACAGGTCAAGGGTATCGGCAGAAGATATTGCTAAGGTGGAACCTTCAAAATTTGGATTTATTCACCTTTGTGACGGCCCGGGTCCCATACCTGCATTGGATGATCCGGGCATGATAGGAGTTGCAAGAGAGGGAAGGCTTTATCCGGGGGATGGAGAAATCGATTTAAAGAGTATGTTTCTTGCAATGCCGGCAAATCCAATATCAATTGAATTGCCAAATTCCAAGGAGATGGAAAAGAGAGGAGCATTTGGGCATGCTGCCCAATGCCTGATAAAGGCAAAGCAGTATTTTGCCGAAAATGGCATAGAATAGATAAAGGTACAGTGGTCTTTGATATTATATAATATAAAAAGGGGGGAGAAAAATGCCGGTTAATATTAATACCAAGATGATAACCCTGCTGGGAAAACCTCTATCTCAGTCCTATGCAGCCAGGATGCAGAATGCGGCGTATAGGGCAGCCGGAATCGACATGCTGTATTTTTACACAGAAGTTGAAAATGATCATTTACCCGATGTAATCAATGGAATCAGACACATGAATTTTGCCGGATTTGCGGTTACCAAGCCAAACAAAGTGGAAGTCATGAAATATGTTGATGAAGTGGATCCTCTATGTGAAAAAATGAATGCAAGCAATACTGTAGTAATTAAAAACGGACGCCTTAAGGCATATAACACTGACGGTATCGGTTTCTTAAGATCTCTGAAGGAAGAAGCACCTGAAATAGACATCTCTGAATCTGTATTCTTCTGCCTCGGAGCAGGAGGTGCCGCCAGAGCTATATGCAGTGTACTTGCATATAACGGAGCAAAGAAGATATACATTGCAAGCAGAACCTTATCACGAGTCAAGGAACTGGTTGAAGACATCAATGAGAAGTTTGCACCTGTGGCGGAACAGGTGGATATGCAGGACACAGAGTTGCTGAAGAAAAGTATAGCAGCATCAAATGTTATCATGAACAATACCGGATTGGGCATGCCTGCAAGCCTGGACAAAACTCCGATTCCCAAAGAGTATCTCAGTCCTGTGCAGTTGTGTTTTGATGCAACCTATAATCCGTCAAAGACCAGATTCCTTACAGAAGCTGAACAAGTTGGCTGTAAGATAATTAATGGCTTGGGCATGTCGCTTTATCAAGGTGCTGAACAGATTGAACTATGGAGCGGAGTAAATGCTCCTATAGAAGCAATGCGCCAGGAACTCCTTGATATACTTTCAGGGAAAGAGGAGAAATAGTGTAAGTAACGTATGTATTATACTTACACAATGGGAAGGGGGGCAACAATATGAATGGACTTAAATGGTTGAACAAGCATTTAGAAGAAGCTATTCTGGTGTTTCTGTTAGCAACCATATCATGTGTAATGATGGCGCAAATCATTGCAAGAACCTTTTTTAATTCCATGACCTGGCCTGAAGAATTTTCCAGATATTGCTACATATGGACAGTATTTCTTTCTCTCGGATATACAATCAAGAAGGGGAATATGCTGAAGGTAGGAATAGTTATGGACTTGCTTCCCCAGAAGCTGCGAAAGAGAATAGAGATTATTGTAAACGTTATAATGTTGGTATTATTTGTAATATTGCTCAGGTATTCAATAATATATACCGGCAAAGTCAAGAGCAGCGGACAATTTTCACCGGCTATGCACCTGCCGATGTGGATTATGTACATGTCAACAATTATCGGTTTCGCATTAGCTGCCTTACGTATGGTACAGGAAATCATTTCAAATATCAGGAACTTCAACAAGAAAGCTGAGACGACTTTGGAAGCGACAATAAAGGAAGCGAAGCAGGAAGTTCAGGCCACTGGCATAGCTGTTAATGATAATGACGGTTTAATGGGAGGTGAGGATTAATGGCACTATGGATATTCGTTGTATTTCTGTCAGCACTTGTATTTGCAGTTCCGATAGCTGTAAGTATGGTGATAGGAGCTATGACACCGCTTTTTTTAGGAGGGACCGGAAGTTCCATCCAGCAGCTGATTGCAAACAGCTTTTCCGGTTCGGATACGACACCAATCCTGGCAGTACCTCTCTTCATTCTTGGAGGAGTACTTATGGCAGAAGGCGGGATATCCCGAAGGCTCTTCAATTTCTTTGCATATTTTGTAGGTAATTTAACCGGCGGATTGCCATGCGCTGTTATTCTTACTTGTCTCTTTTATGGAGCTATTTCAGGATCAGGCCCTGCCACTACTGCAGCAGTCGGATCGATGACAATTCCATTCCTGGTGGATATGGGCTATGACAAGACTTGGTCAGCGGGCATGGTTGCTACTGCAGGCGGCCTTGGAGTTATCATACCTCCATCCATACCCTTTGTTCTGTATTCACTGGCAACAGGAGTATCAACCGGAGCTCTCTTCCTGGGTGGAGTCCTTCCGGGTATCCTTATCGGACTCTGTATGATGGTTTATGCCGTTATCTACTGTAAACGAAAGGGAGAAAACAAAGAGAGAATAAATGCAAAGATGACAGAGCTGCGCTCAAAAGGTTTCCTCAGTTTACTGAAGGAGAGCTTCTGGGCTTTGCTGTCACCTGTAATCGTATTAGGAGGTATCTATTCAGGAATAGTAACACCGACAGAAGCGGCATGCATCTCGGTATTTTACTCACTCTTCGTATCTCTGATAATCTATAAATCCTTTACAATTAAGGAGATCATTCCGTTTCTTGGGAATGCTGTAAAGACCTATGCACCGCTTTGTTTTGTACTTGCCTTTGCAATAGCCTTCGGACGGGTATTGGCCTTAGCTAAGGCTCCAATATTGATTGAGAACTTCATACTGAACAACTTCTCAACAAGTATTACAGCATTGACGGGTATTGTAGTGGTTTTCTTGCTGCTGGGAATGGTAATGGATACAGGGCCTGCAATAGTTATACTGTCACCCATTCTGCTTCCTGCTGTTCAGGCCCTGGGAGTGGATCCGGTACATTTCGGCGTTATAATGGTATGCTGCCTGTCAATAGGATTAGCAACTCCACCCTTCGGGCTCGACCTTTTCGTCGCCGGAACACTGTCCAGTTTACCTCCGATGAAAGTGGCAATGAAAGCAATGCCCTTTATAATCGCATTTGGCATAGCGCTGTTTATTATTACATATATACCCTGGTTTAGCCTTGTATTCCTGTAAAACAGGTATTCAAGTTATAAATGAAAATAAGAAAAGGGGGAAAAAAATGAAAAGGTTATTTATCTTATTATTGGTACTGGTTATGGCATTAGTACCGGCAGCATGCGCTAAACAAGCACCGCCGGCAGAACAACCGGCAGAACAACCGGCAGCAGAGGAGCCTGCAGAAGGCGAAAACAAATACGCTTCTTTGGAACCAATAACCCTTATCGGTGCTGATAATGCAGGTGTCGGCGCCGCAGCACAGCTTTACGGTGAGCTGGTTACCAAAAAGGTAGCAGAGATTACCGACGGAAAGCTGAAAATCGATTATTTCCCGAACAGCCAGCTTGGTAATGACCAGGAACTTCAAGCTCAGATGCTTGCAGGAGATATTGACTTTGTAATAGCACAGACAGCCCAAACGGTGTCCTTCGTACCGGAAGTTGCTATATTTGACCTTCCAATGGTGTTTGCGAAGTATGATGCCAAGACTATTGACTATGCACTCAACAAGAGTCCTTTTGCCGCAAAGATTAATGAAGCTTATAAAGCTAAGAACATGCGTATTATGCACTATCTGCAGGGCGGAACTTTCCGTGAGACCACTTCAAACAAGAAGATCAGTTCTATTGATGACTTCAAAGGTTTGAAGATAAGGACAATGGAAAATCAGAACCACATGGCTTTCTGGCAAGCACTTGGAGCAGCTCCGACACCGCTTCCGTGGCCTGAGGTTTATGTATCATTGCAGCAAGGCCTTGTACATGCACAGGAAAATGCAACTGATACTTGCGTCGGTGCGAACCTGCAAGAGGTTCAGGACTACCTGATCATGACCCACCACATACTTTATTGCAACCAATTCCTAATTAATTCAGAGAAGTTTGACAGTCTGGATCCGTTATATCAGGCTGCTCTCCAGCAGGCAGTCGATGAGGCAGCTGTTGAGATTGAAGCAAAGCTTACAACCATAGATAAAGATAACAAGCAGAAGCTGCTAGACGGCGGAATGGAACTGGTTGAATTTGAAGCCAGCTTCATAGATCAGGTTCTTGAGAAGGCTAAAGGCGTATATGATTCTATAGGAAAAGCCATCGGGCAGGATTATGTTGACTCTCTGCTGGATGCACTTGAGAACGCAAAATAACCCGTAATTGAAAATCGAAATGCAGCTTTTTCGAAATCAAACAGGGTAGAAAAATTTAAACAGTTAAAACAGAGGTCGAGAGAATCGACCTCTGTTTTGCATGCTGCAAGGCTAAGAAAATGAGGTTCCTGCACTCAATAACACATTTCTGCAAGTGCTGCTGTAATATCCCAGTATTCCAATAAAAACCAGTAAATTCAGGCAGGAAAAAATGCAGTCAGGAAAGAAAATATGATATAGCATTTTAAATAATAATAGTCGGAGGTTTTTATGTCAAATACACCAAAGCAAATTAAAGCTATAAACGTTTTTTCAAAAGGAACTATCGCTGCTATTATAATTATAACAGTTGTCGGATTGAGCATATTGGGAGTTTTTCGCTTTACCAGGCCGATTCCGGCAGCAGGCACCTCAAAAACTTCAGAAAACATTGTTTTACCCGGTGAGCTGTCGGTTACCTTTCCTGAACAAGGGCAAGCCGCTGTTGGAACTGATACTTTTGGTGTTATTGCCGCTTCGCCGAATCAGGAGTCCATTCCTATTGCCAGTGTGGCAAAAATAATGACTGCATATTTGGTTCTGAAAGCTCACCCACTGCAGCCCGGTGAGGAAGGGCCAAGCTTGACGATAACTGATGAGGATGTTGCCGGTTATAAGTATGCGGTTCAAAACAATCATTCTTATTTACCCGTTGCTGCAGGGACGGCTCTTACGGAAAGACAGCTTCTGCAAGGTTTGATGCTGCCCTCTGGGAACAATATAGCCGATACAATAGGACGATGGATTGCGGGAACCGATGAAGCATTTATTGATAAAATGAATGAAACAGCAAAGGCTCTGGGGATGACCAATACACACTATGCCGACGCCAGCGGGGCAGATGATGCTACAGTGAGCAATGCTGCCGATCAAATAATAATGGCGCAGGCAGCTATGCAGGATCCGGCCTTTCGGGAAATAGTCGCAATGCCCCAGGCTGTCCTTCCTGTTGCCGGAAAAGTATATAATGTAAATGCCATGTTAGGCAAACACGGCATTGTGGGAATCAAAACCGGTTCCGGTGTTATAGCAGGCGGGAACTTCGTATCAGCCGCACCGATAGAAAACGGAAGTGAAAAGCATTATATTATAGCTGCCGTACTGGGCAGCAGGAAGCCAAATGAAAACCTGAAAAGCGCCTTTGATGCAAACGCCCAGATTCTGAACCAGGTTCGGCCCCAGTTCAAAACATTTACAATTGAGCCTCCGGAAAATGGTTTTGGCAAAATTATCACTCCATGGCATACCGAAAG
>Ga0302247_1002168_pt1 | contig 13150 bp, 13 predicted proteins | sample AAG_UR_Ile_MG_FD_193529 | JGI IMG/M metagenome (GOLD analysis project Ga0302247, IMG submission 193529) | Enriched activated sludge microbial communities from anaerobic digester in WTTP, New Holstein, Wisconsin, United States - AAG_UR_Ile | ecosystem: Engineered > Bioreactor > Anaerobic >...
ACATATCCCATACTTTTGAACTGCGGAAGATGGGCTAACACGTCCTTGAACAAAAAGCAATAAAAAACCCGCTATTTCTAACGGGTTTTGAGCTTCTTGGGACTGTCTTGGATGGTCACTTGGTGGAGGCGGGGGGAATCGAACCCGCGTCCCACGGCATAAAAATTTGATTTTATTAAGCATATATTGTCAGTGACTGGAGATTGACAAATTTCCTCTTTTTCTTGTCCGGATTTGCATTCGGATATGAAGAGGTTCTTCCCATCCGATCGAATGAGAATATCGATCTTGCCATGGTCGTGGAAAGCTCAAAGGTGAAAGATTTCCACGTTGCCCCACTTTGAACGCAAATATTCAGCGACGAGCCTTCGATGGCATTGCGCGGGCTTTTCCTCGCTGCACAAGAGGCATGCCTCATTCAGCAGTTCCGGGGTTATTTCCCTCTCCACCCCTCTTGCGGAAAGCAATGCCAAAAAGTCACTCTCGTAAACCGGCCAGCTTCCCTTGCTCTTCTTGAAAGCGTCCAGGATCTGCTGCGTCGGCGCCAGATCCGGACGATGGTGATAATCGATCCCGCCGATCGTCCGGAGGAAATAGCGGAGGTCGTCCCGTTTGGCGAAGCCGGCCAGTTGGGAGACGTTGTTGAGCCGTATGTCGATCACCCGTTTGACGCCCGCCCGGATCAAACGGCTAAAGAACTCCTCCGCCGTCTTCTTGGTGAAACCGATGGTAAGTACCTTAACTTTGCTCATCATGTCCCCTGCCCTTCCTCCAGCGTATAGGCGACCTTTTCCCCCTGGAGATCATAGGCCCGCTGGATTTGATCTGCTTCGGTGGAAAAGAGATCCGCGGGATCGATTTTCAATAGCTTCATGAGTCGTTTTTCCGTATCCCGATTGTCTTCCAAAGCGCCATCTTCCAGGATATGCTGGATAACGATATCATCCCCGCGCAGATTCCGGCAGATCAGAAGCATCCGATGGCATGTGAGAGGGTCCTTCTCGGCGCACATGAGCGCAATGCGATAGGTCGCCATGCCCTTTTGCAGACGGCCAAGCCCCTGTTGGAAGATCTCCTTGGCGGCAAGACGTCTGTATTGAACCTTTCCGCCTTCGTAGCAGGTCGGATCGGAACTTCGCGGACCGAGTTCCGCGCCCAGGTAGAGGTAAATGATGCGATGTTTCGCCAATTCATCCTTCAGCGATTCGCGGTTGAACTGGGGCGTGAAACGGCTGTAGGGGCTGGACCTGACGTCGCAGAGGGCGGTGATGCCATGCGTCTTCAGCAGGTCGACAAACCGATCAAGAGAATGAATCGAATGACCGATCGTAAAAAGTTCGTACATTTAAAAACCTTATCATTCCATAGTAATCACGGCGGCCACCAGTTTATAACAATAGCCGTTGAAAGGCTCGCCCAAACTGACTGTCAGATAAAGATCACTTTTTCTCAATGGGTACTCACCATGGTCCTTCACGAGATACGTTCGTTCGATGCCGTGATCGGTCACCGAAAGGAGATAAGGGGTATCACGATATGCGAACCTGGCGCGAACCTTATTTCGTCCATCAATATCATCTGACACCACGAGGGTAAAACCGTCCGGCCGGATCAGGTAGAGCGACGGTTCGTTAGCCTCCTTTACAGTCTCTTCGGGCACGCGGTCGTTCACGCCATTCGTGCTGTGAAAACCCGTCGGCCAGAGACTATTCACATCATCCACCAGATGGGGCAAGGCCTCAAGGGGTAATTTCCGTTGCCAGATCCAAGGGCGTTTTTCCGCAATCAGGACATTTTCCTTCTGGTAGGGATGATCCGCGGCGCGCTGGGTCTCGATGGTGATGATATCCATGCATTGCGGAATATCCCCGTTATTCATCCGGATCTCTCCCGTGGAAAGTTCACCGGTTTCCTGCCTGCTGACCGGACGGAGCCACGGTCCGGCTTTTCCCTCAATCCATTCCTTGCCCGCCAGGCAGTAGCCGCCGTATTTCCGGGATGCGGCCAGGCAGACAAAGGTTTTATGGCCCTCGGGACGGTTCTGATCCTGACACAGCTGGTGCAGCAGGCAAAGCTTCAGCTCCTCGTAAGGGATCGTCCCGTTCAGATCATCAAAAACGGGGCGCAGCCGTTCCGTTCCCAGACGGGCGAAGGAGGACAATACCGCTTGCCGCTGATCCGCCGTCAAACTGGAGCTTATAAGAAGATTGTTTTGTCGGAGGGGGTGGTCTTTCCGCAGATACCGGTAGAGATGGTCAATCACCGTATTACGCTGGATGTTGAAATCTCCTGCCAGTTGCTCGATAGTGCAGCCCTCGTTGAAGCGTTCGCCGATGACCAGATACCGGCGCTTGCCGCTGCTGTCTGGGGCAGCGGGTGCGGGCTCTTCCACCGGGAACGGTTCTTGCGGCTCCGGAATCTGGTGGGTCTGGCAATGCTCCCGGATGATATCCAGAAAGACGTCGGCGTATTTTTCAAGCTTTCTCGTGCCGATCCCGTAGAGTGTAAGCAAGTTCTCCCGTGTCCGGGGATAATAAGTAGCCATTTCCCTCAATGTCCGGTCATGGAAGATCGCGTAGGGGGGAAGGTTCGCCTGATCCGCGAGTTCCTTCCGTTTTTTCCGGAGGGTTTCAAAAAGTCCTGAATCAAAGGTTTCCGCTTCACCCGTCCGTTGACGGAGAACGGCACCACGTTCCTTTTTGGCCTCTTCCATTCTTCCGAGGAAGGACTCTTCCCCCCGCAGGACCACCCATGCCTTCGGGGTCAGTTTCAGCGATCCGTGCTCATAGTTGTAAAGCAACAGGCCCTTCTGGATCAATTGACGGGCGATGTGACGCCATTGCTTTGCGGAATAGGCCGTGCCGATTCCATAAGTGGAAAGCTCCTCGTGTCCGAATTTCAAGATTTTCTGAGAATTTGAGCCCCGCAGGACATCGACGATATGGCCCGCACCGAAGATTTCGTCGGTCCGTCTGACACAGGAGAGGAACATCTGCGCCGGGATGGTGAGATCGACGAGATTCTTTTCCTCTTCCCCCAGCCGGCAGTTGTCGCACATGCCACATCGGTCCGTAACAGCGGTTTCGCCGAAATAACTCAGTAGGGGAACGCGGCGGCAGAGGTCCGTTTCGGCAAATCCCAGGAGCTGACTGAGGAGGATATTGGCCGTCCGTTGTTCCTGTTCCGTTTTTTGTCCGATAAAGAACTGAACCTTTTGAAGATCCCCATAGCCGAAAAGCAGCAGACAATGGGCGGGCAGACCGTCCCGCCCCGCCCGCCCGATCTCCTGGTAGTAGTTGTCGATGCTTCCTGGGAGATCGTAGTGGACGACAAACCGCACATTGGGTTTGTTGATTCCCATGCCGAAGGCGATCGTCGCCACGATGATCCGGATATCGTCACGGCTGAAGCGCTCCTGGTTCGACCTGCGCTCTTCTTCGGACAGACCCGCATGGTAAGGTCGGACGGAATAGCCCTTCCGGTGGAGGAGGTCGTGAAGATCGTCCGTCTGCCGGCGGGTGGCGCAGTAGATGATTCCTGATTCGTCGGGGTACAGATCGAGGAGGGCCAGGACCTGCTCGCGGGGATCGGTCTTCGGGGCCACTTCCAGAAAGAGATTCGGGCGGTTGAAAGAGCCGATGTATTCGCTCGGAGCGTCGATACCCAGGGATTGCCGGATATCTTCCCGGACACGCGGTGTGGCCGTGGCTGTCAGCGCCATGCAGGCCGCATCGGGAAAAGTGGCGCGGACCGCCGCCAGTTGCCGGTATTCCGGGCGGAAATCGTGACCCCACTCGGAGATGCAATGCGCTTCGTCAATGGCGATGCAATCCACCTTCAGGGCGGACAGCAGGGCAAGGGTTCTCGGGGCCAGCAAGGCCTCCGGGGCCAGGTAGAGGAGTTTCACGCGGTTTTCCCTGAGCTTCGATACGTTCGCCCGGTACTCTTCAATACTCAGGGTGCTGTTGAGGAAAAGGGCCGGAACGCCATATTCCCGCAACTGGTCCACCTGGTCCTTCATGAGGGAGATCAGCGGGGAAACCACGATCGTCAGTCCGTCGAAGATCATTCCTGGGATCTGATAGCAGAGCGACTTGCCCCCGCCCGTCGGCAGTACGACCAGGGCGTCCTTTTTCTCCAGGACATGGGCAATAACCCTTTCCTGGAGGGGCCAGAACGTTTCAAAGCCGAAGACCTCTTTCAGGATGGATTGCGCACGATTCATGGTGACACTCATTGAAGAGGCCTCGTCAACTGATTCCAACGCCATCCGCACCTCTCCGAGGATCGCCTCGAAACCGCGAGATGAGCCTCCGCCCTACCAGGTGACCGGCCTCGGCTACATCGTAAGAAACCCCTGTCGGCAAAAGCGGCGGGATGTCCCCCAGAAACGATCGATTCCGGAGCTTGCCGTTCAAGTTCTCTTCGAATTCCGCACGCGAGACGGCAAGACCATCGTGTTCCAGGTAGCGACGGAAACAATCAACAACCTTTTCATCGTCAACCTCAAGGGAGGTAAGGGCAAGCCAAAGGTCGTAGAGGTCTCGCCCCTTCTTCCGCTGGTAAAGGGCACGCAGCTTCGTCCCGAGCAACTCCTCGATCCGGTAAATACCTATGTCCGCATGGCCAGAGAACCAGGGGCTATCGACGATGAATGGCCGGCGCTGAATTCCCAAAACGGCAAAATGATCGCGTGTGTTGATTTCGACCTTGATCCGCATCGGCTGGATCGGCCTGGTTGTGGTTTCAAAGCGATAAATCATGGTGACCCTGCCCTGGCCCTGCTTTCGTTTCGGCTCCCCGAGCCAGGGATCCAGGGATGCCCGGATCGCGTCAAGAATCGGGCCGATGGGTCCTGCACCGATCTGCACCAGATCGATATCCTCAGAATACCGGCCGGGTGTGGTGAAAAAGAGCTTGTGGATCGCAGTGCCACCGCGAAAGGCCACCGTCTGAGCGACGGATGCGTTGCCATAAAGTTCCACAAGCGCCCGCGACAAGACGAGGTCCTGTTCGACCTGGGCGTCTGTCGGCCACGGGGCGCGAGAACGCCCGGCCGTGACATGCGCCCGGGGGATCAAAATTCCACCTCGATGGTCTCGTTGGGTATGACGCGCCACCGCGAATCGGACGGGGCGTCGCCTTTCGCCTGACCCGGGGCCAGCAGGATGGGACGATAGCGCCTGTTCTGTAGCCGCTCCGCCAGCGGGTCAGCGAGACGCTTCTCCCCCAGTTGCTCCAGTAGGTAGCCCAGCCGCTGCACATCCGAAAGGGCGTACAGGTCCGCAATCTGAGTCAGCGTTTGCGGGTCGATCTTCTCGGCCAGTTCGCCAAGGACGGTGACCACGTTGCCGATATGCCCGGCCGCAGGGGCGAAGTGAACGAGATCAAAGGCAGTCGCTTCCGGGGTGGAGACCCGCATAGTGCCTGTCTCGGTTTGGATGGCGACCACCGGCACTTGTCCCGCATGGCGGCCCATATGGAACCCGATCCGGACCCGTCCCGCCCGCGCTGGTCGTGTGGGCCGGTCGGTGACGACTTGAAACAGCATGGGCTGCTGGTGGGCGGCGCCATGGATCGCTGCCGCGCTCAGGATACTCACATAGTAGGGTTGACCCAGGAAGCGCATCAGGTCGTCAATAAACCAGTTTGCCGGCGGGCACCCCGCCTCCCGATATTCCACAGGGACTACCACGTAAAAGCCCCGACGGGGGCTGGCGATCCGGCCCTTCTGCTTGAGTCTCCGCAAGGCCGCCTCCAGTGCGACGGACGAGCGCTCATCAGCCTCCCTCGACTCGGTTAGGGTGAAGGTATAGCGCCCCTTGGCCTGGAGGGTATCCACGAAGGCGGTCATTGAGGTGATCATTGTAGAATTCCTTTATCCATTTTGTTTGCGAAAGCTAACAGATAATGTCAGCTTTCGCAAGTGAAATGGATGGTAAACCGCCACTGATGTTCTGGTATGGGACGCCTTGTCGGCTCAATAGATCCGGCCTCAACATAGCCCTCTGTAAACCCTCATGAACGGATAGCATTCACGCCATGAATTAAACAACGTCTTCTTTCTCAAATGTCTCGATGTAATGGCTTACCTTCTTGGAAATAAGCGCCTCAAATTCCGGGTCTTTGTCGAGGATCATGTTGGCGACGACTGCCATCATGACGGAATGCGACGAGAGATCGCCTCCGCTCTCGTGAAGGCTGGGAATGTACAGAATCAGCTTGGGGTTTTTCATTGAGACCATTGGATTATAGACCAAAGCACAATCGCTGAAGGCATCTAACTTGATCTGCTGCGAGATGGAGTATCCCACCGACTTGGCATATTTGCGGTTCAGCTTGCCCAATAAAAAATGGAGGAAGTTATCAAATTTGTTTTCCACCCTATTCTCCCTCAACACATTCTGGTATGCCCATTGCGCTTTTTCCATCATTGGTATCAGTTCCCTCCTGTGTTTCCAAGACCGTCTATCTGTATTCCTTTTTCCCAAAATTCGCAGCCTTTTTATACCTTTCCCTGATCATCCAGAATGATCCGCCTGTGCATAGCATGAAAATTCTCTGTCTATAGCGTCTATAGACGACCACGTTCTTAGACTTTTTTTATTGTGAACATCTACCCTGCACTCAAAAACGGAGGTTCATATGGAAAAGGCAGGAACCGACACAGGCAGCGTGACAGGAAACCGTGAAACCGGCAAGGCCAAATGGACGGTCATGGTCTATATGGCCGGGGACAACAACCTCGACGGGGCGGCCCTTCGGGATATTAAAGAAATGGCCCAGGTTGGCTCCACAAAAGATGTCAATGTTCTGGTACAGCTTGACCGTCTGGAGGACAAAAAGACCCGACGCTTCCTGATCACGAAAGGTGGCGGGTACGAACGGGATTGCCTGGAGACATTCGGCGAGACGAACACCGGAGATCCCAAGGTCCTGGAGGATTTCCTCACGTGGTCCACGGAACGGTACCCCGCCGAGCGGTATTTCCTGATCCTCTGGAATCATGGCAGCGGCTGGTGGGAGGATGCCAGAAGTCGTGCCGCAGCCCCAAAATCTCCGGGCGCTCGATCCCTCCGCACGAGATCCCGCGCTTCTCTTTTCCATCATAGCACCAACGCCACCGGACATTCTACCCACAGAAGCATCTGTTATGACGACACCTCCGGCGGCGACGCCCTGGACAATAGTGAGCTGAAGAATGTCCTCGCCCGTGCCTGCACCGCCATCGGCAAGAAGATCGACATTCTTGGCATGGACGCCTGCCTCATGACCATGGTGGAGATAGCTTGGCAGCTCCGGGGTTCCGTGGAGATCCTCGTCGGCTCTGAGATCGAGGAGCCCAACGACGGCTGGCCCTACACGGGAATCCTCTCCTTCCTCACGGCGAAGCCGAAGAGCAAGACCCATGTCGTTGCCAAGGAGGTCGTCAAACAGTATGTCGCCTCCTATCGGGACCAGGGCGAGACCGTCACCCAGTCGGCGATCAATACGGTCGCCACTGAAGCTATCATCAGGGCGCTCATCCCCTTGGCGGCGGAACTGTTGTCTGACCTCGACAAGAACCGAAAGCTGATCAAGTGGGCATGGGATCACGCCCCGAAATTTTACGACGATAACTACCTGGACCTCTACGCCTTCGCCCGGAAGCTCCGCACTAAAAGCAAGGATCGGGACCGGATCAGGGAGAAGGCCGATGCCCTCATAACTGCCCTCAAGATGGGCAAGACGAAATCCCTCCTCTGTCAGGGCAAGCTGGGGACGGAAGTAGCGGGGACGAAGGGCCTCTCCATCTACTTCCCCGCGGACTATATCAACCCGGCCTACCGCCGCCTGGACTTCGCCATCGATGCCCAGTGGGCCGTCTTACTGGAGAGGGTTCTGGGATGAACGCCACCGACCGCTGGGACAGCCTGATTCAATACTGGACGGAGAAGAATTGGCCGGATGCGGACTGGCGACTGATCAAGTGCCAGATCCGCCAGGAGAGCGCCTTCAATCCGAAGGCCGTCTCTCCCTGCGGGGCCATCGGCCTGATGCAGATCATGCCGGCGACGGGGCAGTATCTCGGCGTCTCCCGGGAGAAGCTCTTCAATCCGGAGACCAACCTCAAGGCCGGGATCGCCTACCTGAAGCAGCAGTACGACCGTTTCCCGGAGATCCCCGACCAGCAGGAACGTCTTAAATTCGCCCTCGCCTCCTACAACGGCGGCCGGGGTTACATCAACCGCGCCATCGCCCTGGCGAGAAAGGAAGACGCCCCCTGGCAGACCTGGGAGTGTGTAAAGGCCTATCTCGCCGCAGCGGATTGCACCGTCGGCGGCAAGCATCCCGATCACCGACAGATCATCAACTACGTCAATCATATTTGGACGGATTATCATGACGGAGTGAACAAACCATGACCGACATCCCCGAAGGCGGCTTCTCCATGTATGCCCAGCTCCTCCTGGAGAGCATCACAAAGCTTTCCTGCCAGACGGAGGAACTGAAGAAGCAGTATGCCGCCCTGGACAAGTCCATCTGTCTCTTGAAGCAGGCCTATGAGGTGAATCTGCTGGCCGACCGCCATGCCATGAATGACCTGATCACCCAGGTCAAGCGAATCTCCGACATCGTCGAGGAGCTTTCGTGCCGGGAGCACGCGGAAAAGATCGGGAATTTTCAGGAGCGGATTGGCGCCCTGGAGGCCAACATCACGCCCTCCATGTGGGCCTCCCGCTTCATCGGCCAGTTCTTCCAAAAGACCGGCTGGATGTTCGGGGCCATGATTGTCGGCGCAATCGGCTACATCCTCTACATCGTCGCCGTAACGGTGCTTCGGTATCGGTAAGTGAAATGCACACGATTCCATGAAAAAGATTTTACCCGTTCTTCTCCCGCCAGGCGAGGGACGGCATTCTCAAACGAAAGGAGGTGAAAGCGAATGACGAAGAAGGGAAGATTTGCAGGTGCTCGGAAGCAGGAACTCGTTGATTCCGTTGCCGAGAAGGCTGGCATCACCAAGGAGAACGCCAAGACGGCCATCAAGTCCGTTCAGGACAGTCTCCTTGATCTTCTGGAACAAAGTGGGCGGATTCAGCTCGCGAAATTCGGTATTTTCACGATGAAGAAAACCGCGGCGCGCATGGGACGCAACCCGGCAACGGGGCAGCCTATCAAGATCCCGGCAGGCTACCGGATCGGCTTCAAGGTCTCCAAGACCTGGAAGGACAGCATGATGTTGCGGAAACGGGCTCAGGAAGAAAAGGCGGCTAAACCTGCCGTGACTGACGCTCGGGCGACCAGGCCTGTCGCGAAGTCCAAGGCGAAACCGGCGGCCAGGAAGAACTGGAAGAAACATTGATGAAAGAAAAAACGATGGATACCGCAGCCAGGGGAAAAGGAAAGACCTCGACATTACCGGTTTCGGAATCGATCAATTCGATACCGGTCTCCAAAGTCCTCTTTTCTCCAAAGGGTGGTATCTCCAAGGAACTGGTCAGGCTGACGCAGGCGGCTGCGAAGGAAATCTCCGTGGCCGCCTACGCCTTTTCCTCGAAGTACTTGGGCAACGCCCTGGTCAGTTAATCTTTTTGAGGTCTTTTTATGGTTCATGTCATTCCGAAAAGCGGTTTCGCCAATACCTATATTATCGAGGAGGACGACGGCCTGATTGCTGTGGATGTGGGCAGCATCGGAGCGGCTCAGGAGGTTGCAACATACTGTACCGGGATCTTGAAGCGGTCTCTTGAGGACTTCCGTTTCATCTTCGCCACGCATTTTCACATCGATCATATCGGTGGGATCGGGACGCTCCTGAAAGGGTGTTCGCCGGAAACGAAGGTACTGTTTGATCTTCACGCGAAAGGATACATCGAGGAGCGGGAAAACCTTGCTCCCATGAAAAACTGGTTGAGCGGTCTTGTTCCCACGATCAGTGAAAATTATACCCGCATCGGAAATCTGTCGCACATCACCTTCGAATCCCTTGCCGGTATTCCCTTGCCCGTCTTCAAGGACAATGGGCGTCTTCCGTATACAGACCGGGTTTCCTATATCGACATGCAGGGCGCTCTGCTGAGCCGAATCGGACTTGCCGGCTGGGAGGCGGTTCCCACGCCTGGACATACGCCGGATTCAATCTCTCTCTACAACGAAAAAACCCATGAACTGATTTGCGGCGATCTCATTTTGGGCAGGCATGAGGGCATGGGCTATCTGAACCGCTTTTGCTGGGATGAAGGTCTGACACGCGATTGTTTCGACATCTTGAACAACACCCTCTGTGTCAGAACGATTTATCCGGGCCACGGAGAGGTTATCCGGGATGACGTAAATGTCTTCGCAAAGGTGGTTCCATTTGAGGGGAAAGGAGGCAAATAACCATGAGCAATCTTCCCGAATTTGAACGGATCAAATACATCACAGCTACAGCCGGCATGCAGCTGATCGTCATGTCCGACATGCACCGGGGGGACGGTTCCGGCGCCGACGACTTTGCTCAGAATTCCCTTATCTATCGCTGCGCCTTGGAGTATTACCTTGAAAACGGCTTTACCTACATTGAACTGGGCGATGCTGAGGAACTCTGGGAGAATGAAAACTTTGACCAGATCTACATCACCCACACGCCGGTCTATGATCTTCTGGCGAAATTCCATGACCCCGATCCCGAAAAGACCCGTTACATCAAGGTATGGGGGAATCATGACCTCTACTGGAAAGATCACCAGGACATCTACCAGTCCCTCTTCCCGGGAATTCAGATCTACGAGGCCATCCTCCTGAACAATACCATGCTGATGATTCACGGACACCAGGCCGACCCCATGTGCAGCGGTCCCGTTGCCGCCGTGAGTCAGTTCTTCGTTAACCATATCTGGGCGGATCTGCAACGGAGTGGGGTAAAAGACCCGACCCGCGCCGCCACCAATCCGGGCTTGTGCAATGAGGTAGACGAACGCCTCCATAAATGGGCGACTAACAATGACCGGGGCATCACTGCAATCATCGCCGGTCATACCCACCGGGCTGTCTTTGAAAATCTGTCATTGACGGAGATGCGCCTGCAAACGATCAGGTTCAAGCATGAAGATGTCGCCGATTTGCAGACCAGGCGAGATCCCCGCTATTATAATACCGGATCGTGTGTTTATCCGATGACTATCACTGGGATCGAGATCACTTCTGAGAATAGCCCACACCTTGAGATGGTAGAATGGGGGCTGGCGACGGAAAGCGGCAAAATGACCGTCAGAAAAAACGCGGTGATTAGCTGAACTAAAAAATCCACCAGCAGCGGAACGGATAACTGGTTCAAGGAATTCATCTACCTACTGTTTGGTGTCGGCTATTTATCAAAACTGAAAATTACTACTCGAAAGGTAGTAACGTCGGCCATCACCGGTGACAAAACCATAGCGAAGCGACGGTTCTGGCACCCGGTGCATGGCATTGTTATGTGCGGACTTCAAAGTCAAGCTCACCATCTTTGATATTGACCGTCCCGAAGTCTCCTGAAAGGGTAAACCCATCATCCAATATTTGCACCGTACTTTTCCGGTGTCTGTCCCTTACCACCTGCTCCTACCAGTCCGACTTGTTCGGATAGTTCACGCGACCCTTGAAGTACTTCACGTTAAGCAACTTATCAATCAGCACTACACCGATAGAGTGCGAAAACCGCCCGCTGCCTCGATAGGTCTCTCTCTCATAGCGCTGAAGTTTGAAGAGCAATAGCAACTCCCTATCATACTTCGTCAGTATCTTCTTAAGTACGCTTGACTTGCAGAGAAGCCGCAGTCCCGGATGAGGACCGTCTTCTCGGTTGGTTTCATCGCGCCCCCATGCTTGGGCTCGAAATGAAAGCGTCCCTTGATTGTTACTCCATAAACATCCGAACGCATCTTGCCGTGTCAGCTTGCAGAACTCCGAATAGTCTTGCGCAAGACGCGGCCGAAAATTGGCGACCGAAACGCCATATGGATCGTGCTCATCCAACCGGGCTTCGCCAGACGGACAAACAATCCAGGGCAAGTACTCCTTCTTATCGCTGCGCAGATATTCGTGATCATCTTCGCCGCCCTGGAAAGCAGGCACCCACGCCAGTATCGGCTTTTCGCGAATCAGCTTTCTTGCAAAATGCGCGGCCTTACTGGGTGGAACAAGTGCAGAGGATAGTCCTATTTCAACTCCATCGGATGAATACCATCTGCCCTGAACAATCAGTTCTTTACCAATGCCTTTCTCAATATCAAGGCCGGCAAGCCCCATAATCTTCTTCTGATCGCCGGTTATCGCGAGCTCCTTCTTTTTAGATTCAAGCAGCCTCACAGAGGTGTCATCAGGTGTCCTGGCTGTTCCATCTGACAGCCATAATCCATCCTCGTGCGTAAGCACATAACGACCAAGCCACTCTCCCCACGGGTCCTCCTCGTACCACCAGTCGTCGGTTACAGGATGGGCGGCAAGTAGCTTGCCTGCAGCAATGAATAGAGCATGCCAACCGAGCTGTTGCCCATAGCCGTGAAAGTGGGTCGTCATTCCATGAGAACTTCGCTTGCGCGATTCGCGGCCGCCATCCTCATACATGTTCGTCATTGACGGATCAATCTTTTGTACGATGCTTGACATCATGTCATCAACTTCCCAGCAATCCTTGCCGAAGACACGGCTGAGGTTATCAACGTCATGCTTATTAAAGTCGTACTCAAGATGAAACCGAAAGGACGGCTCGGATACTGACTTCGGACGTCCCTGATAGAAGCCGCAGCCATTGCGGCTTTTCTTTCGTAAACGTGGATGTGGGGACTTGTCGGCATTATACACAATCTTGAGAGTGGCTGCGTCAAGCGTCAGTTTGCCGTGATCTATACAGGCAATAAGCGCTTTGGCGGCAAAGTGGCGCATAAGCACGTGGGGATCGTCCTTCTCCGTGATGACGGCCAGGAATAAATCCTTGTAACGCGCGACCTGCTCGGGATGATCGAGAGCAGCCCGCGCAAGCGTGATTAGGAGCCATAACCGTGCATGTAGGTAGTAGAACACTAGTTCGGGCGCCTGGTATGATGCTGCTGTCTTTGTGCCGAAAGTGGCAACAACCTTATCAACAATATCCCAGCGTCCGAACTTTGCAAATCGGCGTATGCAGTGAGCCGTGCGCCATCTG
>Ga0302247_1002197_pt1 | contig 13039 bp, 4 predicted proteins | sample AAG_UR_Ile_MG_FD_193529 | JGI IMG/M metagenome (GOLD analysis project Ga0302247, IMG submission 193529) | Enriched activated sludge microbial communities from anaerobic digester in WTTP, New Holstein, Wisconsin, United States - AAG_UR_Ile | ecosystem: Engineered > Bioreactor > Anaerobic >...
GGTAAATATCTTGTGGCAGCAAACAAGGAAGGCAAAGGAAAAACTCTATACAGAAAAGATAAAAACAAGGCAATAGAATCTGGCAACATCGAGATTGAGATTTCAAATGCTGATTTAACGAATATCGACATAAGCTTCAAGATGCCTGATGCAAACAAGCCTGGCTCGATTGCCGGAACCATTACGAATAGTTCAGGAGTGACAAGAGACGAAATTCAGGTAATTCTTTATGTATGCTCGGACGATGCCTGCTCGTCTTCTAAGGTCGAGGCAAGCACAAGCAAGAAGAATATAGCGAACGGAGGAACTGCTTCATACAGTTTCAGCAAGGTGAAGCCCGGCAAATACAAAGTTAAAGCGCTCGGGTTGTCGAGTTCAGGTAATCCGCCGCCTGTGCCGAGCTACAAATGGTACAACAATAAGGCTGATAAAAATTCTGCTGATGTTATCAATGTGTCGGCAGGTACGCCTGTTACAGGCATCGATATAACGTTGCTTGCTCCATAAGCCATAAAGATAATCCCTCCTCCTGCTTCATGGGAGGAGGGATGCTTAAAGGGGGTTTGGTTGTTTCTTAGGTTTTTGGTCTTTTTAGTTTTTCTTATTTTCTTAGGTTTAATGTCAGGATGGTCGAACCTTGCCTTTGCTGATAACAAGGATATTATAAATGCAACAAAGGACGGCAGGATTACTGCAAACATTGAAAACAAACCGCTGAACGGAGTTTTAAAAGATATCTCAGAAAAATTCAAGTTGGAATTGAAAGGTTCGATGGTAGGCAGTGAATCGGTAACGCTGAATGCATCGAATCTTACGCTCGAAGAGATGTTGAAAAAAATTATGAGGGGTTACAATTATGTGCTGATAAAACCTGATAAATCTGATAAAACAGTGTTAATGGTATTGAGTAAGGCAGAAAGGACAAAATATACTGAGCCAAGTGTAGCAGGGATAGTTGTTGCAGCGCCGAGTACACCCCCTGCAACCGTCAAAATGCCAACTGCCCCACCCACGATTTCTTCATCTGTACCTATAGCCCCCCCACCCGAAGCCGCCAAAATTGGCGAAAAAAAGGATGCTGAGCCGGTAGTCCCGCTTTATTCTGGAGGTGCTGCTCCATCAACTACTCGTGCAGCGGGTAGCGGCGACACCGTCAAGATTATTACTTCAACCGGCGCGGTGAAAGAGATTTCTGCTTCTCTTTTGCCACCAATGCCGCCATCCCTATCTGGCGGCGATACACCTCCATCGATTCCAGTGATTACCGCTGGGGCACAGACAGATGCACCCACTTCTACGCCCCAGCCGCCGACGGTGGGGACAACGGGCTCCACAGTTCCAGGTGGTCAGCAACAGCAAGCTGGTCAACAATCGACGACATCTACGGACATGAAGGATTTGAGACCGCCACAGATACCATTTTAAGGTTCAAAATTTTAAGGAGGAAAGGCATGATAACTGCCACAAAACCATATATGAAAATGAGCCATGGAGGAATAAAATGCTAAAAAGATTATTTTTTTCATTAATTATTTCAATGATTGTGGCAGGAATAAGTTATGCAGGTCCTCTTGGAACGGACGGAAACAAATCTCTTGCCAGCACAAGCCATCAAATAAATACATGGAGCAACAACAACAAGATAACGGTGACATGGACAAAGCCTGGAGATGATACAACTTTTGGCAGCGTTGTGGGTTATTCAACGGTATGGGATACAAAATCAAACACAATGCCCGAGGCTACAATAACACTCGAGTCTAATGCAACGACAACTACAAGCAATGCGCTTAGTGACAGCCAGTCTATATATTTCCATATAAGGGTGATATATAGTGATGGTTCGCCTATTGTCGCCGACCATCTTGGTCCTTTCTACATCGATGCAACTGCCCCATCTGCCCCAGGAAGCTTTACCATTACGAAAGGAGATGGAAAGCTTACATTGAATTGGACGAACCCAGGTGATTTAGATTTTGCAGGTGTTGTTATAAGAAGAGATACAAGCGGATATCCTACAAGCGCAACAACAGGTACTGCTGTAGCTACAGTTACCAGCACACAATATGCAGCCGGCGCATTGGCTTCATATACGGACACAGGTTTGACTAACGGTACAGCTTATTATTATTCGCTTTTTGCATATGATCAAAGAGGCGCAGAATCGACAAGGAATTATTCATCGGTGGCACAGGCAAATTCAAAACCTGAATCATCAGGAGGAAGTTCTGCCCCGCCCACGGTCAGTTCAACCAATCCTGCGAAAGACGCAACAGGGGTACCAATAAATGCAAACATAAATGTGGTGTTCGACAAGGATATGAACAGCGCTTCCTTTACAACAACAACCTTTTCGGTTAAAGATGCCTCTGGAAATGCTATCAACGGTTCGGTATCATATACCTCGGCAACCAAAACCGCCAAGTTTACACCATCTTCAAACCTTACTGCCGGCAAAACATACACGGCAACGATCCTTTCCGGAGCAAGCGGTGTAAAGGACTCGCAGGGCAATGGTCTTGACGGAAACGGAAATGGCAAGGCAGAAGATGCTCCAACAGACAACTATGCATTCAATTTTACTACAACAGCGCCCCCTAAGGTTACCTCGACCACGCCAGCAGATGGCGCTTCTGTTTCGATTTCATCATCTAATACAAGCATTGTTATTGCCTTTAGCAAAGCTATGAATACATCAACAATTTCAACAACAAATATCATTGTAAAGGATGCGAGCGGCAGTGTAATAGCCGGAAGCGTATCGTACAATACAACCGATAATACAGCAACCTTTACTACAACAAGCCCTATATCGAAGCCTACAACCGTTACGGTCACCATAAAAGGCGGTACCAGTGGTATAACCGATGCGGATGGTGTTCAGCTTGACAGCAACGGCGATGGAAAACTCGACGGAAGCGACGGTGACAAAACATTCTCATTTATGGTACAAAGCACGTTCAATTTCGATTTGTCCTTTTCTTCCGGATGGAACCTCATATCTTTTCCTCTTGAATTGACAAACAGTGCTATCGGAACAGCGCTTAATGGTATAGCAGGAAAATACCTAATTGTTTGGGAATTTACACCGCCATCAACTTGGAAGAGCTATGATCCCTCTGACCCTGAATACAGTGATCTTCAAAACTTCACTGCTGGAAAAGGTTATTGGATAAAGATGAAAGAAAACAAGAATATTTCAGTAACAGGTAAGGCAATATCGCAAAATATAAACCTTGGTTCTGGATGGAATCTTATAGGATATATAAAAACACATTCCATGACAGTAGGAACAGCGCTTAATGGTATAGCAGGAAAATACCAAATTGTTTGGGAATTTACACCGCCATCAACTTGGAAGAGCTATGATCCCTCTGACCCTGAATACAGTGATCTTCAAAACTTCACTGCTGGAAAAGGTTATTGGATAAAGATGAAAGAGGCTGCATCTCTCACATTACCTTAGGCCAAGACTATTTTAATGTATGATTTGCGCGTAATGAAAGTTATGAAATACAACAATGCAGAATGGATTATGTTTATAAGAATTTTTAATTTATATTTATGAGGGAGGCAATATGAAAAAGTATTTAGTTTTCCTGGGCATAGTTGCATTATTTTTTGCCTGGACTACTTCCGGATTTGGAATTCCAAACCTGGGAATTACTGTAAATGCAAAATTGAAACTTGACGGGGCTGAACTGACTTCTGCAGATCCGACGATTTCAATCAAATTCAAACATGCGAACGATACCCTCGTAGAGCCAGAGGATGCAGTATGTACGACTTTTGGCTGTAAAGGGGGAAGCCTTTCGACCATATTCAGTTACGGTCTTGCAACCAAAGGGACTGAAGGTGAGAACCCCAATGGTGTAACCGCAGGTGAAACTGTGAAGGTCGAGATTTATAAGGATGGTAAAAAGCTGAATATTGCATATCCGGTAAACGGGCAGATCATAATGCCCAATTATGGTGAGAAGTTGGGTTTTGGCGGACCAAAAGGCACCCCAGATGATGCCTCCCATACATTTGCAACGCCCTTTATAGTAACGACTCCTCAGGTCACAACAATAGTGATAGATGCTTCAGGGAGTGTAACGACAGTTGCCTCCGGCAGTAAATTACAATTCAAGGCGACTGGCACTTATGATGATGGCACTACCGGTGATATAACAAATTCAGTAACATGGAATTCGTCAAGCCCAACCACTGCTACAATTGATGCCTCAGGGAATCTTACGGGTATCAAGGTTGGGTCTACGAATGTGACAGCAAGCGCAGTGACAACATCCGGAACAGTAAACAGTAATGTCGTAAACATAACCGTAACACCAGGTCCAGCAGCAAACTTAGTTAAGGGTACCGGAGATGGTCAGACCGGTAAGGTCGGGGCAGCGCTTGCCAATCCTTTCGTTGCTTGGATATTAGATGCAAACGGAAATGGGGTGCCCGGCGTGAATGTTACATTTACCGTTACTGATGGAAGCGGTAATTTCTCGGGAGAAACAGCCAAAACAGTAGCAACCGATGCAAGCGGAAATGCCTCTGCAACCCTTACGCTCGGAGAAAAGGTTGGGACAAACAATAATAAAGCAAAAGTTGGTTCAGGTGCATTGACTGAGGTCAATTTTACTGCATCAGCGGTAGCCGGTGACGCAAAGGAGATGACAAAAGGGACAGGCGATGGACAGAGTGCAACAGTAGGTACCGCACTCGGAGCCCCTTTTGTGGTTAACGTTGTTGATCAATATAAAAACCCGGTTGCCGGCGTGGATGTTACGTTTACTGTCAAGGACGGCAGCGGGAACTTCGGTGGTCAATCATCAGTAAAGGTAACGACAGACGCAAGCGGAAATGCAACTTCATCGACAGTTCTTACACTCAGTACAAAGGCTGGGGCAAATACAGTGCAGGCAACGTCAACCGGACTTGCTGGATCGCCAGTGACATTTACAGCAACCGGAACCGCAGGTGCTCCTAAAAAGATTGAGGTTGTTTCGGATAAGACCCAGATTAGCTGTTCGACAGTCTCAACGGCAAACCTGACCGCAAGCATTCTCGATCAGTACGGCAACCTTGTTGTAAGTGCGACTAACGCAATCACTTATACACTTGATGCGACAACATACGGCACATTAACAACGACAACGCCGATAACTCCGACGGACGGTAAGGCAACGAACATATTAACCTCAAAAGTTGATGCTACAGGAGGTGACATTGTTATCACTGCAAGTGCTACAGGCTTGACTGCTGGAACCACTACCGTAAAGACAGTGCCTTTCTCTCTCAATAAGAATACAGTTACATTAATCGAAGGCCAGACATTTAACTTCAACGTGACAGGTGGTTCGGCGGCTACTGCATGGACACAGACCACGCCTGCAACGGGCACCTTGAGTGCAACGTCCGGTACAACCTCGATTTATACTGCCAGAAAGGCTGGTACCGATAAGATAACGGTAAACGACACAGTAGGCGGAAGCCCGGTAACTGATAGCGCTAATATTACAGTATATAGCCCCGTTACAACAGCCATAACTTCTCCTACAGGCCTTGAAAAAGGGAAGGTATTGGCTATAGGCGCTGCAGGTGGAAACGGTGTGTATACCTATACGTCAAACAATATCGGTGTTCTCACCGTTGATGCTTCTGGTAATGTCACGCCGGTAGCCAACGGAACTACCACAGTAAAAGTGAAAGATGGTGCTGCTTACGATGGCGCTTCAGCAACAAACGAGGCAACAACGGCAAACATTCAGGTTGTTGACAATATTACGGCGGGTACAAAGTATATGGATTATGGGACAGGAGCTGAACATCTTACCGCAAACAGTAACCCCACAGGTGGTACAGGAAAATATACCTACACCTCAAGCAATACGTCAATTGCAACCGTTAATCCGACAACCGGCGTTATTACAGCAGTTGGAACAGGTACAGTGACAATCACTATCACAGATGCAAGCTACAACAATATAACGACCACACAGACAGCAAAAGTATATGTACCTCTTGCAATTCAAAACAGTTCAGGCTCAACCATAACAAATGCAACTGCAACGGCTGGGGTTGCAACAACATTCAAGGCACCGGCTACAGCCGGAAGTGGTACATTTAATTGGGGTGTAACAGGACCTGCGGCAGCAACGCTTACTCCAAGCACTGACACCAAGTCAGTTACTTTTACTGCACCTACGACGGGTACCTTTGCCGGGGAGTATACATTGACTCTAACAGATACACTTTCCGGTTTTACGACAACGATAAAGGTCAATGTACCTATGTTGCTTACGCCGAATACGAGCACATTCCGCAGCGATGCAGGAGTTCAGAATTTCACCGTCAGCGGTGCGGCTGGTGGTTCTTCGTATACATGGACTATGGTTGTGTCAACGTGTGACCCGGCAAATCCGGCAACCTGCACGGCAATACCTGCGGCTGATATTCCAAAATACGGAACACCAGGGGGTTCAACGACTGCAACGGAGACATTTACCCCTGCGGCAGTTACCCAGACTATGAGCTTCAAATGGAAAATAGTTACGAACGATCCGGCGTTGAACGCGGCAGGTCTTCAGACCTTTTATAGCGATATTATGCGCATAGTACCTGTCGCCGAGTTTGTAGTGACTTTGACAAGTGGAGGAGTTCCAATCAATGGAACAACACATACAATCAATGTGGCTGTATTAACGGATCCTTCAGCTAACGCCAATATTGATGCCAATGGGCAGGTTAAATTTAACAGACCGGATACCAGTGGTACAAACCTCTATCAGGTAGTTGATAAGTCAACCCCACCTACATTCATAAATAAGAATGTATACTCTTCATCAAAGACGCTGACTATTCCTTTGGATACCCAGGCAGGTACAATTAGTGGTAAGGTGACCGACAAAACAACAGGCACTGCAATTGGTGGCGCTGATATGACGGCTACACACACAAGCCTGCCGGTTACCAGCCAGTATGAGGCAACCTCCGCAACAGGCACAGGCAATTACACGATATATCTTCCTACTGGGGTTCCTACCACCGGTTGGACGGTATCTGCAAGTAAGGATAACTATGAAAACGGATTCCTTCAGAATGTTGCACTAAACGCAACAAATCAGGATATTGCGCTCCAGCCTCAGACAACAGTCAGTGTAGGTGTGACCACAACGGCTACAACAACGACCATAACCATCGAGGCAAGCCCTGCATTCAATAATACAGGTGTAGAGATCGCTGTAACTAAACTTTCCGGAAGCGGATCCATTGGTGCTGCAACATGGAATGGCAGCGGTAAATATACGGTAGCATATGATGCCGCAGGCGATTTTTCTGTCAGGATAAAGGCAGATACTGTAAAAACACCGCGTGATGTAACGAGCGGTTATTTTGCAGATACGGTCTATAGTTATCAATCGGGCTCCACAGGTGCTGCAACAACGAATGTAGACGTAGGAGGCGCCTCAGTGGGGTTGACTGCTTCAGGACAGACGAGTAGCGTTGAAGTACCTACAGGTGGCGTTACAACAAACGCTGTTGTAATGATCTCACAGATACAAAAAGGCTCCACAACAGCAACTACAACCACAGGTTCTCCGACTTACGTCTATGATGTATCGATTGTTGACCCTACAACGGGTAATCCAGTATCTGCGGCAAATATAAAAAGGGTTATTATCAAAATACCGTTTGATTTGAGTGTCGTAAACCCCGGCGACTTTGAGGCAGGAAAGTTTGTAATTTACCATGCCGCAGACCGAGCCGCCCTTGAGGCAGGCAATGCAACAGCAGTACCTGTTTCTGATATCATAAGTACCGATTATGTTGGCGACGGTAAAGTAGGCTCGGTCACATTCTCCGTATCATCGCTTTCAGTATTTGGAATTGGAGGTAGCAGCGGCGGCGGTATTACATCTGTAACAGGCGGTGGTGGTGGGTGCTTCATTGCAACAGCCGCGTACGGATCATATTTTGCGCCTTATGTAAAGATTCTGAGGAACTTCAGGGATATGGTGCTTCTCACAAATTCAGCGGGGCAGGCTTTTGTTGACTGGTATTACAGGACATCCCCACCGATTGCGGATTTTATTGCAAAGAGCGAAATCCTTAAAGGATCCGTGCGTATTATGCTTCTACCGCTTGTGGGATTCAGTGCGCTTTCATTGCAGATAGGACTATTCTGGAGTTTGATGCTTGTGCTGCTGGTGTTAGCAGTGACGGCGGTACTTTTGAAAAAGGCTTATAAAAATGTTTCAGTGCAAAATTGATATTTATATTATCCTTACAGGTTTTAAGTTCCTGTAGCTAAAAAAAAGGGGAACAGGCAGAAGAAGCTTGTTCCCTTTTTTTGAAATTGTGTTTGGAGGTTAAATTATGAGATCGCGAGCAATTAAAACCTTATTGTTTACATTTTTTACAGTATTTCTGATTGTCTCTGCATCATCAGTTGCTGCGGCAGATAATCCTTTTGTCGGGAAATGGGGATATACATTGATCTCAAAAGGCATTTCGACCTGGTATGGCTGGAAAACAGAGGCTGGAACGATTGAATTTGGTGCCATAGGGCCATCGGGCACCGGTACAGCGACGTCTACGTTTAAGGAAAGTGCAGACGTTTGTCCTGATGCAAATTATTGCAAGGCATCTGCTACCCAGAATCACACCTATGTATTAAATACAGACGGTACGGCAACCCTTGACGGAAAAATGGTGCTTGTATTGTCTCCGGACGGAAAGGTGGCCATCGGTGATGGTACATTTAGCGCCTACGAAATTCTGTTTTTCACAGCGGTAAAAATGGATGACAACAAAACTTATTCTAATGCCGATGTGATAGGTCAGTATTATGGTGTTTCGTATGAGCGTGATATGCAAGGCCAGGATAGAGGATACTACAGGGCTGAAACCAATGTTTCTACAATGAGTGATGGCGGCACGCATGTCAATGTAGTAAGAAACGGAAGTCTAAACGGAGATGGTACAATATATACAATCAATAACGAACCTATGATTTTCAATGTTGCAACCGATGGAACGTTCAATGCCAATGGCATGGTGACAGGCTATGCCGGATATGGCAAGGTAACGGTTTTTTCAAATGCACACGGGGGAGTTGCAGATGATTTTATGAGTGTTATTGCCCTGAAAAAGCATGACAGGGACTACACACAGGCAGACCTCCAGGGTACATGGACAATAAGTGCCTTCGGAGATAAAGCAACGGATGTACGTGCTGAATTCGGAACTATTACTTGCGACGCTGCAGGTATCTGTACGTCGGAATTTAAGCAAAGAAAATCTGACGGCACTCTTGCTTCAAAAACTCGAACGCCTCAGACATTATCAGTGGCAGCAGATGGAAGCATTAACAGCTTTTTATTAACAAATAGCGCACCCCATTTTTCCGGGGCCATTGGCAACGATGGAAAGGTTATGCTTCTCGTGATGAACCCGGATTCTTTAAATGACAGGGTCCTTGCCGTAGCGGTTAAAAAACCCGCAACGCAGACCATCTCCCTTTCCGGCAAGGTTCAGGACCCCAGCGGGAACTATGTAGGCGGTATCAAGGTAGAGGTTGCAGGCAATGCCTCCATACCTGCTGTCTATACCAATTCTAACGGGCAGTACACGGTGACAGGTATCCCGTCAGGTCAGGACTTTACTCTGAGATTTACTATGAATGGGGCACTTCCTACATATACACCCATCTTTAATCTTACTGAAAACACAACATTGCCCACGTATTTCCGTCTCTACCCTGCCAATTGGACTACCAATCCGGCTAATCCGGCGAATATGGGCATCATCAATGGCAGAATCCGTGAAAGCGGCGCTAACTGGGAGACAAGCACGATAAGCGGCGCCACTGTTTCTCCATCAACAGGGACTGCCGAATATTCTATTAATGGCTATACAATAGGCGGTGAATCCACCTTCGCCAATGGTCAGTGGTTTGTCAGGAATGTAACTCCGGACACCGTGGTAATAGTCGCAGGTACAAAAGACGGCACCACGATACCGTCAAGAAGATACATGGCTTTTGCCGATGGAGTAACATCAGGCGCATTATTTGCAACAGCCGATACCGGGACGATATGGGTGAGCGGAAAGATTATGAACGGCAATACACCCGTTGGTGGAGCGGCAGTTGCAAAAGTTACCGATAATACGAGCGGACAAACCGGTACGCCAGGCACCACAACAAAAAGTGACGGCAGCTTCACGCTCACTGGTCTTCCATCCGGCAGCCTTTTCTATCTCAAGGTAACAAAAGATACTTTTGTGCCTTCTTATGTTACCTATAATTCTACCTCAAACTATACAGACTATTCGAGGCCCTATCCACTTTTTACACAAGCACAGTTGAACAATATGGGTATACAAAGTGGAAGAGGTATGATTCTCGGTAAAGTAAGAGACAATCATGACCCTGACCTTGGACCGGTGGAAGGTGTGACGATCTCTTATACGAGTAGTCAGGGAAAAACCTATCGTGTAATGTATAATGATGGAACAAATTATGTCGCTGGCAGTGCTACATACGGTAATGGCTCTTTTGCTATTTTTGATGTGGCTGAAGGCGATACTGTGACAGTCAAGGCGACAAAGGCATGCTGGAATTTTTCAGACCGGGTGTATATAACCCACGCAAACAGTACTGTATTGTCGTCAATGAAGGGCGTACATGCTGAGAGTTGTGGTGAAGAGACTGCAATACAGAATGTTTTTCAAACTGCTGTTGGATTGTATAATCAAAAAAATGAAGCCTTTTTCACCAACTATGTATCACAGAATTATTTCAACAATGGTCAAAGCTATAATGCTTTCCTTTCAGATGCGCAGAACGAGTGGGCTAACCCCAATTTCCAGCAAATGACATACACGGTTAATGGTGTGACCATCACCGGTTCTGACACGGCCACAATAAACGTCACATGGGGCACTGGGGAGAACGAGAATATTTACATGAAGAACGAGGGCGGAACTTGGAAACTCTACGGCAACCAGGAGAAATACCGTATCGACGCATACTCTTTCAGGCAGCAATATAATATTGATAATACATATCACACAACCTCTAATAAATATTATGCCGGTTTCTCAATTGATGATCCAAACGGTTCTATCACTACAGCGACAGTATCAGGAACAGGAATAGGCGGCTCGCTTAATTTTAGCAAAGTAAGGGGCAATCTTTGGTTTCCGCAACCGGTGGAATTTGGTGCAAACCCGCCTTCTAATGCCACATACACGATTACTATAACTGATGCGAGCGGTCAGCATACTTATAACAGGACAGTAAATGGCGGGGTTGCGGCATATGCAACGAATCTCAAACCAGCAGGAGATGTCTCAGGAAATATCACATTTACGTTTAATGGTATTTCTGGTGGTCAGAGGTATCATATCGAGTTGTTCGATGCAAACTGGAACTGGAAATGGAACACTGAAAACGATAATGCCTCTACATCAATTGTATATACCGGCCCTCCTCTACAAACCGGGACATACAGATTTATCGTTTCAAGCTTTATCGGAGACAACCAATCACAGACATGGGAGCAATTTAATTATACCGCATCATCGACACCCACCATCTCTTTCACCGGCAAGATTACAGATGTTGTTGGAAATGCAATTCAGGGAGCGGAAGTAACAAAAGAAGGAGATTCAAATATTAAGACGCTGACCGATGGAAACGGGGATTTCACGTTGACCGGTCTTCCCTCTGGCACACCGTTTTCAATAAGGCTCTACAAAGATGGGTTTGTTCCAGTATTTTCTGCGATAGTTAATTCAACATCCAATCTGACTTCGCCTAGGCCATTTAAACTGTTTACGCCATCGCAGATCGTTTCTTGGGGTATTCAAGGAACAAAGGGTGTTATCAACGGTGCTGTGGCGGATATCAACAATTCATCAACAGGATTAAGCGGTGCAACGCTTACTGCAACAGGTAGTGGAGGAAAGAGTTATACGGTCACATATGAAGATGCCCCACATCATTTTGGTGGAACCGCAACATCAGCCAATGGCCATTACTATGTTCTGAATGTGGACGATATGGATACTGTGACAGTTTCTGTCACGCTGCCAGGGTATTCGTTTATGCAAACCCAGAGGACATTTGTTGTTCATGCTGGCGCGATGAACGAAGGAGGTTTTTTTGGTGAATCTACAGGCGCATCTGAGACCATTTCCCTCACCCCCGGCTGGAACTTTATCTCCTTCCCGAGCCTCCCCACAGATGAATCTATAGATAATGTGCTCAAAGATATATCTTCCAATGTACGGATTATATGGGGATATGACAACGCAAGCAAGGCATGGAAAAGGTATAAACCGGGTGTTTCCGACAATACACTCACAACTATTGAGGGTGGTAAAGGCTACTGGGTCTATATGAATGCATCAGGAAATATAGATATGACAGGATGGACTGACCAGTCAAAAACAGTGCCTCTTGCCGAGGGATGGAACCTTGTTGGATATAACGGAGCAGATAATACAGATGTTGCAACTGCATTGAACGGTATATCCGGCAAATGGTCAATAGTGTGGTACTGGAAAGATAACCAGTGGTATGCAAAACATGAATCATCGAACTTGTCTGTCCCAGTACTGGATAAATTCAAAAAAGGTGGAGCTTACTGGATAAAGACTGGCCAGGCAACGGACTGGGTACAACCGTAGAAGGGCAGAGGTCAGAGGACAGAGGTCAGAGGTCAGAGGGCAGAGGTCAGAGGGCAGAAGGGAGAACCACTTGAATCCTCGAATACTTCGCTTTTCTTCTGACTTCTGAATTCTGACTCCTGAATTCTGAATTCTGACTTCTGACTTCTGTCTTAGGGGGTTGGCTAAACCTCTACACATCCAAACTTCCAGACATCTAATTCGATGTCCGAAAAGGCGAAGCAGTCGTCAGCGATGAGTGCTCATTTTCCCGTAATCTGTTTTATCTGTTCGAGCCCTCTTTTTGCGTTCTGATTGCCGGGGTCGAACCTTAATGCAGAGGCGAACGATTCCCTTGCCTTGTCAAAAT
>Ga0302247_1002207_pt1 | contig 12985 bp, 9 predicted proteins | sample AAG_UR_Ile_MG_FD_193529 | JGI IMG/M metagenome (GOLD analysis project Ga0302247, IMG submission 193529) | Enriched activated sludge microbial communities from anaerobic digester in WTTP, New Holstein, Wisconsin, United States - AAG_UR_Ile | ecosystem: Engineered > Bioreactor > Anaerobic >...
CAGCAAGAGGCTGACGGAGCCAGACTCTTGGCGGTCGCTCCGTCAGCCTCTTGCTGCCCGCAACCACCCGCGCTATCTTCAAAAAAGATTCAACCTGCCGCTGGTACATAATTGGGGGGCAGGTCACGCTTATTACCCAAAACTTACCCAAAATTTAAAAAACGTCCATCCAAGATGGATCAACATTTTGATTTTATTGGCGTCCCCTACGGGATTCGAACCCGTGTTGTTGCCGTGAGAGGGCAATGTCCTGGGCCTCTAGACGAAGGGGACCGGAAGGCCGCTTTTCTAGCCCACAAGCCTCGCCGCATCAAGCTCAACCTCGAAATTCCTGTCAAAAAAACGCCCTAACATATTGTCTTTGCTAAAAATTATACCTCAGACGTCCTTTCCCTTGCTTTAAACGCTGCCTCTCTTCAATTGTCCTGAAAAGACATCGCCGCAATCAAGGGCACCAGACCGACCGAAGGAAGCCATCCGATTCGTATCAAACCCTTCATTGCCGTTGCGCTCACGCCTGCTGCGCCGTCTTCACCGCCGCAAAACGGCACAAGCGCCCCTCCTCAAGATAAAGAGCCCCATACAACTTCAATGACAAAATATCCCCGGCTTCAAAACAAATGATCCCTTGCCAACGGGTTTTGGACCGTTGATGATCGTCCCAAAATGTACATTGCCTTTCCGCACAAGCACTGGCTATGGAGAAACGCCCTTGTCCGAGCTTCTGACTTCCATAAACGATACATCCGGCCTGAGCGAACCGGTCGGACACGTTTCCGATTTTATCAACGACACAAGCGATCTGAGCGTCGAAGGTTTATCGAAAGAACGACTTCTCCACTATGCCGGACGGGACACATTTCCAATTCCGGCCACAGCCGACCGTGAAGGCTACACCGGAAACGCCCACGGTCAATTCTGGCTTAACGGGCTCAGAGACTATTTCAGTATCAAAAAATCATGCGACAGCCTAAACATAAACCTCGACAATGCCCGTGTTATCGACCTGGGAGGAGCCACCGGACGCGTTCTTCGCCACATCGTATCCAACCATAAAAACGTTGACGCCTATATTGCGGAATTGAACAGGAAACATGTGGAATGGATTAGAAAACATGCTTGGCCGAAAATAAAAGCTTTCCAGAACACGACCTTTCCGCACTTGCCGTTTGAAGACGACAGCGTCGATCTTGTCACCGCCTTTTCAGTCTTCACGCACGTCGACTATCACGCCGAAGCCCTGATTTTGGAAATAAGGCGCCTTTTGCGCCCGGGCGGACTGGCTTACCTGACCATTCACTCTGAAGACACATGGCGGACGCGAAACGGAACCCTCGTTCATCTTCTGAAAGAATACCCGGGCTATAACGCTTTTTCCGAGCAAAACCCCGTTGACCTGCCGGTTCCTTACCATGCCTTTCGGCTCAACAACAATCCTTACCTTTGCATGGTATTTCAAACCCATGAATGGACACAAAAGAACTGGGGCGCTTTTTTCTCGTCATGCAAGATTATTGACAGAATGCATGGCACGCACGCCGTCGTGCTGTTGACGAAATAACCCTTATGTTTCTTGACCGGTGCCAAGCCTTCGTTGTCGTTGCGTTGGGGTCTTGGGGCCTGTTTGTCAACACTCCTGCACTTCGAGCCCGTTTCCGATCTGGCGCAACGACGTTTTCAACTCCTCGGAAAGCCGCCAGCTTCCGGGCAACTCCATCTCGGCGATTTCATCGTCAAGTTCCAGCGACAGCATAACCTTGCTGCGGCCCGTTGGCGCTTCGGTTAGCTTCTTCTGAATATCCGCCACCACTTCGGGATCGTAAAGACGGATGCGAATGCCCTGCGTGCAGCGCGCCGCCACATCCGACAATTTTTCGAAGCCGCGCGCGATAAAACGAAGATCGTCGCCGTTGCCGTTTCCGTTCCCGCCGCCCTGCCCCGTTTGCGCATCCACTTCCATCAAGACCGCCTGCCCCGGCTCCAGAATATCGCGCCGCGCCGCGAGCAATTCCGAAAACACCGTGACTTCGAACGCACCGCCGGTATCGGAAGCCTGCACGAAGGCGAAGCGATTGCCGGATCGCGCCGTGCGCTCCTGCCGCGCCAAAACAATTCCCGCGAGCTTGTAGCGCGTCGGCCCCATGGCGCGCTGCATGGAACCGACCTTGTTCGCGTCCACGACTCCCAACCGGTCCAGCAAGGCGCGGTAATTGTCGAGCGGATGCGCCGACAAATAAAATCCCAGCGCCTGAAACTCGTGCTGAAGGCGCGTCAGGTCGTCCCACCGCTTGACGACAGGCAGCTTCGGCTTCGCGGCGGCCTGCGCCCCGCCAAAAATGCTCATTTGCCCGCTGGCGCGCTCGTCGGCCACGGCATGTCCGTGTTTGAGCAATACATCTATCGAAGCAATGACTTGCGCCCTGTTCTTGTTAAGCGAATCGAACGCGCCCGCCATGACAAGCCCTTCGAGCTGCTTGCGGTTGATCGCATGCACGTCGACTCGTTCGGCCATATCGAACACATCCCTGAAAGGCCCGTTCGCCTCGCGCTCGGCCACAAGCGCGCGCATGGCCGCGTCGCCCACGCCCTTGATCGCCGCCAGAGCGTAGCGAATGGCAACGTTTTCATTTTTCCCTTTCTTCTTCTGATACTCCGGCACAAAACCGGCGAAGGATTTGTTGATGTCCGGCGGCAAAAGCGCGATGCCGTGCCTCACCAGCTCGTGCCGGAAGACGTTGAGCTTGTCCGTGTCGCCCAACTCGAAATTCATGGCGGCGGCGTAAAATTCGACCGGGTAATGGGCCTTAAGCCATGCCGTCTGGTAGGCGATCAGCGCGTAAGCGGCCGCGTGCGACTTGTTGAAGCCATAGCCCGCGAACTTGTCGATCTGGTCGAAAATCAGGCTGGCCTGATTTTCCTTGATGCCGTTTTTGGACGCACCGGCGATAAAGTTGGCGCGCTGAGCCGCCATTTCCTCGGGCTTTTTCTTGCCCATGGCGCGGCGGAGCAAGTCGGCGTTGCCGAGGCTGTAGCCCGCCAAAATCTGCGCCGCCTGCATCACCTGCTCCTGATAGATCATGATGCCGAAGGTGTCTTTCAAAACGGGCTCAAGCGTCGGATGCAGGTATTGAATGTCCTCTTCGCCGTTTTTGCTTTTGACGTATTTAGGAATGTTGTCCATCGGACCTGGCCGGTAAAGCGCCACCAGCGCGATGATGTCCTCGAACCGGTTGGGCTTCAGGCGGCGCAGAATGTCGCGCATGCCCGAACTTTCAAGCTGGAACACGCCTGTCGTGTCGCCGCGCGAGAGAAGCGAAAACGTCTTCGGATCCTCGAGCGGCAAATGGGCAAGATCGCAGGAAACGCCTTCCGCCTTTAGAAGTTCCACCGTCTGGTGCAGCACGTCGAGCGTCTTGAGGCCGAGAAAGTCGAACTTTACCAACCCGGCCTTTTCCACCATTTTCATGTTGAATTGCGTGGCGGGAAGCGTCGCGCCCGGATCGCGGTAAAGCGGGACAAGATCGACCAAAGGCCTGTCGCCGATGACGACGCCCGCCGCGTGCGTCGAGGCGTTGCGGTAAAGACCCTCGAGCTTCAGCGCAATGTCCATCAACTGGGTCACGACGGGATCGCTCTCGCGCAACTGTTGAAGCTGTGGCTCGGTATCGAGCGCCTGTTGCAGCGAAACCGGGTTCGCCGGGTTGCTCGGCACGAGCTTGCATATCTTGTCAACATAGCCGTAAGGCATGCCCAGCACGCGGCCTACGTCGCGCAAAACCGCGCGCGCCTGAAGCTTGCCGAAAGTGATGATTTGCGCCACGCGGTCCGCGCCGTATTTCGACTGAACGTAATGGATGACCTCGTCGCGGCGCTCCTGGCAAAAATCGACGTCGAAATCGGGCATCGACACGCGCTCCGGGTTGAGAAAACGCTCGAACAGCAAACCGAAACGGATGGGATCGAGATCGGTGATAAGCAGCGCCCATGCCACCACGGAGCCGGCGCCCGAACCGCGTCCCGGACCGACCGGAATATTCTGGCTCTTCGCCCACTTGATGAAGTCGGACACGATAAGGAAGTACCCGGCAAACCCCATTTTGGTAATAATGTCCAGCTCGAACGCCAAACGATCCTTATAGGGCGCGGGGTCCTTAATACCCGTGGCGCGAACACGTTCTTGCAGGCCCGCGTCGGCTTGCACGCGCAATTCTTCCTCTTCGGTGTGTCCCGGCGCGGTTGTATAGGCAGGCAGAATGGGATGACGGGCCTCCGGCATGAAGGCGCAACGCTTGGCAATGACAAGCGTAGTGTCGCAGGCTTCCGGCAGGTCGGCAAAAAGCGTTCGCATTTCCGCCGCCGATTTAAAACGATGATCCGGCGTCAGGCGGCGGCGGTTTTTTTCGGCGATCATGGTCTTGCCGGCTATGCAAAGCAGCGCGTCGTGCGCCGCGTACATGTCCTCCTCGCCGAAATAGACGTCGTTCGTCGCCACAAGAGGCAGATCGAGCTTATAGGCCAGATCGATCAGGGCTTCTTCGATGCGCTGTTCGCTTTGCCCGGTGTCGCCGCCATGATGTCGGGCGATTTCCACATAAAGCCGTCCGAAAAACAGATTGGCCAATTCTTTCAGATGCGCCTCGGCCGCCGCGTCCTGCCCGTCCAGAAGAAGGCGGCCCACGGCCCCGTCGATGCCGCCCGTCAAGGCGATAAGGCCGCCCGCGTACCTCGCCAGTTCTTCGCGCGTGACATAGGGCGTGAGCCTTTCAGGCGCGAGATAGGACTGCGTCACGAGTGCCGACAGATTGCGATAGCCCAATTCATTCTGAACAAGCAGAACGATTTGATCGAAAGTATCGCGGCGGGCCGGAGGCAATTCGTTCTGATCCGGGCGCGCCACGGAAACCTGGCAACCGATGATGGGCTGCACCCCTGCCCTGGAAGCCTCTTCGGCGAACAAAAGCGCACCGAACAGATTGCCCCGGTCGGTCAGCGCCACGGCCGGCATCCGGTGCTGCAAGCAAAGTTCGATCAATCCTTTGCGCGCGGGCTTGCTGCCGTCCTTCGGCTTGTCCTCGACAATCTTGATCGCCCCTTCCGCAAGGGAATAGGAAGACCGGACGCGAAGATGGATGAAGGATTCGGGCATCAAGTTTCTTTTCTTTCCAACGTCATTCCGGAAAATTTTCTTTTTCCCATTATTTGGGGAAAAGAAAATTTGTCCGGACCCCAGTCATCATCTCAACAACACTTTTTTAATAATCTTTAACCGCCGGACAACTGAGGAAAAAGATCATCCCATTTCGGGTTTGTTTTTTCAATTAGCCTGATTTTCCAAGCTCGTTTCCATTTTTTCAAGCGTTTTTCTCTCTGAATTGCATCTGCAATTGACCCGTGTTTTTCATAATAAACTAGCCTGTGGACATTATATTTTGCGGTAAAACCGCCGGTTATGTTTTCACGATGTTCACTTATACGCTTGATTAAGTCTGATGTAACACCAATGTAAAGAGTTCCCGCCATGGTGCTGTCTAAAATATATACATAGCCAACAGTCTCAAAATTTACATACCTAAGCGCTCATGGAAATATCCACTGGGTTCCGGACAAATTTGCCTTTGTTATAACAAAGGCAAATTTTCCGGAATGACGTTAATTTTAGAACGGAATGTCGTCGTCAATCTCCGCGCCGCCGCTCTTGCCGCCGGAGACTGCCGACGCGCCGCCATCATCGCTGGCGGGAAAGTCGCTGCTACCCATGCTCGGGCCCGATCCGCCTTTGTTCGCGGAATCCAGCATCGTCAGTTCCCCGCGATAGGGACGCAGAACGACTTCGGTGGTGTATTTGTCCTGCCCCGACTGATCCTGCCACTTGCGCGTCTCAAGCTGCCCTTCAAGATAAACCTTCGCGCCTTTTTTCAGGTAACGCTCGGCTACGCTCACAAGGTTCTCGTTGAAAATCACCACGCGGTGCCATTCGGTACGCTCCTTGCGTTCGCCCGTCGCTTTGTCTTTCCAGTTTTCGGACGTCGCGACCGTCAAATTGGCGACCCGGCCGCCGTTCTGAAACGTCCGGATCTCCGGATCGCGCCCCAGATTGCCGACAATAATCACTTTATTTACGCTGCCTGCCATGAAACCCCCACCTTTCCTGAAAGCCGTCAAAAGATAAAAATAAGGCCGGGGCACAGTCTAGCCACGCCCCGGCCCAAATGACAAGCTTTTGAAAAGGAACTATTTCCTCTTCTTTGTCTTGCGCGCCTTGCTGCGGCAAGCCGTCTTTTTGGCTTTTTTCACGGGTTTCTTGGCGGCCTTTTTGGCCTTCTTTCTCTTGACTGCCATATCTCGATCCTTTCTTGGGCTTGAAGGTCGGTCCACAGGACGTGAACCGTTGGAGGTGAGAATCAATGTCCATACTCAGACATTGGAAGTGTAAAGGAATAAAAAGCCGGGAACAACCCTAAAAGACTCGCGAGTCTCTATTCGCCGTACGGCCAGTAATATTTGACCGAAGGCGGCGGGATTTTTGCCCGCTTCCAATCCGCCTCGAACTGACGGCGATGCGTTTCAGCCAACGAAGGATTGTGAATGATGACGACGCGGCGCGGCGGCCCCCACGAAATCACCGCGTATTTGCCGCCGTAAATATAATAGGGAATGAGTCCAAACGTTTCCTTGTCCACCCAGCGGTAAATATTGTGCGAAGGCTTGCCGACGAAGTGCCGGTCGCCTTCAAGCACAAGCAAGCGTCCTCTCATCTTCTTATGGCGGTGTTGCTTTCGGATAAAGGCCACAAGCGCCGCGCCCTCGTTCGCCACAAATTCCTTTTCGCCGATGCCGCTGCAAAGCAAATCGCCTCCGCCCTTGGCGTCGAGAGTCCGGTAAATATCGTCGAGAAGTTTCCGCACGGCATCCTTGCCGTCGAACATCTCGATTTTCATCACTTCGCGGTGACGGCTTACGCCGTGCGTGTCGATGAACTCTATGCCTGCGTCCTCCAGCGTCTTTTGAACGGCCTGTACCGTGCGCACGCGCGGCGTAACGATGCCGCGCTCAAGATTGCTGAGCGCGGGAAGCGAAATTCGCGCGGCCTTGGCCAGTTCCGCCTGGCTGAGGGACAATAAACTGCGCGCCGCCTTGATTTGCTCGATAGTGATCATTTCAACTTTCCGGCTCTAATATATGTATTATACATATGTTGATAGTTAATTAACATATATTCCTTGCTGAAAGTATTGGAGCCTGTTCATAATCTTTTGAACGAAAGGCAAAAACAAGCGTCATCCCGTTGAAAAACGGGATCCAGAGGCGAGCGTCCGCGAGCCGTATAACGATACGTCGCGTGGACACGCGACACCAGATTCCGGCTTTCGCCGGAATGACGGCACCATTTTGGTGTCGCATTGAGATGATGAACGGGCTCTTAGTGACGGCCTTCAATCAAGCTCCAACCCCTATTTTAGGACACCGATATGTTAAAACGCGATTTGAATTTAAGAGAGACAGGCAGCGATAACGAATGGCACCCGAAATACCTCGATGCCATCGGCAGTCTTTACATCTGCGCGCTCATCGTCACGTGGGTGACGGCAAGCAAACTCTTTGCCGTTGGGCCGCTCGTCTTTTCCGCCGCTATTCTTGTCTATTCTCTGAATTGCGTATTTGGCGACGTGCTCACGGAAGTCTATGGCTTCAACCGGACGCGCCGTTTGATCTGGATGGGCTTCATATGCGGCCTTTTGTTCGTTTTCTTTACGCAAATTGCCATCATCCTGCCGCCTGCGCCCGAATTTAAAATGCAGGAGGCCTTTGCCGCCGTGCACGGCCAGTTGCCGCGCATCGTCTTCGCCTCATTCACGGCTTACCTGTTTAACGAGTTCACGAATTCCTGGGTCATGTCGAAAATGAAGCTGTGGTCGAAAGCCGACAATTTTCCCTTGCGCGCCATCGCCTCGACGGCCGTTTCGCAATTTTTCGATTCCGTCGTTTTCTTCGGCATCGCTTTTGCCGGCAACATTTCATTCGACGTTTTTGCTAACCTTGTTTTCAGTTCCTGGATGTTCCGCGTCGTTTATGAGATCGTCTTCCTGCCCCTCACGACGCTCCTTGTCCGGAAGCTGAAGAAGCTCGAAGGCATCGAGCACTTCGACCGGTACGCGCTCAAGGTGATGGCTTTTTAAGGTCCCTAACCCGCTCAAAAAGGGCCTGAACGGGCACGCGCCCCGGCCCGAACAGGTCCCAAACGCGCGCCGAACAGGCACGTAAAGCGCAAATTCCGCCCCTCCAGGGTCTCAAAAAAAAGAACAAAACGTGTACTTTTTATAGCTTTTTGCCGTGAGCCGTCCCATATTATCCCCTATGACCCAGGCCCCCAACAAAAGCATCCGCGTACGCGGCGCACGTGAGCACAATCTGAAAAACATCGACGTGGAAATTCCGCGCGATCAACTCGTTGTAATCACTGGATTAAGCGGCTCTGGCAAATCCTCGCTTGCCTTCGACACGATCTACGCCGAGGGGCAGCGGCGCTATGTCGAAAGCCTGTCGGCCTACGCGCGCCAATTCCTTGAAATGATGCAGAAACCTGACGTGGATTCCATCGAAGGCCTGTCGCCCGCCATTTCCATCGAGCAAAAAACCACCTCGCGAAATCCGCGCTCCACCGTCGGCACCGTCACGGAAGTCTATGATTACATGCGCCTTTTGTTCGCGCGCGTGGGCATCCCCTACTCGCCCGCCACCGGCCTGCCCATCGAAAGCCAGACCGTTTCGCAAATGGTGGATCGCATCAAGGCCATGCCCGAAGGCACGAAACTCCTGCTTCTCGCGCCCATCGTGCGCGGCCGCAAAGGCGAATATCGCAAGGAACTTCACGACCTGCGCAAGCAAGGCTACCAGCGCGTGAAAATCGACGGCGAAGTGTACGACATCGAAGACGCCCCGGCGCTCAACAAAAAGGTCAAACACGAGATCGCCGTGGTGGTGGACCGCATCGTCGTCAAGACCGATTTGGGCAACCGCCTCGCGGACTCGATCGAAACGGGCCTCAAGCTGGCGGACGGCCTTTTGTACGCCGAAAACGTAACCACAGGAAAAACAACCGTATTTTCCTCGAAATTCGCCTGTCCGGTCAGCGGTTTCACCATTGATGAGATTGAGCCGCGCCTGTTTTCGTTCAACAATCCCTATGGGGCCTGCCCGGCGTGCGACGGCCTCGGTGAAAAGCTTTATTTCGACCCGGAACTGGTTATTCCGGACCCCAATCTGAGCATTGCCGAAGGCGCCATCGCGCCGTGGAAAACTGCGTCGTCTTTTTTCTATACCCAAACGCTGCAGGCGCTGGCACGACATTACAAATCCAGCCTCAAAAAACCATGGCGCGACCTGGACAATAAATTTCGTCAGGCCGTCCTTTATGGCTCTGGCGATACGCCGGTAACCATCACGTTCGAGGACGACACGCGCATACACAAAATTACCAAGCCCTTCGAAGGCGTGATTCCCAACATGGAACGCCGTTGGCGCGAGACGGAAAGCGACTGGATCCGGGAAGAGTTCAGCCGTTTCCAATCCTCCCAGCCTTGCGAAACCTGCCACGGCCAGCGGTTGAAACCCGAGGCGTTGGCGGTAAAAATTGCGGGTCAGACCATCAGCGAGGCAAGCGATCTTTCGATCAAGGAGGCCAGGAACTGGTTCGGCAATCTGAACCACAGGCTCTCCCCCAAACAGCGCGAAATAGCCAAACGCATTTTAAAGGAAATCAACGAGCGGCTGGGCTTCCTCAACAATGTCGGCCTTGAATACCTGACGTTATCGCGCGCCAGCGGCACGCTTTCCGGCGGCGAAAGCCAGAGGATACGGCTCGCGTCGCAAATAGGTTCGGGCCTGACGGGCGTGCTTTACGTGCTCGATGAGCCGTCCATCGGGCTTCATCAGCGCGACAACAGCCGCCTTTTGACGACTCTTGAGCGCCTCCGCGATCTCGGTAACACGGTGCTGGTCGTCGAGCATGACGAGGAAGCCATCCGCACGGCGGATTATCTCATCGACATGGGCCCGGGCGCGGGCGTGCATGGCGGCAAAATCGTCGCGGCAGGCCCGCCGAAAGACGTCCTGAAAAGCCCCCAAAGCCTCACGGCGCAATATCTGACCGGCAAGCGCAAGATCCCCCTGCCCATGGTCCGGCGCAACGGCCACAGGGGAAAGTGGATGGAAGTTATCGGCGCACATGAAAACAACCTCAAGCACATCCACGCCCGTTTTCCGCTGGGAACCTTTACGTGCGTGACAGGCGTGTCCGGCGGCGGCAAATCGACGCTCGTCTGCGAAACGCTTTACAAGGCCTTAGCCCGCCGTCTTAACAATGCGCGCGAACTTCCGGGCGCCCACGAATCGATCAAGGGAATCGAGCACATCGACAAAATCGTGGACATCAATCAGGCGCCCATCGGGCGCACGCCGCGCTCCAATCCGGCCACGTACACGGGCGCCTTTACGCCCATCCGCGAGTGGTTTGCGGGCCTGCCGGAATCCAGGGCGCGCGGCTACGGCCCGGGCCGCTTTTCTTTCAACGTGAAAGGCGGGCGTTGCGAAGCCTGCGAAGGCGACGGCCTGATCAAGATCGAAATGCACTTCTTGCCCGACGTTTTCGTGACCTGCGACACCTGCCACGGCAAGCGCTACAACCGCGAAACGCTGGAAGTAACCTACCGCGACAAGAACATCGCGGACGTTCTCGGCATGACGGTCGAGGAAGGCAAGGCCTTTTTCGCGGCTGTGCCCTCCATCCGCGACAGGCTGGCCACGCTGGAGCGCGTGGGCCTTGGCTATATCGAACTCGGCCAGGCCGCCACGACGCTTTCCGGCGGCGAGGCCCAGCGCGTGAAGCTGGCCAAAGAGCTATCGCGCCGCGCCACGGGCCGGACGTTCTATATTCTCGACGAGCCCACCACGGGCCTTCATTTTGCGGATGTGGAAAAGCTATTGGAAGTCCTGCACAAGCTTGTGGATCAGGGCAACACGGTGGTCGTGATCGAACACAATCTGGAAGTCGTCAAAACGGCCGATCACATCATCGATCTCGGTCCCGAAGGCGGCGACGCGGGCGGCGAGATTGTCGCCACCGGCACGCCCGAAGACGTGGCCGCCGTCAAAAAAAGCTACACGGGACAATACCTGGCGCGCCACCTCGGCCGCAAAAGCGACGCTGCCGGACGGTAAATATTTTTTCAGCCCGCCCGCACCTTGACGATGAATCCTTCCACTGCCTGGCGCAAACTATCGGATTCCCTGGCCAATTGATCGGCCGTTTGGAGAACCTGGGTCGAAGCCGTTCCCGTCTCCTCGGCCGCGTGCGTTATATCGGCAATGTTCTGCGTTACGACATTGGTATCGTGCGAAGCCTCGTCGATGCTCCGCGAAATTTCCTTCGTAGCGGCCCCTTGTTCCTCGATCGCCGAAGCGATCGTCGTGGAAATCTGGCTAACCTGCTTGATAGTCGAGGTTATGCCGTTGATCGTTTTAACCGCGTTTGCCGTTTGTTCCTGGATGTTTGCTATTTGCTTCGTAATGTCTTGCGCGGCGCTTCCCGCCTGATTGGCCAGATTTTTGACTTCGGTGGCCACGACCGCAAACCCCCGGCCCGCCTCGCCGGCGCGCGCCGCTTCAATGGTCGCGTTGAGCGCCAGCAAATTGACCTGATTGGCAATGTCGTCGATCAATTTGACTACATTGCCTATGTCTTCCGCCGCCTTGCTCAAGCCCTGCATGACGGCGCCCGTAGCCTCGGCTTCCGCCGCGCATGTCGCCGCGACGCGCGCCGATTCAGCGATCTGGCGGCTTATTTCGCCAATTGAGGCATTCAATTCCTCGGCGGCGGAGGCAACCATCTGAACGTTCACGGAAGCCTGCTGAGCTGCGCCCGCGCCGGTCGTGGCTTTTTTGGCCGATTCTTCGGCTATGGCCGCCATCGAACCCGCGCTATGCTGCATTTCAGTCGCTGCGGAAGAAACCGTCGATACGATGCCATGGACGCTTTGTTCGAAGTCGTCAGCCAGTCTGCTCATAAGTTCGCGCCGTTCAGCTTCCGCTTTCTTTTTACCCAGTTCCTGTTCTTCCCTCAGGCGAAGCTTCTCGACGATGCCTTCCTTGAACCGCTGAACGGTATGGGCAATACGGCCGATTTCGTCGCCTCTTTCCTGCGCGGGAATGTCGACGGACGTATCGTCGTCCTGGAGCCGCTCCATGACCTCTTCAAGACGGTTGAGCGGCTTCAACTGACGGCGGATGACAAAATATATGCCGCCGGCGATAATCAGGCCGACAACAAGCGAAAGAATAACGATATGGGAGATAAGCTTTCCGATCACGGCCATCTGCTCGGTCTTCTTAAGTCCGACAAAAATGATGCCGATGGTGTCGCCATTCCCGTTTTTTATAGGATCGTAAGCGACGAGATAGGATTCGCCGAGAATGTCGGCCTCGCCATAGAACAATTTTCCTTTCCCCAGCGCGGAATCGTAGGCAGGACCTGCGGCCAGTTTCGTTCCAACCGCTCTTTTCCCATCGTTCTTTATAATGTTGGTCGTGACCCGGACATCGCCCATGAATATCGTGGACACGCCGCCGACAAGTTTGGTGACCTTGTCGACAGAATCGAAGTCGCCGTTCAAAACATGGTCGCCAATATAAAGTTTTTCATCTTTGACCGAGAAATCCGTCCCGTATTGCTCGAGCATGGCGCGCGCGACTTTAACATTGATCGCCATACGTTGCTCGGCCTGTTTTATGAGAGATTCATTAAGCGTCATCACCGTAACGCTCACAATGACGCTTCCCAAAATAGTCAAACCTACGATGGCCATGACGTTCTCCCCGCCAATGTCGCCAAAATGGGGTAGAGTCTGCAACCTGAGCAAAGGAGCAGACGATGAAGAAGCGATTTAGTGAAGAACAGATCATCCGGATACTAAAAGAAGCGGAAATTGGA
>Ga0302247_1002208_pt1 | contig 12976 bp, 5 predicted proteins | sample AAG_UR_Ile_MG_FD_193529 | JGI IMG/M metagenome (GOLD analysis project Ga0302247, IMG submission 193529) | Enriched activated sludge microbial communities from anaerobic digester in WTTP, New Holstein, Wisconsin, United States - AAG_UR_Ile | ecosystem: Engineered > Bioreactor > Anaerobic >...
AAGCCGACTCCGAGCTCATCTGACCCATGGAGCCACACACACGACGAGCTCCAATCCCATCCATCCAGTCTGAATCGATTATCATTTTAATCAGACAAAATCCCTCAAGCCAATCTGAAATTCAACATCGTGAACTCGACGATCGTGATGGACGCGACGGACTTTTATGAAGAGACGACCGACGGAACCATGATTTTGGAGGCTCGGACCACGGGTTCTTATGCCGGCGCGGTGCAGCAGACGACGGACGTGTTGATGACGGGGCAGTGGATGGTGTCGTTGTGGTACATGCCGATGGTGGAGGGCTTCCCTGGAAAGCTCCGGGTGACGGACCTCTCCGGAAATGAATTGGGAAATCCCGTGCTGCTGGAAGGGCCTGTGGGCATCTGGCGCAAGGCGTACCTCCAGTTTGCTTTGAATTATCCCGGTCCTGTACGCGTGGAGATTCACGCATCGGCGGCGGTGGATAACCATGTGCAAGGCGGTACTCCTGGGGCCGTCGCGGTGTGGGGTATTCAACTGGAGCCACTGACGTCGGATATGTGCGATGGCACTGAGCAGCCTCCCAATTGCGTCACCCGCGAGTATCAGGCGACGGACGCGCGTCGGCTGGTGCACGTGGCGGGGTGTGTGGACACGACGGGGTCGAGCTTCCGGCAGCAGTTCCGGCGTGGGTGCGCGTGCTTGCATACCTATCCGTGCACCAACAACGCAGAGGACATCCAGTGCTACTGGGAGACGGACTTCGTGCTGAACCTGGCGGACATCGAGAGCGGGAAGTACCTGACCTCGGACGCGATCGCGGTGGGGAATTACAACTACCGGCACGGGAGCGTGGCGTTGAACGTGGTGGGCAGCCAGATCCTGTCCTGCCCCGAGGGCGGCACGTACCAGTGCTATGCGAACGGGTACCTGCCGTACACGCTGTACCATGACGGGGAAGTGAGCATCCGCAACCATGGCGGGTGGACCGAGGACTTCTCGATGAACCAGGCGCGGATCGAGCACGGGAAGGCGCTGGCGGCGGAGGTGGTGGTGACCAACCCGCTGTCGAGCCAGCACCAGTCGCTCTTGTCGGGGTTCGACAAGAAGGAGTTCCGGGGTCGGCCGCTGCAGGGGCAGTACACGCTGCGCATCTGGGAGACGCCGGGGCTTCAGTGGCAGAACCTGGAGGACATCCAGTTGATCTGGCGGTACACGTACTGGACGGCGTTCTAAGGGCTGGGGAGACGCGCATGAAAGCCTTCACGAGGATGTGCTGGATCGTCGCCTGCCTGGGACTGCTGGCGGGGTGCGGGGAACCGGAGTCGGGCGCGATGCCGTCTGGGACGACGACGGTGTTCAAGGTGGACGGGCGGGAGACGCCCCCACCGCCTGCGCCTGGTACGGCCAAGATCACCATCAATCCATCGCAGGTCGTGCTGGGTGAGACGGCGACGATCCGGATCCTGGGGCACCAGGCGGCGTCCTTTACCGCGCTTTCGACAGTGAGTATCACGCCGGTCTCGTCCGCCATTGAGCTCCGGTCGGTTGTATTGGTGAGTTCATCCGAGTTGCGTGCGACGGTGACGTTCCACGACTATGGCGCGCCAGGCGCCAAGACCCTGACGATGACGCGCTGCTCGTCCTCGGGAGCGTCCTGTATCGCCAAGCTCACGGTCAAGGCGGACCCGACGCCGCCGTCGGTGACGACTGTACCGGCGTGGATCCACCAGGGGGAGACGGCGAATCGGTTGTTCAGGGGAAGCAACACGCACTTCGACCTGGCGTACACGACGATCATCTCCGGGACTCATGGGATCTCCTACACGCCACTTGGGGTCGTGCGTGGACAGTTGGTGGTCTCAGTGACGGCCTCGCCGACGGTGCCGGTGGGGACGCACGCGTACACCATCACGACGTTGGGCGAAAATGTCCATGGCACGATTGAGGTGATTCCGCCGGCGGCGCTCACGCAGGTGACGCCGAACGTGATCGTGCAGGATGAGCCGACTTTGGTGGAAGTGACCGGCGTGAACACGCACTTTACCGCGGGGAACACGACGGTGACGGTGTCGGGCGGGGACGTGACGGCGACAGCGCTCGTGGTGGATTCGCCGACCACGCTGCGCGTGACGCTGGAGGCGGAGAAGACGGCACCGGCCACGGTCCGTACGCTCACGGTGGACACACCGTCGGTGGGGGAGGCGCACACGATCCCGCTGACCGTCGCGCGGCATGCGCCGTGGATCACGGGCATTACGCCGCAATCCGGCCGTCAGGGAGAAAACACGCCGGTGGTGCTGACGTTGGACTACGTGGACTGCGCGACCGAGGTGCAGTCGCTGCGCGCGAGCGTGGGTACGGTGCACATCGACGGCTGTGATGACGCCTCGACCCTGCGGGCGACGGTGACGTTCCAGGAGACGACGCCGCTGGGACCGATGACGCTGACGCTGACGACGACCTGGGGCGCGACGGTGAGCGTGCCATTCACGGTGCTCAAGGGTATTCCGTGGATGGGGATGAGCCCGGCGACGCTGTCGCAATGGACGACGAACGCGCAGATGACGGCGGATCTGCATTATGACGTGTGGACCCCGGCGGTTTCGGTCGTGTCCGCAGGATGTCCGGACTTGGTGATCCATGACGTGCAGCGCACCAGCGACAGCCGCGTGAGCTTCCGGGTGGACGTGCCGCTCACGCAGGCGCCCGGCGTGTGCACACTGTTGTTCAGTTCCGGCGTGGAGAGCGGCCAGAAGACGGCGTCGCTGACGATCCAGGAGCGCACGTTAAACGTGGATGCGACCGGGGTGGTCACCGGCACGCTGACGCCGGCGTCTCCGGTGTTCGTGAAGATCACGGTGCCGGAGGAACCCGCGACGCCGCTGCCGCTGCGCATCCGCGCCACGGCCGATGCGTTCACGCAGGTCGACCCGGTGATCACGCTGGCGGGGTCGGACGCCAATTTCCTATCGCCGCTGGCGACCAACGACGACGAGCACGAGGCCACGCTGGACGCGCTGGTGCTGTTCGTGCCGCCGGCGCCTGGCGTGTACTATGCCCGCATCACGGACCGGCTGAACCTGGCTTCGGGCGACGTCACGGTGGATGTGGCGACGTTTGAGCCGCTCGCGACGACCGCGGAGCTCGAGCCTAACGACACGTGGGACGCGACCGCGCTGCTGGCGGAGGGCGTTCTCTTCGTGCGCGGGGAACTGACGGAAGAGGACGCGACGGACGTGTTCACGTTCGCGGTCCCGGCGAACTGGAACGGCGCGCTGGTGCAGGTGCTGGGTCAGGGGATCCTGCCGGAGTCGGGGGTGAACGCCCACCTGCAACTGCGGGACGCGGACACGCTGGAATGGCTCACAGAGGGGGACGACAGCAGCTCGTGGCCGGACCCGCGGCTGTTCGTCGGGGAGTGGGTGACGACGGTGCAGGCGGGGCTGACACGGCTGTCCGGCGGGTCGCACTACTGGCTGTCCTTCGCACCCGCGATGCAGATCAGCGAGGTGTCCCACGACGAGGTCAACGGCTGGATGGGGAGCTTCGTGGAGTTGTCGGGGCCTCCGGGAGCGGCGCTCACGGGGTGCGAGCTGTGGCTGTCCCCACTGGGACAGGCCACACAAGTGATTCCCCTGATCGATGAGGCGTTCGACGCGTTCGGATGGTTCGTGGTCGCGCACGACGACTGGGTGCCCGGCGCCCAGGTCGTGGACCCGCAGCTGGCGGTGGACGACCCCCTGGGTGCGGTTGAAACGGTGTGGGTTTACTTGTATTGTGGCGGCGCCCTGCAGAGCCAGGTCTGCTATTGTCCGACGGCGGCGACCTGTCCGGCAGGGTGTGTTGAATCATTGCCCGGAGAGGTGCTCGGACAGGGCTTGATGGTGAACCGCTGGTTCCTGCCGCAGCCCGAGGCGACGCCTCGCGCGGCCAATCCGGGGAAGGTGCCTTGATGCGGGCGAGGACAATCCACAAGTGGCTGCTGCTGTTGACGCTGGTCGCGAGTGGTCTCGCCGCGCCCGCGATGGCACAGGAGCCGGACTTCGCGCAGGTCCCCGTGTCCGAAGCTCCACAAGTCGAGGACGACTGGTTCCCGGTGGACCAGAGCCGTCCCGATGAGGAGCCCGCACAAGACGACGCGACGCGCTGGGAGAGCGACCCGGCGTCTCGCGTACAGCCGGTGGAGCCGGACCGTCCGAAGCTCGACAACCTGTTCGAGCCGATGACGGCGTTCACGCAGGTGAACAAGTCCGGCGTGTCGGCGCAGGTGCTCAAACGCCCCCAAGGGGAAGGCGCGGTGCAGGGGCTGGGCGTGACGTTCACGCCGAACCTGCAGACTGGGTCGGCGTCGACGGGCATTCCGCTGGCGCTGCCACCGGCCCGCGCAGGGTTTGCCCCGTCGATCGGGCTTTCGTACTCCACGGGCGGCGGACATGGTCTGGCCGGCGTGGGCTGGAACTTCGGCGTGGGGTTCATCGCGCGCCAGACGGACCAGGGGCTGCCGACGTACGATGACGCGAAGGACCGGTTCGTGTACGCAGGGGGTACCGAGCTGGTGCGGGTGCAGCCCACGGGGTCGATGCCGTCATGGTTCGACCCGTCCCGCGACTACTATTATCGTTCCAAGCTCGAAGGGACGTACTTCCGGGTGTTCCTGCTGTACCCGGGGACGTCGAACAGCACCTGGGTGGCGCAAGAGCCCGGCGGCACCATCCACTATTTCGGCCAGGTGCCCGGTGAAGCCCGCGACACGGCGTCGCTTGTGTGCAATTCGACGTGTTCGCAGGTGTTTCGCTGGAATCTGGTGATGTCGCGCGACGTGCACGGGAACGTGATCCGGTACGATTACACCAAGGACCAGGGGCAGCCGTACTTGTGGCGCGTTCGTTACAACGTGCATCCGACGGACGCCACGCGCTTCCAGCATCACGTGGAATTTCAATACGAGACCCGCGTCGACGCGCTGACGAACTACCAGGCGGGGTACGCGGTGACCACGGCGCGCCGCCTGTCGCGGGTGATCGTCTCCACCGACACCGGGGCCACGCGCAGGACCGTGCGCAGCTACGAACTTACGTACCAGAGCGGCTTGTTCCACAGTCTGCTGACATCGGTGCGGGTGGTGGGTTCCAACGGATCCACCGCGCTGCCGCCGGTGACGTTCGACTACACGACCGTGCCCGACGGGGTCTCCACGACGACGATGGGGCTGGTGTCCGCGACGCTGAATCCGCTGCCGTACTCGCCTGATGACACGCTCGGAGACGGACGTCGTGACCTGCTCGACGTCAACGCCGACGGGCTTCCCGACGTGTACGAGACGGACCCGCTCGTGGGGCTCAACAGTTCATGGCTGGAGAATTTCGGCGGTGACACGGGGTTCTTCGAGGGGTCACGACGCACGGTGACGGGCAGCAACGGGCTGATGCTGAGCAACAGCAACGTGCACCTGATGGACGTGGACGGCGACGGGCGCGTGGACCTGATCCACATGCCGATGACGGGGTATTACAACGTCTACACCAGCACCTGCACTACCGCGGGGGTATGCACATGGGTGTATTCCTATCGCGCGGCGGTCAACCCGGCGATCGACTTCACGACCGACGGGGAGAACCTCCGCTTCTTCGACGTGGACGGCGACCACCGCACGGACGTGGTGCGCACGACCGGCACGCGCATGGAGTACTACTACAACCTGGGTAAGTACACGGGCGGCGTGGGGCGATTCGGGCAGTACATGGGGGGCGCGCTGTCCAACACGCCGGCGACCTCGTGCCTGCTGTACAAGGGGGTGCCCATCCAGTTCTCGGATCCGCGCGTGAAGATCGCCGACATGAACGGCGACGGGCTCCAGGATATCGTGGTTGTGGATACGGGTGTGGTCGCGTACTGGCCCAACCGCGGGCACGGGCGCTGGGGCACGAACGAGGGCTCATGCGCGTCCGGGTACCAGAGCAGCGGGTACGTCACGATGTCGGCGGCGCCGTTCCACGTGGGGTATGACGCCAATCGCGTGCAGCTGGGCGACGTCAACGGGGACGGCCTCGGCGACTATACGTACATCCGCGAGACCTCGGTGGACATCTATCTGGGCACAAGCACCGGCTTTTTGCCGCGGGTGATCGTCCCGGCGCCTTTCTCCGCGCCGTTTACGGCGTACGTGCGACTGGCCGACGTCAACGGCAACGGCACGCAGGACGTGCTCTGGGCCGACGGCGGCAACTACCGGTACATCGATCTCTCCGGTGGCGTGCGGCCCCGCGTCCTCTCGCAGTTTGACAACGGCCTGGGCGGACGTACCCGGGTCACATACGCGTCCTCGGTGGACCAGTACCTGGCGGCACGCGAAGCCGGTCAACCGTGGCGCACCACGTGTCCGTTCCCCCAGCAGGTGGTGGCCTCCACGGTGACAGAGGATCTCTCGGCCGCGGGCGGGTACACGGCGCCGACTCGCACCACGCGCTACACCTACCGCGACTGCTATTACGACGGGCAGGAGCACGAGTTCCGCGGGTTCGCGCAGACGACCGAGGAGCAGGTGGGGGACGCCCACACGTCCTCGCAGTTCGTGACGCATCAGTATTATCAGGGCAAGATCGACGAAGCCGGCGGGCTCGGTGACGAGATCCTGGCCGGCATGGAGTACCGCACGGAAGTGTCCGACGCCTCGGGGAACGTGCTGTCGACCCAGCTCAAGCACTACGCGCTGCGCACGCTGCTGACCGCGCATCCGGCGGATATGGCGCCGGGTCTCGATCCCACCCTGTTCCTCCGCCAGGTGCGCATGGTGTACCCAAAGACGGTGCACGCGTTCGGTTACGACCTGCACGGGACGCGGCAGGACACGAACCGCACGCTCACGGTGCTGCAGCGCGAGGACGCGAGCGGCACGGTGACGGAATCGGCCACCGCGACGTTCGTGCTGCCCTACGGGGCGGCCCACACGACCCACGTGGTGCAGGAAATCGCGCGGATGTCCAACTTCGGGCAGCCCGAAGAGGCCGTCGCGTACGGTTCCCCCGAGGACCACGATGCCGTGCGTCGCCAGCACGCGCGCTTTACGCTCGATGAGGCGACGTGGCTCTTTCGCGTGTGCGAGACCTGGGTGACGCAGGACAACGACACCCGCGTGTACAACCACCTGCTGCACCACTACGACGGTCTCACGAGTACGTGGGGCGCGCAGCCGGGGCAGGCGGTGTGTCCGCTGGGCACGCGCGGGCTCTCGACCAAGGGTGAATACCGCGTGGATGTGCCGGGGCAGGAGACGCGCAAGGTGGAGGCGCACGCCACGCGCTTCGACACGTGGGGCCAGCCCGTGCACACGCAGGTGGTGAGGAAACAGGAGGAGTGGCTCTTCTATGAGGATCCCAGCGGCTATCGCGGGATCGCCACGCGTGAGGTCGTGCGGGTAGGTACGCAGGCCGACCAATGCACCGGTGGCTGCGGCGGCCCCGTCTCCTTCGACAACCTCATCTACCCGGAGACGGCGGTCAAGTTCCTCACCATGCGGGCCCAGGTGGACCCGGGGCTGGGTGTGGTGACCCAGTTCGAGGAGCCCGACGGCACCAAGACGCAGGCCGTGTACGATTCGCTGGGGCGGCTCTCTGCGGTCTGGGGCGCCCACGCGCCGCGCAGCGGGTGCGAGAACCCGCAATTGCCTTCGGTCGCCCTTGAATACGATCTGGCGTCGTCTTCACGCCGCTACAACGTGCTGCGCACCACGGTCTACGAGGACCGCTGTGATCCCAACCAGGCGAAACGCTCGGTGGCCTTCGTCGACGGGCTGGGTCGCACCCTGCTTACCTGCTCGCAGGGTCAGGACGCCTCCGGACCGCGCCGCACCATCTGCGCCGGCGCCCATGTCGTGTCCGCACGGGGCTTGACGGTGGCCGCGTACACGCCCTCTTACGTCGACTTCGACCTCGACGCCCCGCTCGCCAGCCTGCGGCTGCCGGTGTTCCCGCAGGTCAACTGCCCCACGGACCCCACGACGCCCATCACCGACGCCCACGTCTGTGTGTCGCGGCAGGCCTACGACGCCTTCGGACGCAAGACCGTCACCACGGCCCCCGACGGCACGCGCAGCGAGCTGCGGTACTTCGGCCCGCGGCGGGTGCAGAGCTTCGACGACCAGGATCTGGACCCCGCGAGCGTGCATGCCAACACGCCGAGGGAGGTCGAGACCGACGGTCATGGCCAGCTCGTGCAGGTGGTGGAGACGTACAGGGGGGGCGAGAACAACGCCGTGCTGCGCACCGAGCGCACGAGCTACGCCTGGGACGCGTTGGGCAACCTGGTGCAGTTGCGCCGGCACGGGGCGGCCTCCGCCGGCTCCGGGGACATCATCAAGACGCAGATCTACGACACCATCGGACAGAAGGTGCAGATCGACGACCTCAACGCGGGCACCTGGACCTTTGGCTACGACGACGCTGGCAACCTCGCCTGGCACCAGGACCCGCGGGGCAACCGCTTTGCCTTCGGCTACGACGACGGCAACCGCCTGATCTGGGAGGACTGCGTGTCCGGGCCCACGTGCGGCCCCGAGATCGAGGTGCGCTACCACTACGACTCCCCGGCGACGTGGGAGAACGGCGAGGGCTTCTTCCCCGCGGGCATCGTGGATCACGACGGCATCGAGCTCCCGCAGACGCACGTGCTCGGGCGCCTGGCGTGGGTGCAGGACCGCGGGCGGCGCACGTACACCAGCTACGATGCGCGGGGCGAGGTGGTGGCGCAGGCAAAGAACCTGCACGGGTTCGCGATGCTGCCCGACGAAAACGCACCGGAGGTCCTCAAGCAGAGTCCGGTGGGCAACGCCGAGTTGTTCTACGTCTCCACCCGCGAGCTCGACGACGTGGGGCGCGTGCGCCACGAGACCCTCGTGGATGGCACCGAGCTCGACTACACCTACGACCGGCGCGGCCTGCTCGCGACGCTCTCGGGGGTGTACCAGGACCGGGCGCTGACGTTCGTGCAGGCGGTGACCTACGACCTGCAGGGCCGCCGCGTGGCTGCCCGCCTGGGCGGCGGCATCCGCGAGACAAAGACGTACAATCAAATGGGGCGCACGCTCGAAGCCCTGCGCATGCTCGTGGATGAGACGGAGACCACCACGGCCGAGGTGCTGCATCTGGCCTACACCTACGACCGCGTGGGGCGGCTGAGCGCGCAGACGGACCTGCGCGCCGAAGGGCTGCGCATGGACGGCACGAGCGCGCCCACGGTGAAGACGTACACCTACGACGGGCAGGGCCAGCTGCTGACCAGTGAGGAGCGCACGGTCGCTGACGACACCCTGGTGCGCCGGATGCGCTACGACTACGATGTGCTGGGGAACATCGTCGAGAAGCACACGACGCGCTGTGTGGAGACGACTTCCCCGTGCACGGAGCAGGACGATCCCTCCGACGAGTACTACACCCACTGGTTCGGCACCGCGACCTACAATGGCGACCAGCTCGTCTCCGCCGACGGCGGCGATGGCAACACGCTGGTCGCCACCTACGACATCGCCGGCAACATGGAAACGCTGGCGGTCACCCGCGGCGGACAGCCGTACTTTACGCACACGTATACCTGGGACGAGCAGAACCGCCTGGCGTCAGCGGTGGGCACGGGGCAGTTGTTCCACGGTGGGCAGGGCGTGGTCGCGGTGGCGGGCTACGCCTATGACAACGGCGGCGCCCGCATCGCCGCGCTTCGGGCGAAGACGTTCATGGGCGTGGAGCTCGAAGAAACCCTCTACGTCGACCCGTCGTTTGAAATCCGCAACGGCGAGTACACGACGTACATCCATGACGCCAAGGGCCGCCTGGCGCGGCTTCTGCCCATCGACGACAACATCATCTCGAAGATCACCTGGCTCCACGCCGACCACCTGGGCTCGACCTCGGTGGTGACCTCCGACGACGGGACGTTCATCGAGGAGACGAAGTACCTGCCCTACGGCGCGGTGCAGTCGGTCCATCGCCCAGACCTGGGTATCCCGTACGAGCCCTACGGGTTCACGGGCAAGGAAGCCGAGCCCGACTTCGGCATCCTCTACTTCGGCGCGAGGTATTACAACCCGCATTTGGCCAGATGGATCAGCCCCGATCCGCTGTTTCTGCATGTGACCTCGGAAACCGCGGAGAAGGATCAGAATCTGTATTGCTATGCAAGCAATAACCCTATTACAAAATTGGATATAACCGGACAAAACACACAAGATTATATAGAGGCGGATTCAATTATAAATTCATATGAAGACTTAGGAATTGAACAATACAAGATGGAAAGTGATAAACAATGTCCAAAAGATATAAAAATCACAAATGAGAAATTGAATCTTAAAGATATTTTTGGAAATTCAATTACTTCAACTCCTATTTTTTACGAAAATGGAAGTGTTAACTATAGTGCTGTAAAGGAACTAGGTTCCCGTATTGATCGAATAATAGATAATCTAGGTCATCATAACGCCAGCCAGCGGGCTAGGCGTATAGTTAAATTATGGTATTTAGCAAAGTCATCAGTAAATTGGAATAATCAAGTTGATGAAAAATCAGGTAAGAGTACATTACAATGCATCACAGGCGGAATGCAATTACAAAATGCAGCATTCTATTTATTCACCGGCAAGGTGAACTTCGTTGGAAAAAAGTTAATCCCGTCAGAGAAAAAATATAATAATAATATCATGAATGCGTCTTTTTCTGTTATCAAAAATAATAGATTTATTATTCAAAAGGGTCGGGCAGGAGATAGAAAAAACGAATATAATTATTCTGAAATATCCACTATGATTTTACAAGAAAAACTCCAATCTGGTGATGCTCTAATCCACTATTCTGAACCGGGCCTTACCTATTCAGGTCATTATCGTGTTTTTCTTAGGCCTGTAATTGCAGGGGGGAAAATAGTTCGTATTTATACTATGGAATTCCACCAATCACCAGAAGATAAACATGAAATTGAAGAATATAAAATTGAGGAAGGTGTGAAATCATTACCAGTAAATTCAGTTTTTCCCGCAAAAATATAAATTGGAAGATAATACATAGCGTTATTATTGTGTTGTGTTTTTGTATCAATTCGTGCCGCAGCGACAATAAGATAACTGCATGTAGGCATAGTAAAATAATCGTGCCAATTCCACCCTCCGATCGGATTCTATTGGAAAAGGAAAAGGATAAGTTTTGCATTGGGTTATTCCTTCCAAATTTCACTTGCAAAGAAAGAGAACAGCACAAAATAAATATTGCAAATGCGAAAATATATTGCAATGAAGGAACTGTAAGTTGTTGCTATGCCTTGGCGGAATATCAAGTTTTTAACACGCTCATGTTTCGTGGTGCTGGCTTGAGTGTAGTAAAAAGTGTTAAAACTAGTATATTGGATAACGATATTTGCGAAGTCAGAAAGAGTATATACTACCTAAAAGCCTTAAAGAGGGAAAATATAATTGCGCGAGTGATAAATAATATATGTGAAAAGAAGCTATTAAATAAAGAATTGCTTCAAGAATTGCGTGCAAATTGTTCCAGAGGTTATTTGTATGCATGTCAATACTATACTCTTGTGACAATTGATAGAGAAATTTATAATATTAAAATACTGGATAGTTTTTGTACATCTTTTGGAGAAGGCATTTGCAATAAAATACGAAAGGAATTGCTTTCGCATTTAAATAATGGGCACCTCAATGAGCTTGAAGTATTTGAATTTTTTTCCAGAATGTGTGCAATTAATATGCCGTTTTATTGTTCTAATGTCCCCGATGTTTATCTAAAGAGGAAAGAAATACAAGAAGTTTTTATCAAAAGTGCTATGACGAATCTTGGTATTGATATAAAAACCGGCATAATAAAAAAATTAGAATTATTAAAAGCAATATATGCAGGGGCTATAGATGGCCATACATATCCTGGCAACTATGCCATACTCAATGAAGTATGGACAAGAGAAGAAAAACAAAAATTGAGAAGATTCTGGGATGACACACGAGAAAATAACTGCATAGATATTTTTAGCAATGCCGGGAAATTGGGAAAGCAATAATTGTAACAATAACACGAACGATCCCACCACGCCTCAATTTTGAAAGAGACTAGTGCAGATTCGCGACATCATCCCCATGTGTCCCCCCCTTCACCCACGTTCACTCCTTCAGCATCGTCTCCACCGCAGTTGCTTGCACGTCGGGGCACAGGTGCGCGTATCGCTCCGTCATCTTGATGGACTTGTGGCCCATGAGGCGCTGAATCGTGTACAGGGGCGTGCCCTGGATCGCGAGCCAGGAGGCGAAGGTGTGGCGCAGGGTGTGGAAGACCACGCGGTCCTTGGCGTCGGTGGAGGTGTCGTTGAGGCCGATGGCATCGACGGTGCGCTGGTAGGGGTGGGGAATGGCGCAGTAGGGCTCGTTGAGCGTGTTGGGGAAGACCAGGCCTGCGGGGGCGCCGAGCTCGCTGCGAAGCCGCTGGAGCATGGCCAGGGCAGGGCCCTTGACCTGCGCGTGACGGTCGGTGCCGCCTTTGCCGTCGCGGATCAGTGCGGTCTCGTTGGCGAAGTTGACGTCCTGCCACTGCAGATGGGCGATCTCGCCGAAACGAAGGCCTGAATTGAGGGAGAGCAGCGCCATGTCACGGACCTGGGGGTAGGGGGCCAGGGCATCGAGCAGGCGGGCGGCTTCTTCGCGTGAGAGATAGCGCGCACGGGAGTTGTTCAGGGGTTTTGTCTTGAGGGCGACGACCGGGTTCTTGCCGTCGTAGAGGTTCCAGGCGATGGCTTTGTTATACATGGTCTTGAGCAGCTTGAACACGTGCGCGATGGTCTGGGGCGCGATCTTCTTGGCCAGCTTGGTGCGCAGGTCTTCCAGTGTTGAATTTCAGATTGGCTTGAGGGATTTTGTCTGATTAAAATGATAATCGATTCAGACTGGATGGATGGGATTGGAGCTCGTCGTGTGTGTGGCTCCATGGGTCAGATGAGCTCGGAGTCGGCT
>Ga0302247_1002219_pt1 | contig 12927 bp, 12 predicted proteins | sample AAG_UR_Ile_MG_FD_193529 | JGI IMG/M metagenome (GOLD analysis project Ga0302247, IMG submission 193529) | Enriched activated sludge microbial communities from anaerobic digester in WTTP, New Holstein, Wisconsin, United States - AAG_UR_Ile | ecosystem: Engineered > Bioreactor > Anaerobic >...
CTCTCCCTTAGTCACAACCGGAGCATATAATCATAAATCAATCATCGCATCTTCGCTCGAATAGTATGGTATCAGATAACGTTAATAATTCAAGTATTTAATGGTTAATGATTTCAGTAATCATATGTAATATAACTTCATATCAAGAAATGCTCTGGTCAGGCTGCGAACAATCAATTCGATATCGCTTGTGGCTTTTTCAGGCAATTTTATAAATCGGCTCACTAGATAGCCGGTAATACGTCCTTACTTGCGGAAATATTTTTTTATGCATTCCATATCTTCTCGCATTCCCTCGGTCGTATCGGTGTGCCGTCTGGCACGATTTGTACGTCAGATCATAGCAAGCCCTGCATCCGAAATGGAGAGCACCACACGGAAGGTAGAGCTTTCTTGCGCGTCTGCCGCACAGGGGGCAATGGAATACCGGAGCCTTTTTGCCTACGAAACGAGTTTCTTGGATAATCTCTATGCAATAACTAATGTCTTGTTCCTCTCTCGTCCTGTAGGAAAGGGCAAGCTCATAATCACTTCCCGCCTGCTGGCATAGGCAACGCACTGATGCAATTATTTCATCTCTTCCGTATTCACGCCATACAAGAGCTTTTTCCTCGCCGGTAGTATTGATAATTCCCTCATGCTTCAACTCTGCCGCGCAGAGGTAGAGACAGGATTCAACACATATCTTCTTTGAATGCACTCCCCATCTGGTAGAACCATGTCCGCCCATGATTTTAATTTTCCAAAATCAGTCTAGTTCTTGCCGTTAACAGCCGCTGCCGGGAAATCGCGGAAACGCCGCCCGCAGAATTGTTGTTATCTCCCGCCCTTTTCGGAATGCCTTGAATGGCATTCCAAGAGTTATAATGTTTACTCATTTGTGAACATCTTGCTCTGATATATTCTCTCAACCGCCATATGAGCCGCAGCTCTTTTCATCCCCGCACCCTTGAGTATGGTCCTTATCTCATCGGGCTTGTAGATCACTCGTACAGTATCACTGAGGGTATCAACTGCCCTGCCATCATACTTTATAGCGTGTTCGCTCTGTCCATAGCTCCAGTTTACCGTGAGCGGCTTTGAATACTGGCCTGCAAGGTAGCTGCTGCCACGGTGAACCACGTCCTTCTCATGAAGCGCATTAAGGTATGTGCCGTAGCTTCTCCTGCTGCTCCACTGGATGAGCTTGTCCGTATGAACTGGGAATTGATGCCTGTAACGCCTCGGATAAGAATACTTCACGATGCCGAAGAGGAATGATGCTACCGGCATGACAGACAAGCCATCAATAGAGCCCGCAATCTGGAAAATTCGCCGAACATCTGGTTCGGTAATGTATCCATTCTGGCTATTATGAGTATGATCGGGATAGATGCCCCTGCTATTGTACTTAGTATAGATATGACTTGCTTGCCTCTTTATCTCGCTGAGGCATCTCTGCGGATACCGGATAACGTCCTTTGAAAACCCGTTGTGCATTCTCTTTATCCAGGCGTAGGTTGTCTCGATTGCCACATCCATAGGAACGTTGTGCCTCCAGAGATAATACAACACTTGAAATTGCGAATAATGGCGGCTGGAAAAGTGCTGTAGTCCATGCTCAAACAGGTCTCTTCCCTCTTCCATTGAAGATAACCGTATTCCCTGGACGTATTGGTCTGGAAAGGTCAAGACGGTTTGATGCCGTGGAAAAGTGCTGAGGTCAACCTCATCAAGCTTTTTGAACCAGTAAAGCTTATCTTCCCATGCATCAAGGTGGGCGTAAATGGCATCAAGACAGGGCTGATTTTTTCCGAATGGCAAGCGTATTACTCTGTTCTTCTGGGGATAAATTTCTATCCCCCTAATGAGGGCATAGTCTCTCATTATATTCTGAAGCAAATTAACTGTAGGTGGTTCCCCGTTGTACAAGGGTTTCAGAATGACATGATATGAGTCTGGGCTTTCAGAACCGCTGAGAATGCTATTCGTATCATCTAGCGATAACTCGGAGCGTACTTCTTGAGCGTACTCTAGGGGTTTATCATCAATATCTAGAATTGCATACTCAGGATAATACCTGGCAAGTGTACCCACTGCACATTTTCCAGACAGGTGATTCCTCACCATGTTGTCAGAGAGCGGCTTGCTTCTGGTGGTCCAGGTTTGTCCTGGAAATTTTACACCATAATGGGGATGCCTCTGAACGAATGTGGAATTATAATCTTGGAGAGAGAGGGGGTCCCGCATCCTATGGCTCTCCGTAGAGAGCCCTGTTGAGGGGTGGCAACTCATGGGTGAAGAATCACAGGCTGTCGATATAAGACGTTACATCTTCACTCTTGAATTTAACCAGACGCCCTACGCGCTTAGGCTTTATAGGAAATGGTCTGCTGGCCTTTCTGTGGATCTGATTATAGATAGTACGTGGTGAGATTCCCAGGATTTCAGCTGTTTCTTCTACCGACAATAACCGTTTCTCTGCGGGCATTCAAATCCCCCTTTTTGAGTTTGTTGCGGGTTTGCCCAAGTGGTGAACCCGCCGTACTTTTTTGCGCGGTAACTCTCTGTCAGAACATCTCCAACACGCAATCCATAAGTACCTCGCAAATAAAATCACGGCGTGCTCAAAGCGGTTAGCGTCGTGAATCATTGGATGTTACCATAAATTGCATGGCTTTCTCCTTATGTCAAATTATATCACTGCTTTTCACAGGCAAATATGGCCATTTAGGTCATGGTGCTATTATTCTATGTATTTGATATTATATTTATATTTCTTCTGCTTGCCATTCTAGCTACTTTATATTAGACATATTCTAACGATTCCTCCTATTTTCTCAATTCAATAAGGCGGTTACAGGCCATGCGTGGGTAACATTTAGGTAACATTTGCCCCAAAACACCCCTCTGTTTCAGAGCATTTCACAGCATTTACTTCCTCTACGTTGTCTGGCTCCAGTCCTTGCTCTGCAGCGTTATTTTCCGTGCTTCCCAATTACCCCAATTTACCACTAAAATAGATTCAGGTTCTAGTGGGCGCAGGCTCGTGCAGGTTCAAGTCCTGTTCCCGGCACCAGTTTCCTTATCTCTCCCGGCAATATCCGTTGTATTCGAGCGGTTATTTATCATATAATGGACACTACCGCGGAATGCCATGAGATAATTTCTTAAAGGGGGTCGGTTCATGCTTTCTCAAGGGAAAAAGAGCGCTTGCCCAACGCCCAGAGACAATCAGCGCCTTGCCCGCAGGAACGCCATCATCGACGCTGCCGAGGAGATCTTTGCCGAAAAGCCCTTCACCAAGGTCAACATGCGCGACATCGCGAAGCAGGCCGGCATCTCTCCGGCGCTCATCTACCGCTACTTTCCGGACCAGCAGCACCTTTTCGTGGAGGCCTTTCTGAGAGGGACCAGGGACCTCATCCCCATCCTCGACGAGTATCTCCGCTCAGCCGAGACCGTACGCATCGAAGAAGTCGCCCTGAAATTCATCAGCTTCCTCACCGGTCACGAGCAGTACTTCAAGATGATGACCCATTTCATGCTCGACGGATCCATCAGCGAGGATCTCCTGGAGAGGCTCAACGCAATCGAACGCTCCGTTCTCGACCAGTTCGACCGGCTCTTTGTGAAGTCGGGCGCCAAAAAGGATGTCCGAAGGCTCTCCCACGCCTTCTTTGCCGCGCTGAACGGCATCCTCATCACGTACAGGCAGCACCCGGGCAAATCTCCCGAACAGGTGCGCAGGCATATGGAGCTCATAGCCCGGACTATCGCCCGGATCTTCGAAAATGAGATCCGGCAGGGGATGACGGACACATAAAGCCAAAAGGGGCGTTTCCATGTTCTCCGTCAGAGCATGGAAACGCCCTCCTCTTCTTTCGGCGTACAACCGATTCAGCCGCCTTCCACCTCTCTGAGCGCCGCATCCTGGTAGGCGTGGAACAGCTCGTGGCAGAACATATCCCAGCGCCTGCAGACTTCCATGGTCTTGTCATCCATGACAAACAGGCTCGGGCAGGCGATGATCTCGTCCATTTCCGCACCGAGCTTCGACACCAGATCCCCGTCCGCCCCGGTCAGAATGTGCCGTACGAACTCCGACGGGCGGTACCAGGACGAGACCCGCTGGAAATCGCGGTGCATCTGGGTGAGCAGGACATTCCTCGGACCTTCCCAGAGCTCGTTGATGGCCGAGTCCCGAAACAGCCTGGGAAGCGAGGAGAAATCCTCCATGATCCCGTGCCCGCCGAAAACGGACATCGCCTGACGGATCACGTCCGTGCAGTCCCAGGATGCCGTGATCTTCTGGAGCATGATGAGCTCCCGGACGTCGAAACGCTTCTTCCTCGTCTCTTCGCCCTCGTCGGTCGCCAACCCGCCCTTGAGCCCGCCGGGGAGGGCGAGAAAATCGCGGTAGAGCTTGAATGCGGCAGCAACGGTGCGTCTCGAGAACAGCTCCATGTTCCGGAGCTGGCCTTCAAGCATCGGAAATTTGTCGATCCGCAGGCCGAAGGCGTCCCGGAACCCGGCGTACGCCCGCGCCTCCCGCACGGCACGCGCCATGAACGCAGCAGCCGAGAGCCCGACCGTAAGCCTGGAGTAGGTGAGCACAATGCCTACCACGTTGGCCACCCCGCGGTTCAGCGGCCCAACCGGATACGCCACCGCGCCGTTGAATGTGAGCTCGGCCGTGGTGAGCTCGGAGGTGCCCATCTTCCACTTGATGCGGTCGATGGTGTAGCCGTTTCTGATCTCTTTCTCCTTGTTCCCCTCGAGCCAGGACGGCACCACGAACAGGGCCACGTCCTCTGAGCCTGCAGGTTTGGCGGTAACCACCGCGTAGTCGGCATGGGTGGCGGAGCAGAAAAACTTGGTGCCGTAGAGCCGCCACTGCTCGCCCTCGCTCACCGCCTCCAGCACATTGGAAGGAACATCCGAGCCGCCCTGGATCTCGGAGAGATACTGAGCGCCGATGGCGAAATCCCCGTCGATCCCCTCTTTGCAGTGCTTGAGGATGCGCCTGGTCTCGGGCGTGTCCGCATATTTCTCCAGCAGGGCCACCAGTCCCTCGGTGCAGGTGATGGGGCATGCGATACAGGCCTCACCGTTCTGATAGACCAGATACATTTTGGCGAGCCTGAGCCATGGGGAGGTGCGCTCGGAGAAAAAGGCCTCGGAAAAGATCTCCTTTTCCATGATTTCGGTTTCGAGCGGCCGCACGATCCGGTCGATGCGGTGGTTGTGGCCGTCGTAATGCTTCATGTAGGGCCGGTGCTCGGGCCAGGAGATCTTCTCGGCAAAGTCGCGCCACCGGTAAGAGACCTTGGGTGACATCCGTCGAAGGTCCCTGTCGATCTCCTCCCACTCCTCTGCGCAGAAGTGCCGGAGCACTTTCTGGAAGAAGGCGTCGTCGCGGTAGTAGTCGACGTTTTTCCTCCACGCCAGAAACTCGTCAAAGCTATAGGGATTGTTCCTCGTTGGAAACGACATTGTGATACCTCCTTATGTCAGGCTCTCTTTCAGCGCTTTTTTCGAGCACCTCGTCCAGGGCGTTTCAGGGGATCGCGCCGATGAATCGGAGATCGCGCACGCGCGTATGAACTGCGAGATCCATTGTGCACCATTGCCGAACACCCTGTTCCTTTTTGGCCGGATCCAGGTTTTTTCGCCACAAAGGCAACAGAAACCTCACCCCGTTTTCTCTCGGGCCTTCCCGCACGGTAGCCACCTCGGCAACCCGGCGCTGAAGACAAGCCGCGAACCGATCGGCCCTCCAGTTGAATTCTTCAAAGGCGCATCGACGGCCGCCGCCAGCCTCCATGAAAGGGAGAAAATCGCCCTGCTCGACGACATCCTGCCGATATTGATCCCTGCTCCCATGGAAACCTGCTGCAGCTTGATATGTAAACGTTGTTTACCCTATAATATTGAATTCAGCCCTGTCAATTGCTTTTGTGAGGAATCTTCTGATCTCCCGGCAGGTGCTAAAAACGAGACAGACGAGCGGAAGTGCCCTGCACAGACGAATATCATCGAGCACGACAGCCAGCATGAGAGCCGGAGATTGCATCGCTGCCCCGGCACCCCCCGGGGCAGCAGGGCGGGCATCACGATGAACCGGACCATACTGCCCCGCGGACCCGCGACAGGGTGTTCGTACACCAGTACCGCAACAGGCACGCCGGGCCAGCGTTCACCGGCAGCGGCTACATCCCGATGGACGCCTGCTCGCTCAGCCAGGCCGTGAGCTCGTCCCGGAGGGGAATGATGTAGTGAACGGGATAACGTGTCTGCAGAGATTCACTGGACAAAAATTCCTCGTGCCAGCGCTTCTGTACGGGAATGAGCCGGGAAAGAATGTCGGGCTCGTTCATACCCAGCCTCCTTGCGAGCTCGACCTGGCTCATGAATACCGGGCTGTCCTGGAGCCCTGTTACCAGATAGCTGAACATACTCGCCTTGACGACCCGGACGGTCTTCCCCTGCACCCTGCCTTCCCATTCGACAGTCACCGGCTTGCCCGACTCCAGCAGCGATCTGAGCTCTTGAAAGCCCGCGCCCGTGATGTTCGTGCAGAAGTCCAGAATTTCGGGCCGGGTGAGGCTACGGGGGCGCGCCCTGACCTGCCGGTACGGCCGCATGAGATACATGGTCTCGTCATATCCCTTGACGATCTGCAGAGGCCGCCTCTTGCCGATCTCGAGGAAGTGGCCGTTCACCTTGATCCCCCGCATGTCGTCGCGGGGTGAATCCAGGAACTTCATGAGCTCCGCAGGAGTCATGGCCATCGTGAAGGTGAGCGGGATCGCCCCGAGAATCGAAAGCGCCCAGACAACCACCAGGGCGAGGAAGCCTGCCCCAAGCACCCACAGGATGCGTGCCATTCTCCCTTTCCGCTCCGTCATCTCCGCCCCCTTTTGAGCATCAGTCGATTAACTGCATCACCGCTTTTCTGAGCTTCGGATCCTTGATCCGCTTCACATCTTCCGGATCGATATTCAGCTTCAGCACAGGCCGTCTGGCCGATGTCCTTTTCCGGGCGGGCCTGTTCTGCGCCGAGAACCTGGCATCGACCTTGTCAATTTTTATCCTGGCGACTTTGTGCACCTTTTCCGCCAGCGCCGGGCCGAGCACGCCCATCTGCTGAACCCATGCCGGCGAATCGCAGATGACCGCCAGGGTCTTGCCCCTGAGCTGCACCGGCTCGGTGTGCGCGGCAAGGACTTCGCCCGCTATCTCGGTCCACATGTCGCGGATCTTCACGATCTTGCTGAAACCCCAGTACTTCCTGCTGAGAATGTCTGAAAGCCTTTGCATACGGGTATAATCAACCACAGGGAGCAGGAAAGTCAATCAATTTTCCGTTTATCATCGTTTCTCGTCAATATCGGGCATTTTTGACAGAATCGCCCGATTTCGTGGTACTTTCCGCAGCCGGAGTGTTTATCTGAAAATCCGGATCTCCTGCCTCCACTTCCTTTTATCTCTCCATTCGCTCATCGAGCAGGGTGATGAGGCCGTTCATATCCTCGGGCACTTCCGAGATGAACTCCATCCACCGCCCGGTTGCGGGATGGGTGATTCCGAGCTTCCAGGCATGGAGCATCTGTCTGCCCAGTTTCTTTACGCGCGCCCTCACCACCGGGTCGGTGATTGTGTTGGCCCGTCTCTTCCCGCCATACTCCGGATCGCCTGCGACAGGATGGCCCGTGTCGGCGAGGTGCACCCGGATCTGGTGGGTCCTTCCCGTCTGAAGTGTGAGCTCGAGCAGCGACAGCTGGCCCCACTCTCTGATCACCCGCCAGTCGGTGACGGCCCGCCTGCCCCGGGCGACCTTCGAGCTCATCTTTTTCCGGTCAGAGGGGTGGCGGTCCATGAAGGTCTCGATCCGGCCTTCGCTCCTCTCCATGCGGCCGTAGCAGACGGTCCGGTAGATGCGGGTGTGCCGGTGCTCCTTGAACGCACGGACGAGGGCGTCGTAGGCCGTGGCGCTCCGGGCCGCCACCATGACCCCGGAGGTGAGCTTGTCCAGCCGGTGCACGATTCCCGGCCTCTCCGGCGATCCAACCCCGGCCATCTCGGGATACCGGTGCAGAAGCGCGTGCACCAGGGTGGCTTCGCTCCTGCCCGCTCCGGGATGCACGACCATGCCCGCGGGCTTGTCCACGACCACGATATGCTCGTCTTCATACAAAACGGCAAGCGGTATGTCGGAGGCTGCAGGCAAGGGCCCCGGCTCCTTTTCTTCCGGGATGCCGGCCTGCACCCTCATGCCTGCCTTCAGCCGGAACGAAGATTTTCTCGCGCGGCCGTCCGCCGACACCCGGCCCTCGTCGATGGCGCGTGCAGCGAGCGAGCGCGTGATATCCAGGCGTGTGGCGATAAAAACGTCGAGGCGGGCGTTCTCATCGGCCTTCTCGACTATGATATCGAGCGTCTTTTCCACAGGAGACCCTTGATCCTCCGGACGCGCATCGCCTTTTTCAGCGCCGGAACAGCCCCGGCCATGGCCCGGTATCCCGCTGAAATGTACTCGTCGATGTTGTCGAAGTCCGACCACTTGGCGTCTCCCACCTCGGGATACACTACGAAATCGGCTTCCCGCACGCGCAGTGTGTTCATCAACGCCCGCGCGATATCGTCGGCCCTGAAGAGCACGTCCATGCTGTTTTTGATCTGCTCTTCGGATTCAAGGGGCGCTATCTCCCGGGACACGTCGATGCCGAGCACGAAATCCGCACCGAGAAACCGGGCAGCGGATACCGGCACCCGCTCCGCCCATCCGCCGTCGACATACCTGCTCGCACCGATCTGAACGGGCGGCAGCATCCCGGGCACCGAGCTCGACGCCTGCACCGCCTGCCGGACAGAGCCTGAGCGCAGGATCTCCGGATACCCGGACACGATGTCCAGGGCCATGCACGCAAAGGGCCGCCTGAGCTCGGAGAAATCCTTGTCCGGAATGAAGCCGTCCATGCCCGTGAAGAAGGCCTCTGGCGGGATCATCGACTTCATGAACAGAAAGCGGTAGAAAAAGTAGCCCTTCTTCGCCGTACCGTAGATCTGATCGAAAAAGCCCTTCTCCGAATCGGACGATGTGGAGAGACGCCTGGCCTTTTTTCGGAACTCCTCCGAGCTGAGCGTGCCGCAGATGATCTCCTGCGTCCCGGCGATGTCGAGGGTGTCGGCGAACATGGCGCCCACGATGGCCCCCATGCTCGTCCCGGCGATGACATCCGGGATGATGCCGGCGTCGCTGAGGGCCCGGATAGCCCCGATGTTGGCGAGCCCGCGGACACCGCCGCCGCCCAGGGCGATGCCGAGCTTAAGTCCCATCGCCGAGCGCCTCCCTGATCTTCCCGGCCAGCACGGGGATGAGGCCGGCATCGACGGCCTTCATGTCGAAGACGAGCCTGTCTTCCTCGATGCGCGCCACCACGGCGGGGCTGCCCTTTCTCAGCCTCGCGTGCACGGCCGCGGCCCGGGGCGTGGAGATGAGAACCCCGAAGGAGGGAAAGCTTTTCACGGGCGCGGAGCCGCCGCCCACGACCGCGCGCGTGGGCACGACCTCGGCGCCGCCGATCCTGAGTCGTCTCTTCAGCTTCTCGGCACGTGAGCGCACCTCGGAGATGTCCTCCATGATCATCCTCAAGACCGGGACGTCCCGGCAGCGCCCCTTGGAGAGGAGCCTGAGCGTGGCGCTCAGAGACGCGATGGCGAGCTTGTCGATCCGCATCGCCCGGTGAAGCGGGTTTTTCGCCATCTGTTCGACCAGGCCCGCCTTTCCGAGAATGATTCCCGCCTGAGGCCCGCCCAGGACCTTGTCTCCGCTGAAGGAGAGCACGTCGGAAAACTCCAGGCAGCCCGGGATGGTCCACTCCCCGGGGATCCCGTAGGGCGTGAGGTCGAAGGGGATGCCGGAGCCCATGTCCGTGTAGAGCGGGATGCCGAACTCGCGGGCCAGGCCCGAGAGCTCTCTGAGCTCCACCTCCTCGGAAAACCCCACGATGGCGAAGTTGCTCCGGTGCACCTTGACGATCAGGCCGGTGTTGTCCGTGATGGCGGACCGGTAGTCTGAGAGCCTGGTCCTGTTCGTGGCCCCCACCTCCCGCATGAGTGCCCCGCTCATGGACATGACCTCGGGCATGCGGAAAGAGCCGCCGATCTCCACCAGCTCGCCCCGCGAGACGATCACCTCCTTGCCCCTGGCGAGCGTGCTCAGTACCAGCAGGACGGCGGCCGCGTTGTTGTTGACCACCAGGGCGTCCTCTGCACCGAAGCAATATCTGGTGACGGGCCGGATATGATTCTGCCGCGACCCCCGGGCACCTTTCTCCAGATCGTATTCCAGGTCGGAATATCCCCGGGCGGCAGCGATCACGGCCTCGACAGCGTCCTTTGCCAGGGGCGCCCTGCCGAGGTTCGTGTAGACCACCACCCCCGCGGCGTTGATCACCTCTTTGAGGCCCGATTCCATGACCGCCACGATCTCCTGCGCCACGCCTGACGCCACCCTGAACGCATCCGGGCTCTCGCGAAGCCCGCCTGAAGCGATGGACTCCCGGATCTTCTCCAGCTCGCCCTGCACCGCCCGTTTGATCAGCCCCGGCGAATAGGGCAGATCTGCCAGCGCAGACTCTTTCAGAACGACATCCACCTTGGGTATGCTCCGGTACGCATCTTTCACGCCGCTGCTCCTTTCCCAACGGTAAGGCTAAGGCATTTGCCCGGCATCCGTCAAGCAATACTGTATATTTTTCAATGGTTCGGCATTTGCACAAGGAAACATCGGGGTCGAGTCAAAATGCCGGTCCGCCGGCATCTCCGGCCGAAACCGGTTGCCTGCCTGCGGTGTTTTGTGTATGAAAAAGTATATTGCATCAGCCGATGAACTGACATGGATTGCATGAGGAGATGCAGGGATCACCATACGTGCAGGGTGAAGCCGGGACGGGATGGGTGATCGCCGATAAGCTCTTGAGAAGGTGATGGAGAGTCAGATGCCCAAGCCGGAAATTATCGACCGCAACAAGTGCAGCGGCAAGGACAAGGAGGAGAAGTACAAGGACCTCACCGCCCTGGACTACTGGTGGGGCCTGCGGGAGCTCGCCGCGGATTTCGACATCGAAAACTACGAGACCGCCTCCGGCGATACGCTCAGCCTGCAGCAGCAGAACGAGATCGCCTACATCCAGCTCCTGCACTATACGGTCGAAGTGAAGCTCTCCGGCACCTTCTACCAGATGGAGCACATGGAGCGGCTGTTCGGCTCTCCCCTGGCAGACGGCGCGAGCCTCGACCTGCGTGTGTTCGAGGCAAAAGAGGCGTTCGACGCAGTGAACGAGGACATGTACCAGGCGTCCTGCGCCATTGCGAACCAGATCTACATGCTGCTCAACAGGCCGGAGTACACCCCCATCAAGATGGACCAGAGGCGGCCGGTGGCCATGAGCCCCTCCGACCTGCGCTACTGGCTCAAGCTGAACGACCACCCCAGCTTCAGGACGCTCAGCAACATGTTCAACGACTGCGAGAAGCAGCTGGACATCCGGCACCACGCAACACACTACGGCGCGGTACCGGTCTTCGCGGACAGACAAACGGGCATCCTCTATCTCCAGAAACATTTCCGGATCGGCGAGCTGCTCACAAAGTACGATGTGCTGCGGCACAAGAAGTCAGGGAAGCCCATGGCGAACCTGCTCGAAGCGGCCAAACCCCGGGTGACGGCGCTGTGTGCGTGCATGAACCGCATCTACCGTCACATATATCTGGGCGATATCTTCGAGAATTATCTCCAGGCCCGCGGGCTCAGGCTGAAAGAGAGCTATATGCCCTACTGGGAGATGGTCGGGCGGTAGCCGGTATAGTCCGGCCTTTTGCCTACTCGTCTGTTCCGCCGTCCGGCGCTTCCGATCCCAGCCTGCTCACCAGCTCCCGAAATTGTGCGGTGGCGCGGAGGCTCTCGAGATCCTGATCGCTCTCCAGGAGCCCTCGGTCGGAAAAGCCTTTTTCCACGGCGCTGCCGAGCCATTTCAGTGCTTCGTCCGCCTTTCCCTGCCTGGCGTACACGCAGGCGATGTTGTAGTGAATTCCGGGATTGCCCGGGTCACGCTTGAGCATTTCCCTGAGCCAGAACAGGGCGCTGGGCAAGTCGTTTTCCCTGGAATGGATGAAGGCCAGCCGCTCCATGGCCTGAACGCCGTCGGGATTCAGAGACAGGAATTTCCGGTACGCGTCCGAGGCGTCGGCATAGTTTCCTTTCTTCTCGTGCAGGCCCCCCAGGCTGTAATGGAGGGACGCATTGCCCGGCTCATCGCGAAGCCTCTCCCGCAGCAGCGCGACAGCCGAGTCGAGCTGCCCGTACAAAGCCAGCAGATGATCGAGATTCTTCCCGGCCTGTTCGAACCCCGGCTCCAGCCTCAAAGCCTCCCGATAGTGATCCACCGCATCATCGATCCGGCCCGATTCACCGAGGACCACGGCCAGCTTGAAATGGGTCTGGGCATTGCCTGGATTTATGTCCAGTGCCCTGGTGAAAGACCCGATGGCCCCTGACAGATCTCCCAGCCTTGCCAGGGCTGTTCCCAGGCCGATGAGCACGTCCTCGTCATGCGCGAACTTCTTCGCAGCTATGCGGAAATGATGCACGGACTCGCCGTATCTCCCCATCCTGAGCAGGGCTACGGCAAAGTTGCGGTGTATGAGCGGATCGAGGGGGTTCGCCTCCAAGGCCTTGAGATAATGGTTGTGCGCATCCTCGTATGAACCCTGCGCCAGGTGCCAGTCGGCCAGGTTCCCGTGAGCCACGCTGTTGCGTTCACTGACGGAGACGGCATGAGAGAACAGCGTGAAATCATCTTTCCAGAACCCTGCCTGGCGGAACGTGAGCAATGCAAGCAGCATGATCACGGCGAGCGATGCATACCGGTACAGCTGCCT
>Ga0302247_1002224_pt1 | contig 12899 bp, 15 predicted proteins | sample AAG_UR_Ile_MG_FD_193529 | JGI IMG/M metagenome (GOLD analysis project Ga0302247, IMG submission 193529) | Enriched activated sludge microbial communities from anaerobic digester in WTTP, New Holstein, Wisconsin, United States - AAG_UR_Ile | ecosystem: Engineered > Bioreactor > Anaerobic >...
GCCCACATCTCCACAGGCGCAACAACCGCTACAACCAGAAATGGCTAAAGCGGCATGAGAAAAAGGGGTAAATCCATGGACCTTAATTTACCCCGCTTGCTGGTCTAAACGACGGGGTGCAGCTCAATGTTCGGTCTTGAGATCGTTTTGAGCCCTGCTCCTTCGGAAAAAATTCATGAAGAAAAGGGCTATACGGCTTATGCCGAATTGTACAACGCGACAAACCGGACTTTCCTTGCCGTCACTATTCCTTACGATGTCGCCGAAAAAAGCCTGATATCCCTGAAAAACAATCCCGAAGGAGCATCGCCGGAGATGATGCAGGACATGGCTAATGAAGTCACGAACGTCATTGTCCACGCTATCCGGGCCTATCTTATTTTTTCCCAAGGAGTAACTCTTGATGTTAAAACGTCCTCTTCCAGCCCGCCGAATATGAACGACCCCAACATGGACGTAGAAAGCCTGTATTTTCTGGTAAAATCCGGCGAGATGGTGGATGTCGACTTTTCTTATCCAAAAGTTTGACAAAACCTACAAAGGAATCCGGTTTCTTCAATTGAATCGTCTTTTTATGTCCTTGCGCCTAAAAATCTTTCTGGCTTTTGCCTTGCTTATGACAAGCATGAGCGCACTTGCTTTCACTGTCATTTGGCAACAGCATGACTTCGTTTGCGTAACAAACAGCCAAACTTCGGGTGGAAATATAGTCCATGGCTACGATGGCGTTTTGCTGGCCATGGTTCTCAGCTTTTTCATAAATATTTCGGCCTTTTTCGTCCTGTATAAAGCCTTAACTTCATCAATGAAAAAAGCTTTGGCTATCGTCGGGGCTATTGCCGTCGGCTATTTTGAAAATGACATCAACACGGACGAGCATGGAGAGGCAGGCGACCTAATGAGAGAGCTTGCGGCTATGCAATCCTCCATCGCCGACAACTCACGCCGCTATGAGCAACAGGTGGCCGAAACGGAAGTCGCCTACTTCAACCTTGAAAAGACGACCGCAGCCCTGAACGAATTGAACATTAAGCTGGAAGCTCTTAATACTTCGACCCGCGTCATAATGGACGCCCTCGATGAAGGACTTTTCTCTTTTGGCCCCGATGGTCTATGCAAGGACGTTTATTCGAAATCGTGCCTTGTTTTCCTTGGAGGCGCGCCGGCAAACAGGCACATTTGCGACTATCTGAAACTGTCGTCCGAGCAAATCGCTTCCGTGAACCGGCTGCTCCGCATGCTTTTCTCAAACGAAAAACTATCCCTGTCCAAAGAAGAACTGTTGGATCTTTTGCCTCAAAAATTCGCTTCCTGCGACGGGCGCTCAATTTCGCTCCGCTACCGTCCCATCGTAAACAGCGTAAAGGCGATCCAGTCGGTTCTGGTGGTCGCCACCGACCATACGGCGGAAGAGACGGCGCTAAAACTGATGCACGAACAGGAAAAAGCGGCCCAAAGGGTGCTTAATATTTCCCGGAATCGCAATCTCTTCATTCAATTTTTCAACAGCGTCAAGGACCATTTCTCATCAGATGGCGAATGGATTCCCAAGCACAAATCGCTCGAGGAAGTGCGCCGCGATATTCACACGTTAAAAGGAAACGCTTCAATCTTCTATTTAAGCGATATTGTTGGCATCTTTCATACTATGGAAAACCGCCTTGCCGAAACGGAAGATAAAGAACGCGCATTCCAGGAAATCAAATCATTTGCTCCATCGATAAAGGAGTCCTTCGATAAGATGAAAAAGCAAGCTCTCGCCGTCCTCGGCAGCGACTACGACATGCGCGGCATGACGCGCACAATACCACTTATTACCATTGCGGAAATAGCCGCCAGGCTCAAACAGAAGCTCAACGACGACGTTCTCTATAAAACGTATGTTGAAACCCTCATGGGCGAGTCCATTCAAGACGTGCTGACTTCTTTTGACAGCGACATTCAGAATCTTGCCCAAACCTATGGCAAGAAAATCGCCCCTTGCCAGTTCAGCGGTGAAGATTTCCAGATTTTGACGGAAATTTACCAGCCGTTGTTCGCCACTTTTTCCCACATATCCCGCAACATTGTCAGCCATGCCATCGAGGAACCCGGCGTCCGAAAAGAACAGGGCAAGAAGCCGGAACTGACCGTCATGATCGAAACGGGACAAATCAAACGCGATGGTCAATCGTTTGTCCGCCTGGTTTTCGAGGACGACGGCCAAGGCATCGACGTTGATGCACTAAGAAACAAGCTTAGAAAAAACGGCTTTGAAAAAGAGGCTTCGGAGGCAAGCGACGGCGACGTTATGCAGTGCGTTTTCAAAGACAATTTTTCAACCAGGGAAAATACCGACGAGTTGTCGGGACGTGGCGTTGGCTTAAGCGCCACAAAATTCGAGATCGACAAGCTGGGCGGCACCATCCGCGTCGAAAGCGAAAGAAACGTTTATACGCGATTTATTATGGAAATTCCCTTGATATGGGATTGATAGCATTATTTATGACAAATAATCCTACATCCATTTTTTCCGCCGGAAATACCAGAAAGGAATGGCGGCGGAAAGAACCATCAGGACGACGGCAAGAGGATAGCCCAATAGCCAGTCCAGCTCCGGCATGTACTTGAAGTTCATTCCGTAAGCGCTGGCGACCAAAGTGGGCGGCAGAAATGTCACCGCTGCCACCGAGAAAATTTTAATAATATTGTTTTGCTCGATATTGATCAAACCAAGCGTCGCGTCGAGCAAAAAGCTGACCTTACCCAAAAGAAATATGGCGTGTTCGTCGATCGATTTGACGTCGTCGATCATTGTTTTAACCCGCGCCTTGTTTTCTTTTTTCATGTCGGCCTGAGCCGTGAGGAACAACAGAAGGCGATTGAAATTCAGGAGGCTGTCCCTCGCCCGGCTCGCCAGTTCGTCAATGTGACCTATGCGGCGGAGAACATCCCTAAAGTCGATGGTGCCTTTGGGCGCTTCGCTGGCTCGAAAGATATTTCGCGATAAATTGTCCAGATCGTTTGTTGCAGTTTCCAGAATATCGGCGGAACGGTCCGCTACATGTTCCAAAAGGCCTATCAGCACTTGTTCGCCCGAGACTATTCCCGGCTGTCGGCCCATACGCTGGATGAACTGGCTGAACGGGGTCGGATCGGCATAGCGCAGGGTGACCAGACAATTTCCGGCAAGAATGAAAGTCACCGCTGTCGTTTCAGGTTCGTCCGTTCCAGCTCTGTTGACGATAGGCAAGGTCATGATCAGAGCCTTGCCTTCGACATAGAGGCGGCTTGACGCCTCTATCTCCTGCATTTCTTCGCGCGAAGGGACCTCCACTCCAAGCATCCGCTCAACGGCAAGTTCGTCGCTACGAAGGGGGTTTAACAGATCGATCCATATAGTGTTCTCCGGCAGATCCTTCTGCGCGCCTTCCACGATCGTGTGACGCAAGCTTCCTTGTTCGCGGTAATAAAGGGCAAGCACAACACTCTCCTTAAGACCTATAGGCAGTGGCCGGTACGGATAGCCGGAAGATTCCTTATTGTTCTTCGAAAGTAGGCAGCGGCGGCGGCTGATCGAGCTTGTACTGGCGCGAAAATTTGTCCCCCAGACGGCCAAAAGCGTCCAGAATGATTGTGGAATGATTCGCCGTGTTGCTGTTCACAAGCATGCCCGCCTTCCAATAGGTCACCGTAACGCTGCGTGGCGTTTCGACGGGAGGAATGCGTATCGTGTTCTGGGTCTGGGCCGTCAAAGCCACCCATGACGTACACTCGGCCCCATGGCCGCCATAAGAAACGATTTCCGGCAACAGATCGATGCGCGAAACGCCAAGCATAGGCGGTTTCGCGTCGATCATCGCAACAACAGGGACACCGAGGATTGCCAGCGATTTTTGCAAATATTTCTCGACCTCTCCCCGCGTAACGCCACAAGCTTCTTCCGCCTTGTCGCTGCCAAAGCGCGCATACTGCAAAAGAACTTCCTGGACACCCAACAGCGCCGGCGCCGAAGAAGCATACGACGGAGTGGCCGGATACAAACAAAACATCAAGCACGCCAGCAAAACGCGATTCCGTCCACATGCCGCCAAACCGGAAAGCAAGCAGCGTAAAATTTTCCTGCTATTCTCTTTCATCGCGTTGCGTCCGTTCCTTCCGTTCATGACGCTCTTGCGCTTCAATCGAAAAAGTGGCGATAGGACGCGCCTCCAAACGCTTCACGCCGATCGGATCGCCGGTTTCTTCGCAATAGCCGTATTCGCCGTTTTTGATCCGCTCCAGCGCTTCATCGATTTTACTTATAAGTTTTCGCTGCCTGTCGCGCGCCCGCAACTCCAGCGCCACTTCCGTTTCTACGGAGGCTCTGTCAGCGACATCGGGCTCCTGCAACCCGCCTTCCTCCTGCAGTTCCTGCAGGGTCATATCGGCTTCCTTGATGATCGCCGCTTTCCAGGCCAGCAACTTCTGGCGAAAATATTCCAGCATGACCGGATTCATATACGGCTCTTTCTCGGTCGGCTGGTAAGATGGTGGCAAAGTGACAGTGCTCATCATGTCTCCTGAACGCTAAAAACCGGTTGAAAAACTTCCTCTTTCCTCGAAAGGCTAACGGCCGAATTTGGCCAATTCCACCTGCGCGCGCAAGTCGATTTCGTCAAGAACTTCCGCCAAACGCGGGTCGGACACCTCGACGCGCCGGGCGTTAACTACCTTGGCCAGATGCAAGAGCTTGTCGCGGCTTAAACGGCCCCCCAGAAGCTCAAGCCGGAGATCGTCAAGTTTGTCAAGAATATCCTGCGCTCGCAGTTTGCCTTTAGCCGCCCGAGCCAGCGCATCGTCCACTTCCTGAATGCCAAGAACCCCGGTCACCGTCCCCAGCGGCGACGTCCCCTGGGCCGCGGAAGCGCTTTCAACGTCATCGGCTTCGCCCAAATGCTTGGAAAAGCCTGTGCCGCTCGTTTTCCGGGCCTTGGCTGTCCGCCGCACGGTTTGTGGAGCGCGGATCGGTCCGGTACCATCGATCTTGCTAATCATGACCTGGCCTCACAAACACCTCCAACCGTTTTCTCGTACCATCCTTATACCATACGCGCGTTTCGTTGCACGTGCGGATCCAATCGCAAATCGAATCAAAACACAAACAAAACCGCCAAAAAGAGACCCGGCAATATATTCCCCTTATCTCGATTCAGGCGGAAAGAATCAGCCGCAGCCCTTCGTCCCGGTTCGCATTGTAAGCTAAAAACGTCTTTTATGGTTAGCCATAAAATGGCATTTTCTTCAATAACTTGAAGGCATTCCTGCCTCCCGATATCCGTTTCAAAAGAGTCTGGCATGAGGTTCGCATAGTCGCGAGCAGAGGATTAGGAGTTTCCATGCCTGCCTTCTCGTCCAGATGTCACTTCTCCACCCCCTTGCCCCCCCTGCTGACGGCAAGGCGCCGCCGCATCCGTCAGCTTTCGTTTCTGGCGGCGATAGGCCTGGCTCTCCTGATCCTCACCCCCCTTCCCACAGCCCAGGCGGCCTCGCGCCTGAAGGACGTTGTCGATTTTGAAGGCGTTCGCGACAACATGCTTATCGGCTATGGCCTCGTCGTCGGCCTCAACGGCACGGGCGATAGCCTGAGCAATTCGCCTTTTACCGAAACCAGTCTTGTCGGCATGCTGGAGCGGCTCGGCGTCAACACACGCGGCACGTCCATGAAAACCAAGAACGTCGCCGCCGTTATGGTGACGGCGACGCTTCCCGCTTTTACAGCCCAGGGATCGCGCGTCGATGTAACCGTCTCCACGCTTGGCGACGCCAAAAGCCTTATGGGCGGCACGCTTTTGGTCACACCTCTGCTGGGTGCCGATGGCGAAGTTTACGCCGTTGCCCAAGGCTCTGTGGCCACGGGTGGCTTTAGCGCCCAGGGACAAGGAACCTCCGTCACCAAAGGCGTTCCCACGGCCGGACGGATAGCCAGCGGCGCCATCGTCGAGCGCGAGATCAATTTCCGCCTGACCGACCTCGGTTCCATGCGCCTGTCGCTTCGCAATCCCGACTTTACGACGGCCCGCCGCGTTGCCGAGGCCATTAACAAGCATCTGAAGCTTCAGGCCGCCGAGGCTGTGGATTCGGCAACGGTTCGCCTGCTGGTGCCGGATGCGAGACGTCACAACGTCGTCGGCCTAATGACCGAAATCGAACAGCTTCAGGTCACGCCCGATCAAGTGGCGCGCGTTGTCATCGACGAGCAATCCGGCGTCATCGTCATGGGCGAAAAAGTACGCATCAACACGGTGGCGATCGCGCAGGGCAACCTGACTATCCGCATCAACGAAACGCCACAGGTATCGCAGCCCGCGCCTCTTTCCGAAGGAGGTCAGACAACGGTCGTGCCACGCACGGACATCAATATAAACGAGGGCGAAGGCAACAAGCTTGCTATGCTGGATACGGGCGTCAGCCTGCATGAAGTCGTGCAAAGCCTGAACGCGCTCGGCATCGGGCCGCGCGACATGATCACGATTCTGCAGTCCATCAAGGCTTCCGGGGCCCTGCAAGCCGATCTGGAGGTGATGTGATGGACCCGTCGCTTCAGGCTATCGGCGATATTTCCGTGCAGCGGAGTCTGCTGTCAGGCCGTTCATTGAACCGCGCGAAAGAAAAAGACACGGACAAGGCCGCCGAGGATTTTGTCGCCATGTTTATGGCCCGGATGCTGCAGCCTATGTGGGAGGGTATTGAAGTCGACGAAACTTTCGGTGGCGGTCATGGGGAAGAAATTATGCGCAGCTTTCTTGTTCAGGAATACGGCAGAGCCATGGCCCGCAGCGATACATCCGGCCTGACGGATGCGGTCAAGGCCGAGATGATACGGATGCAAAGCGCCGGCTCCGGCAATTCTTCAGCCGCAGGAGGCGTGTCATGAGCGAAGCTCTTTCGACAACCGGCGCGCCTTCGCCTGCCGAGTCCGTTTTATCGGTCATGCAGGAGTTGATAGGCGTTCTTGAACAGGAACTCTCCCTGGTCAAAAAACAGGATGTTAAGGCCATACAGGATTTGCGCCGGAACAAATGCAAACTCATTCTCGACTACAAGTCTCTTCTGCGGACTTTTTCCACGCAACCGGAGTTGTTGAAGGATGCCGCCCCCGCCATCCGGGGCCAGATCATGGAAGTTGGCCAGAAGCTCGAAGAAGTCACCCGTCGCAACGCTGCCGCCTTAAAAGCGGCCGCCGAAGCGACCCAACGCATCGTGCAAACTGTCGTTCGTCTCTTGAAAAAAGAGGTTTTCCAGCAAGCCATTTATAAGGATTTGCGAAAAGCCCATCTGAAACTCGGTTCCTACAGTCCCACATGTCCTCCCGTAACTATCGACCGTAAAGCCTGAAGGGGAAACACCATGGCCCAAGCATCGCCCGACACAAACGTTCAGTCCCTCGCAAGCGGTACAGTCGCATCCTTCATTGCCGCGCTTCGAGCCGGTTTCGGAGTGGAGGCCGTTCAAGGAGGTTTGTTCGCCAATCTTCTGGAGCAAGTCACGGCCTCGGCTGATCGGCAAAAAACCGCCGAATTTATAACGCCGTCAAATAGGCTTCCGGAGAATGAAGATCCGACCGGCTCTTTTTCGGCCAAGCCTCGCGCCGACAGTTACTATGAAAACGTTAGAAGCGCCGATAGTCCCGTTCAACGTCCTGATAGGGAAACACAGCCGTACCGTCCTCTTAAAAAAGACGACACCTCGGATCAGCCGGATAAAGCCACCGTGGACGACAATCTCGGCATGAAACGTACCATTGACCGCTGTAAAGCCGGGGATTTCGCCAGCCAAGAAGGCAAAACGAACGATGCCGAATTAGGTGAAGGCCTTGACGCGCTCCTGCCCACGGATGAAGCCGAAATGGCTTCATCCCTGGCCAGTGAGCAACCCTTTCAAGAAGAGGGCGCGAATGAAACGGACGGCAATGCCTCGGATGAGAAAGAAACGGCAGACGCAGGCGGCTCGCCGTCCGTGCTGGCGCAGGCCGAACAGACTTCCCTTCTTTTTCCAAACAAAATTGTTCACTATGAACGGAAGGCGGACCCGGACGGCGAAACGGGGAACCGGCAGGCTCCCGCCACAGCGCCGGAAGATAGTCTCGCCAACCAGATGGCTGGTTCCGAAGAAACGTCAAATGAGCAATCAAAGAGCAATCCTGGCCCGCAAGAGAATATCCAAGCGGAGACGTCGTTCGAAGAAGCTCCGTCTCTTGCCGATGCTATCCAGTCCAATGACAACGGCAGCGAACAGGCAACCAATCCGGACCTTTTAATGCCAAAACCTGCCGTTCGGAAAGAATCGGCCGGGGATGCCTGTGCTTCGGCGAAGAAATTCGATACTGATTTTTTCAGTTTGTTCGTCTCAGCGCCAACCGCGGCGGCTCCTGCCTCGCCGGCGAACACGGCCGCTCTTAAAAGCTTGGCAACTGTCGGCGTTACGGGCGCTGCTGAAACGCCACCCCCAGTGAATACCGCCGGACAAAACGGGTCGACAACAACGCCCCTTCTTGCCGAATCGGCAAAGCCTAAAGGAGCCTATGATTTCACAAGCCAGCTTGCGGCGGCGCAATCTTCAAAAAGCGGTCCGTCAACCCTTCTCCATACCGTCGAGCAGGTGGCGCTTCTTTTACACAAGCAGGCTCTCGAGGGCAGCAACGAAATGACCATCCAGCTAAGGCCTGCCGAACTTGGACGAATCGATATCAAGCTGCAATTTTCACCCGATAACAAGGTGCAGGGAACGGTCGTCGTGGACAACCCGGCAACCCTGGACTTACTTCTCAAGGACGTGGGGAGCCTCCAGCGCGCGCTGCAGGATGCAGGTTTGCGCGCTGACGCCAACTGCTTGCAATTCAGCTTGCGCGGCGACAATCAATCGGGGTTTTTCGCTTCGAACGGAAACGGCAATCCCCAAAACAATGCCTCAAGGCCCGACGGCTATGACTTTGAGGATGGAAACGAGGAAGGCGCCTCGGTTATGGCAGGCGTCGAGACCTATTACCTGACGCCGGGCCGCGTCAATCTTCAGGTCTAAAGGAGACGTGCTATGACCACCGTATCGCCGGTCGATAATGCCGGTTTGATCCAGAATTACATCAACACCCATCAAACGTCGTCGTCCAGCACGAGCACAAGCACGAGCTCAGCGTCATCGTCGTCGTCAACGTCTTCTTCCCAAAGCCTCTGGGGGGACTTTACCACCTTTCTCAAGATCCTGACGGCGCAGCTCGAAAATCAGGACCCGCTTAACGCCACAGACACGACCGCGTTCACCCAGCAGCTTGTCGCGTTCGCCGGTGTCGAGCAGCAGATCAGCACGAACGACAAACTGGATACGATTATCACCTCCATCAACTCCAACGGCATTACACCCCTCCTGGGGTATGTCGGCCAGACCGTCGAGGCCAATGCCGACAATAAAATTGCTCTACAAGACGGCGTGGCTCCCTTTTCTTATACTCTTCCCGCCAAGGCTCAGTCTGCCACCATCACTGTCAAGGACAGCGACGGGAATACCGTCGCGACAATGGACGGCTCCACGAGCGCAGGCGTCAACCGCGTGGCGTGGGACGGCTCGAAGGACGACGGCGAAACGGCTTCGGACGGCGCCTACAAAATAAAGATCGAAGCCAAGAACAGCAACGGCGAGACGATGACGGTGAGCGACATTCGCCTCATCGGCAAAGTCACAGGTATTGAGACGAACTCCGGCGGCACGACGACCTTGTCGGTTAGCGGCATTACTCTTGAAACCACGGATGTGTTGGCCGTCTATAGCGGCATAACGACAGTGGCGGAAAGTTCGCCGGACTCATCCTCCGGCTAGATTCAGAACGTTCTCGTTCCGCCGATAAGCTGGCTTAGAAAAACAAGATTGTCTTCGCGGACCCAATCGACATTGCTTTTTATGCGCCCGACTTCTTTTCCGGCCGGATCGATAAGCAGCGTCGTGGGAATGCCTCGCAGGTTAAAACGCCGGACGGAAAGACCTTCCGGATCCAGAAAGGCTTTTAGGTCCCCAAGACCTTTGCGCCGGAAAAAAGCCGGCACGGAATACGCGCCTTCTCTGTCCTGGGCCAGCGTAATGATTGACAAACCCCGTCCAGCCATCTGGCTTTGCAACCTGTTCAGAGAGGGCATCTCGCCCACGCAAGGTACGCACCACGTGGCCCAAATGTTGAGAAGAACATATCCTCCCCGGCTCAATTCTTGTTTCAAAACCTCATGCAAGGTAACGCTCTTCCCCCTGTCATTCTTAATGACAAAATCCGGAACGTCGCGTGGTGGATAGGTGGGCATAAAGCTTCCGCTTAGCGGCTGAGCCGCATTCCCGGAACCAGTTCCCCCCAGATATAGAACGGCGACAAAGACGGCAGTTGCGGTGAAACGGCAAAACATCCTAAGCTTCTCCTTCAACTATCAACGTGAGAACAATGTTAAACAGGCAAAAATTAACAAAACATCATTGCGCTCCAAGAGCCGGACGGATAGGCCCAAAAACCATCCTTTGGGCCAATAAAGGCGCCTTTTTAATCCTCTTGATCGCCGTTTTGGGGACGGTCTTGACGGGCTGTGGCAAGAAGCCAAACAAGGTCGATCCTCCTTTGGGGATTGAAAAAGACGAATTTCCGCGTATCTATCCCGATCCTTCAACGGACCCCGAACCATGACTTCATCATCTTTTGTCTACCAAAACGGCGTGTTCTGCGCCGAGGCCACCCCTCTTTCCAAACTGGCCGAAGAAGTTGGCACGCCCTTCTATTGCTATTCGACGGAACAACTTCGGCAAAATTACCGGGCCTTTGCCGAGCCTTTCGCCAAAATGAAGGCCACCATTCACTATGCCAACAAAGCCAACGCCAATCTGGCCGTCTCGCGCGCGCTGGCCCATTGCGGGGCCGGAGCCGATGTCACGTCGGCGGGAGAACTGGAACGTGCGCTTATGGCCGACGTCAGTCCGGATAAAATCGTTTTTTCGGGCGTCGGCAAAACGCATAACGATGTTATGGCCGCTTTGCTGGCGGACATTTGCCAGATTAATGCCGAGTCCCTGCCCGAGATAGCCATGATCAGCCGGGTTGCCGCAGCGCAGGGAAAAACGGCTTCCCTCGGGCTGCGCATCAATCCCGACGTGAATGCGGGCACGTATCAACAAACGTCGACCGGCCATAAGGAAACAAAGTTCGGCATCGACAAAAGCCAGCTTGACGAAGCCGTCCGGCTGGCAACAACGTTGCCTGGCCTTAATTTGAAGGGTTTCACTGTCCACGTCGGCTCGCACGTTTACGATTATGAGCCGTTCCGTCTTGCCTTTCAGATGTTGGCCGATGCCGTTCGCCACTATCGTTCAAAAGGCGTTCCCATCGACCGCGTCGATCTGGGTGGCGGCGTGACCATTCCTTACGACGGGAAGACCCTGCCGCCCTTTGCCGGCTATGCCGCCATTGTGCATGAGGTCATCGCGCCCTTGAATTGCGAAATCTCTTTCGAGCCAGGACGCCGTCTTGTCGGCGATGCGGGCATTCTTATAAGCCGCGTCACGTTTGTGAAAGAAACGCCTTACAAGAAATTCCTGATCCTCGACGCCGGCATGAACGACCTCGTCCGCCCGGCCATGTATGGGGCAAGACACACCATCCTTCCGGTTCTGGAGCCGAAAAGCGCTGTTAAAACAGCAGAAACCGTTGCCGTTGTCGGACCCATCTGTGAGACGAGCGATATGTTCGGCGAGGATTACAGTTTGGGGGGGGTTAGGGAAGGCGATTTGGTCGCCATCCTGCAAGCCGGGGCCTATGGCGCCGCCATGTCGGGCAATTACAACGGCCGGGCGCTTATTCCCGAAGTTCTTGTTTCGAAAGACAATTACGCCATCGTCCGCCGCCGCATCGCCGTTGCGGAGCAGATTGCATGGGAGGCGATGCCGTCCTGGATATAGGCAAGTCAGGCGGCTTGGGAAGAAATATTTTCATTTTCCGTGCCCGTAGCCTCGCGTTTTGGGGCTTGTTCGACGCCGGTTGCGTGTCGTTAGAAGGCCAAAATGTTGCGTTTTGGAGCTCGATGGGATAGAAACCGGCTCGCGTTTTTAGACCTCGATCACCAAAGGGGCAATATTATTACTATTTTATGCAAATTATTGACATAGTTGGAAAGATTCGTAGAGTGCCGTTTTCTTGCAATCTCTTTTTTGGGACCGGATTCCATGGACAAGAATAATAAACCGGAAATTGTCCGATTTTTTCTCGATAATAAGGAATACGTTTTTAACGTTAGGCGCGACACATATGGTCAAATGCGCGCTATCGACGTTTCCAACGTTTCCGATAACGGCTTGACTTTTTACGGAGGGCCAGGGCGTCGAAGCATCGCCGACTGTGAGTCAGCCATCACTTACATCTGCGGAAAAGACGGGACATTGCTTTACCGCGGCTTTCCTATTGAGGTAATTACCGAGAATCTCAATTATCTTGAGACCGCCTATCTCTTACTTTACGGCGACCTTCCCACCGACACACAGTACGCTGACTTCGAAAAAGAAATTATTACACGGATGCATGTTCATGAGCGAATGAAAAACCTGATCAAAGAGGTTCCTTACGACCCAACGCACATGGAACTTATCCAAATAATGGTCACCGCTCTTGGCGGGTATTACAGGCCCAAAATATCGGCTTTTTCAGGCACCGGACCGGAAGTTGAGACAGCGCGAAACGACATCGTACTCAATCTGATAGCCAAAATTCCCACAATCGTAGCTATGGCTTTCCGGCTCCTGAGCTGCACCCCGTCGTTTAGACCAGCAAGCGGGGTAAATTAAGGTCCATGGATTTACCCCTTTTTCTCATGCCGCTTTAGCCATTTCTGGTTGTAGCGGTTGTTGCGCCTGTGGAGATGTGG
>Ga0302247_1002228_pt1 | contig 12873 bp, 13 predicted proteins | sample AAG_UR_Ile_MG_FD_193529 | JGI IMG/M metagenome (GOLD analysis project Ga0302247, IMG submission 193529) | Enriched activated sludge microbial communities from anaerobic digester in WTTP, New Holstein, Wisconsin, United States - AAG_UR_Ile | ecosystem: Engineered > Bioreactor > Anaerobic >...
TAGCGGCGTGGCATTGTAAATGCTTTTTGCCGTGCCTGTAAGAAGCGGGTATCCGTTCCCTCCGTTAAATGTGATAGCTTCGTTGACCGATGGGAGATATATATCTACCCACACTCCTCCACCCAGATAAACCATCCCCTCAGGGTCACATTTGGGACGATGTTTTAGGTCCCATACGCTGTTTGGCACGATCGCCTCAGACACGTCGGCAACAGTGATAGAATTCCGTTTATACCCATAGTGGAACCCTCCTATTTTCCTGGACGAATCTGCATCATATCCAGCCGGGTATGTAGAATTAAGCGAGATGAGATAGACTTCCAGATCTACACCAGCGTCACACAAATATACGTAATAATCCTTGCCCACAGCGAAAACGCCTGTGTCCAGGTCAGACTCTGTCAACTCTACGTCAGATGATCCTATGTCAAAAACTTTTATTGTGCCGTTGTTATTAATTGCAAATTTTGTATTTGCTGCAATTACAATCGTCTTTGTCTCTCCTGATTTTGCTGTGATAATTTGATTACCGAATGTAATAATATCGGCCAGGGATTTGTGCAGATTGTCTGCATTCAGTAGATACGTCGGGTCATTTTTCCATAATATCATGTTAAACCTCCTCTAATTGTGCTTTGATCTGGTTGATTTCATCGTCTGTAATACCCAGGCGCATCATGTCGGAATTCGGGTTATCAACAAGTTCATAATCGTCGGGGGTTTGTTCTTCGATAGGTTTCTCTGCTGCCTCTGCTTTTACGACATAATGTCGTTTTGTTGCGATGAGATTATCGAGGAAATTGATTAAATCCTCCGACTCAATACCACAGTCATTCCCCGAGAGATATAAATCTACGAGGTTTAAAACGTCCTGTTTTGTCCCGATTGTTCGTGGATAGCCTCTCATTACGTCCTCCTTTTATTATATCGTTCTATGTTCTATGTTCTGTGTTCAATGTTGAACCTTGAACCTTGAACTTTGAACGGTTTTATTTGGAAGGCTGGAGGGTTGGAAGGTTGGAGGTTTAGCTAACCCTCTACACATCCAAACATCTAACCTTCTGCTTTTTATGTCCACTCCGGCTGGTTGCAAAAGCTTCCATCCCCACAATATACGTCGTCATAACAATATGGATACCGGCTTTTCATTGGCGGATCGGAACGGTTGGGTGTTACGGTTCCTCCGTACTCGTCAGGATCGCCGGCATCAGACCACGCGCCTGTTAACCGTTGATTTGGTATCGTTGGTGTTGACATTATTATCCTCCTCTTTATTTAAGAAGGCTGGAGGGTTGGAAGGTTGGAGGTTTAGCTAACCCTCTACACATCCAAACATCTAACCTTCTATCATCTAACCTTCTGTCTTTATTCACTGCCTCATTGCCTCCTCTATTGTTTTAGCACCAGCCGTCGATGTGAATAACAGGTCGGTTTGTGCATGAGTAACCTATGCCCGTCAATGTCTCTCGGTATAAAATCTACCTCCTCTGACATATCGACATCATAATCTATCAGCACCCGGGGGATAAGCCGCCGCTCGATCTCGGCTCTGCGTCTGAGTTCGTTTGTTGTAACCATATCGAGCAGGATAATTTCAAAATTTTCAGGCAGAGGTTTATCGTAATAATCCGGAAACGGGTGAGGTACTGCATTAGCATCTCCACCATTACCATAACAAGGATGGTCGGGAGCGGCGTACGATGCCATGATCTGGTGGTATTGTTTGTCATATAACACAAATATCCAAAATTCAGTACCGGATGACGTGATATACCGGCACTGAGCGGCCAAATCATTGGAGTCTGAACCCAAATATAACATTGAATACCACGAGCCGCCTGCCAATCCGGAGCTATTTGACAGGAAACTGGCGTTTAATGTCGCCCCTGCAACGCCATTTGAAAAAGCCGGCATAAACGCATATTCCCCGCCCGGCGTGGTGTAATGTCCTGTAGCGCCGCCAACCTGCCCTGTGGCGGTTTTTAGCATCGACTGATTAACTATTTTGTTACTGATAGCAACATCATCATATGTGGTATCCCCTGCAACGTCTGTATCCGTGTATCCACCGATCAGGCGGGCTTTGTAATACATCGCGGTTGCAGGTATGGTCATGGAATATTGATACCGTGCCCATGACGTCGGGTTTGATGTTGATGAATATACATCCTGATCTGATATATAAACCTTGTCTTTGTCAAAATATCTGATCTTGACTATGTTTTTTATCCCTGCGGCAGACGATTTTATACTAAAACCAATCACATATGCGCCTATAGGGCTGCACTCCATATACCCTGATTCGAGATATCCGCCGCCGTTACCGGCGCCTGATGCGCGGGTAAATTTGTACGCCTTCGCACCGTGGGCGGGTGTTGTTGTATCAAATGCCGCAGACCCGCCGGCATACAAATTCAGCGTCCAGTTGTCCGGCACACCGTCTGCATCGGTATCTATTTCAAACGATCCATTCGGCACTTCTACCGGGCCCCCGATTAATGAATATAAGTAATCAAAATTATCTTTTATTTTTTGAAATAACTCGGCCTTGCCGGGGCTGTCGACATCAACCTCTGTTGATAATATTGCGTCATATCCCATTTATCCTCCCTAAAATCAGTGAATAGTTTAAAATCAGTGAATAGTGAACAGTGAATAGTTTTAACTAACGACTATTCACTAACGACTATTCACTAACGACTATCGACTGTATTCAATACAGCACATACCCGTCGCTCCAATCGCTCATCTGTCCGTTTGCATCTGTGATAAACCCGGACTCTTTCTCTGCTTCCGTTGCGCTCGTAAAATCAGGTAATGTATTTGCGCCAACCCAAAACAATTTTTGTTTTGGGTATTGCATAGCTTTTAATACTATTTTATTCTCTTTTGGTTCCCGTTTAACGATTTGATACACATGTCTGGATAGCAAATTGCCGTCAATGCCGAGTATTTTATCGGTTGTAATTCTTACGTAGTCCCCTGTTTTTATTTCTGAATCCTTTAATTCGACTGCGAATGTATATATGAGTTGTGGATTTTTCAGCAGCCTGAGTATGCGTTTGGTCAGATTTGCAACATACCTGATAACAAAATCCTCATTCATATAGTCAGATCTGAGCCATCGGCACATTACCCGCTTTTCGAGCGACTCGTTATACATGTTTATCCCTTCGCCCTCCGCATCAACTGCAACATCGAGGCGGGAATAACTCGCCACCTCGTCTTCGTCTGCGGTTATTAATTTATCCCAGTATATTGACACCCTGCTTTTTCTCGACGAAGCGTTTAAATCAACGCTATCTGATGAGGCGATTATATTTTCATCGTCTGTAAATACCTGATACGCCCTGCCTGGGCAATTCGGGAGATTTTTTGCAATTGTTATTTTGAGGTCTTCTCCCATCCACGACTTGCAGTCAATCAGATCAATGATCTCATAATATAATTTGTCCAATTTTGTTGGCTCACTGATTAACGCTGAAAAATCCACCATAGATATGTCAAATGCTTTCAACGCCGTATATGCGGCATCATTCACATACGATGGGTCTATTCCGGCATCGGTTTTAAGCATGTCAACCAGTATGTCATACGGACTTTGCGGCTCGTAATATCGACATTTCTGTATTTTATCATTCTGACTGTGAGTTGCCGCCGTCGTGCCGAAACAACCCCTTGTGCAACCGGTCAGTTGATTACCTGTCTTTGCCGTATATAACACAACCTCGTCACCAATCCTGATATATCCGTCTGCCGCGTCAAGGTCTGTGCCGTCAGATACCGATATTGTCGTTTGCCCGGCTGTCATTGCAGCAGCCAGCTTGATATTTAATTTAGGGGGTATTTCTATTTTTGACAATTTTTTCAATAGATCAACGCATTCAACAATGACGCGTCCACCCTCCTTAATTGTAATACTATCGATGTTCCCCTCGAATTTCTGTTCAAAATCGGCGGCATCGAGTCCGTAAAATCCGTGATACAGTCTGATTCGCCTGCCTGCATAATTCGGGTTTCTGGCTATGAGCTTGCGCCAGAATGAACCCTGCACGGATGCTCGCATAGAGACGTATGGGTCTATACCTATGTCCGTATCCGGTTCGTCATACATTTCGACATTCACACGCCCCGCAATTGTCAAACTGGTTTTGATTTCTGTAGGCAAATGCTTCACGGTCGTAATGTAGGGTCTCTCGCCTGTCCTGAACGGCAAGGGTGCATTATTTGATGTAAATACATAGTCTTTTGACCCTTTGCTGTAATTGGTCTTATCTTTGCATGTCGCATATGTGTTGTAACACTGCCCCTGTATGCCGCCGCAGAAGGCGGTGGACAAACCACAATATAGCCCCGGCTTCCCGCACCAGTCTATGGCTGCGCACGGGCTCACACCTATTACATTGTTGCAGTAATCCAGCGTAATGATTGCCATTTCTACCGGGTACCGCGATAATGTGTTTTTTAGTGCATCATATGTCATATTTCGCGCACACCCCTCATTTTGAGTGATAATACATCAGTGTATGTCAGCACGCTGAATGGTGTTTCCAGACTGGCATCGTCGCCGATGGACACGAAAAATACATCCGCAGAATATGTATCGAGATCCCATACGAAGAAAAACGGTTTAAACAGCCGTGCATGATTCTGCCAGAATGGGATGTAATATGCATCGAGCCATGTTCGTGACACCAGGCCAAATTGTGCCTGAAGATTTAAAACAGGATTATACGTTGATACTCCGAGAATGTGGCCGTTTTTACTGCGCTCCACGTCTGCCGCCGCCGTTTCTGCATACGGGGTATACGGCGTCTCCGGCGGGTATTCAAATTGAATCTTGACGCCCAGCAATGCAACTGCGATCTGTGCGGCAATAGCGGCAGTAATTATTTTGATTCTCCAGTACCGCGCTGACGCCGAGACAAACAACTTCATAAACGCCTTATCAGACGTCGGGGTAAAACCTGCGAGCCGTTGCGTCCATGTCACGTTGTCTGATGAGGATTCGACGGATACTGTAGCCCCGGCGGTGTAAAGATTGTGGCCGATTACTGCGAGGCAGTCCGCGCTTTTTGCAGACCCGCAATCTATTGTAATGTATTTTGTGCCTGACGATGCGGCCTTCCACTGCGTATACGTCCGCAGATCCAAGATATTGAGTATATCATACCCTGCGGCGGTATCGGTAGCAGCCGGCGTCCCGTCCGTCAGTCTGTTGTCATATAATATTATTGGCGTCTGCATTTTAAAATCAGTCGATGCCTCCTCATGTCCTCATTCCCTCATGCCGTCCTCAACGGCTTTTTGTATAGACGGGATTATCTCGCGTGCGAACGCGTCATGATCTACAACATTGCCGGCGATATGCAGGTTAATTATCATAGGACGTTCTGATTGCTTCGTTCCAGTCGACTCCCATGCGTTTGTCGTAGGGGTGTTGTAGGAATACCCGCCTGACCCGGAGGGAGTTGCGGCGGTTGTGGCGCCGCCACCCGGCTGCTGTGATGCAATGGCAGCTATCCGCGCCATGCCAAAGGCAATCGCCATACCAGCCCATATCGGAGCCATAGCCTGTCCGAACGGCGGAGGCAGGCCCATTGCCTGTTTATATGCCCCGACAGCCATCATGTACGTATCTATTGTTGCCTGCGCGATGGCAAATGCTTTATATGCATTAAATGCCGCCTTACTCTGACTATTCGACAACGCATAAAATGACTGTGCCATGCCGGCCATAGCACCGAAGCTATTGCTTGTTATGGCGAGTCTTTGCTGGTTGTACATCTGCTCTTCGGCGAGTTTCATCTGATTATACGATTGTAATTGCGTAAACTCGTCGACATATCCCTGCTCACTCAACGCCTTTATGGCATTCCATTCATTGAGAGCTGCCTGATACCGTTGTGACGCCGGGTCGTTTCCCATTCCTATATCGGCTATCCCTTTGATTGACGATCCAAGCTTGCCGAGTCCCTGGCCTGCCTCGCCGCCAACCTGATTTGCCATATCCATCATCTGCGTCCATGTATCGTCGTAGCCTTTTTTCCGGTAGTCTGATTGTTTTTTAAGCAGATCGTTGAGTTCCTTTTGCTTTGCAATGTGTATATCAAATATTTCAAAGGCTAATGTTTCTTCCGTATTTAAAATTTGTCGCCCGGTAATCTCCTTTTCTTTCAGAAGTTCCAGCATCCTTTCAGTGGGATATAGTATGTCTTCAGCATAACCGATCTGTTCCAGTGCCAGGGTTGTCTCTGCCTGTTTATTCTGCAATGCCTTGATCTGTAGTTCATTCTTTTTGTGAGCGAGGGTTTCTTCATTTATCAGACCTGCTTTTGCGTTCCATTCCAGTACCTTTGTCTGGTGCGCGGCTTCCAGATCAAATAGTTTATTTTTTGTCTGTAAATTGAGAAGTACGATCTTATCGGCCAGTTTTTGTTCTTCCTCGTATGCCTTTTTTATCCGTTCCTGGGATTTATCATCATATTCATCCCAATATTTTTTAAGCTGGGCAGTAGTCCATTGAGCTATTTTTGTTTTATCTGCCCCTTCTTTCGCAAATTCAGCCGCGCGGTGATGTATATGCTCAATTTCCGTCATGGTCAGCTTTGCAATCTCTTCTTTGATTATCTTGTTCATATCCTGGACTTTTCTTGCAGAGTTCATATCCGATGGCGGGGGAAGGGCTTTGCCGCCTCCAATATCCCCGTAATGGACAGCACCTTTCCACCAGTTTTTTTCTGATCCCTGCGCTCCACCGGACATAACCTGTTTTAACATCTCTATCTTTTGCCGGGTCGCCTCCGATGCGCCTCCGACTGCCTCGATCTCCAGTGCGGTAATCTCAAGCTGGTCGATCATCGCCTGGGTATTTGCATCAGCCGAAAATGATGATAAAGATTTTTTAAAATTCTCCATTTCCAATTCAGCCGCTCTTTGCTCCTGATAGTGGTTAATAGTTATATAGGTTAGCGCGCCCAGGGCAGCAGCGATAATACCGGCGGGCGTAGCTAACGCTGTAAATGACCTGTATGCCAATATCTCGGTTACTACAATCAGCTCTTTTATCTGCGCTGTTAATTTTGCCGCAGCCGCAACCGACGTGAGGGTTTGAAGTACGAAATATGATCCCATAGCGATAGAAGCGGCAATCAGTATTTCTTTTAGCTCACCTATCACTGATATGGTTATTTTGCCTGCCGTCCAGAGATTCTCAATTGATCCGACAGCCACGGCAAACGCAGTTTTGATATTATCCGCCCACCGGGCGAGATCGCCCGATGCCTTTAATTCAGCAAGTGTTCGTTCCCATGATTTGAGTTTATCGACAAATCCTTCAATTATAATGCCCAGGGCAGGGGTGAATAATTCTCCGAATTTGAGTTTTATCTCTTCGATAAACCGTGGGAGGGATGTCATGAGTTTGCCGACTGTCCCCATAGCCGCTTCATAGGAACCGGCAATATCCTTCCCCCGTTCCAAAACGAGATTCAATGCGATCTGCTGCTTTTCTTGAGACGACAGCGATTCCACCGTCCTCCCGGCTGCTGTTGCAAATTTCCTGTACGCAGACTCAAACTCAACGGTAACGCCGACGGTGCGCAATATTTCCGGTTGAAGCGTGGTGATGCCGTGCATCAGCCTCTGTAACGCCTCCGATGAATTGATATTTCCTATCACCGCAGCATCCTGGGCGACACGGGCCAGCTCTTGAGATTTTGTCAGATCAAGGTGTGCCTGCATCATGCGGATAATCGATTGTTCTGACTCCTGAGTGGTTATGCCCATCTTTCTGACGCCCTCGGCATAACTTTCCACCTCTGCCTTGCTATACCCGGCGTTTTTCCCTACGGTCTGCATGACGATGCCGAGTGTTTCCACCCTGGCGGCAAGCGTCGCCGCGTCCTTCAGCGTTTCAAACGCCTTAAATGATGCATACAGCGACGACAGGCTTGTTATCAGGCTCCGGAACCCGCCGTTCAATGCAGGGATTGCCGATGTAAGCCGCTCGGCTGATGATCGTAAGGATTTCATCCCCGATTCGGTCTGCTGAAACACGGACAATGCCCCCTTATTATCGGCCTGTATGACTATATTGACAGAGTTCATATATGTGCTATACTCTTTTCTATGATATTCATAACACTCGTCGCACTCTTAAAAGGTTTCCTCACCGTCGGTCTGTTTATCGCCGCCGCAGGGTTTTTTGTTGTATCCGATGTTATATCGGGCATCCTTATATGTGCCATCGCTGTTATCTCGTTAAGGGCGTGGTGACGCACCGTTCCATCCTCTCCATTTCATCTGCAAGCACCCCCATATCCATCCACTCTTCCACTGACAAATCATTCGCTCCAAAGGGATAACCCGCACGTTGGAGCCTATAGATGTACCAGATATGCCCGAACCATTCACTCGGTTCATATGGGACACTCCCGTCGCATTGAGCGCATTTTGCGGCAAGAAGCTCGCCTGATGTTTCCATGCATTTTTTTCGTTTCTCTGGAGTGCATCTGGCGGCAAGCCTCCTTAGCTCCTCGCCAAAGGGAGGATATCCTCCTCAATTGCCGTTTCTATCTCCACATCCGTATCGGACGCAACACGCGCCCCTTCATACACAACTGTTGCAAATGTCGATATAATGTCTGACGCCATACGTCCGAGCAATTCCCGCCAATCCTCGCGGTAGTTCGGGCTTTTCATATCGGATGATATGGGCCTGCCGGCAACCCCGAAATCCCCTTCCCGGAAACCTGTGAGTATGGCCAGACCGAGATCAACCTTTACCTTTGGGTTCAATATCAGCTTATTACCTTTCCTTTTGTAGAGCTTTGACTGATATTCAACCTCTTCCTGGGTGGTCGGGTTGCGGTAATACAGTTCTATTTCAGTGCCCGATCGGGCATCGCTTATTACTATTTTATTTGTTGCTGATACATCTAAATCCCTCATTTTGTCCTCCCTTTTTCTATGTTCTATGTTCAACGTTGAACCTTGAACCTTGAACCTTGAACGGTTTTATAATCAGCTTTGTCTTATTTTGATTTCCCCGTTGCCGGCGCTTAATGTCGGATGCGCGGTAAATGCCAGGGCGTACGTTGCCATACCTTCTCTGCCTCCAAGTTTCGGCGGAGTCAATACCGTGTTGCTCAATGTAATTACAAACTGATTGCCCGCAGCAGACCCGATTGTTGCCGTGATTGTCCCTGCATCTCCGTCTTCCCAGAGGTCAAAAGGATTAAACGATGAGAGCGCAACCAGTTCAGGGTCGATGCTGCCTTCAACCTCCCTCCCGACGATGCTGTATCTGTATATGCCGTTTGATGCATTGGCAGACATGCGTTTGGCAATCTTGTTTTTAATCGTGACCTCGAAGTTTTCAATGATGCCGGCGTAGGTGTGGACGGTAAATGTAGCGCTTCGGAACATAGGCGGTACAATCGACGTTGCCTCAAATGTCGGAGCAGGAAATGAGACATCCGTAACGGACGCCTTGCCGCCCCACAAACCGATTAGTGAGAATTCGAGGGTTGCGATTTCATTTGCTTTTGCAGACAGTTTGACGCTTTCTGCCATACACCCGAGCACCTTCCAGAGCACGCCATCCTGGTAAAACCAGATGGTGCAGGATTCGCCGGCGGCGGAGCTATTCGGATCATAATCAACATATGCTCCGCCTATTGATTCAGTGAGGTTTGCTGCTCGCAGCAACGCCGCTATTCTTGGCGGTGTTGTGGCTACACCCGATCCCCTGACTTCTACCGGGAATGATATTTTTACCCCTTCCCCGAGAGGTATTTTCTGCAGCGCCCCGAAATATGGCAGCAGAACCTTTCTCTCCCGGCTTGCATCTGCTATTTCAATAGATACCTTGCCGGTAAGCAATGCATTATCACCGACCGTAGGGGTAGGGTCATTACCGTATATCGATTCTACTTTTGCCAGGATTAATTGTTTTTCTTCAAGACTCATTGTTTGCCTCCCTCTTATCTATATTTGGCACAAAATCTTGTTTGTTGATGTCGTAACGATAGGTGCCGGGTTGCCTGTCCATACCTGCTACGGGAGATCCCGCGCTTTCCGCATCTTCCTGTTTTGTACATGCCTTCCCGAGCCTCGCGGCCATCGCCTCGTCATTCAGGTTCTCTTTTTGTGGTTTGCCCTTTGCCGCCGTTTTGTATGATCCGGGTTGTCTGTCCATAATGCCCCCTCCTTTTTATGTCGGTACGATCCATTCTGTTACATAAAGCGTAATTTCACAGTAATGACATAGTACTCCGCCAAACATTCTTGGCTCGATTAAATCTACCTGACAAGGGGAATTTTCCGGGTTTTCGCCATCACGATAATACCAAGTGCTTACTTCACCCACTGCCCGGAACGTTTCGCATATCGTATCAACAAGGATTTGAAACGTTTTGTCAGTCGCATCCGAGTCCTTTAGGCTAAGATAGCCACGCACGATAAATACATGATGTCTGTAATATGCTCCACGCTTATGCTCGGGGACACTTCTCCTGGTAATCTCCCAGCCTCTGATTTGTTGATTGCCGCCATCCGGTGTATAAGCAAAGAGGGCAAGAAATTCCTGCCAGTTTTTTGTAAGTCTTTCATAATCGTGGACGATACCTATATCGGAGATGGCGTCAAACCTTGCCTTAATATCGGCCAATATATTTAGATAATTACTTGCCATTCAACTCTCTCACAATTTCAAAGCCGGCAGATTCAAAGATATTTTGAATCTGCGGCAGGTTTTCGTTCCATGCCCGCTCAAACATGTGTATTCCGGGAAAACCCTTCTGACCGATTTTTCGGCGTATCAAAAAACTGATACTTTTTTTCCAAGCAACATATGCCATGACCTGATCTACGGATTTGAATGAGCGCCTTGTAGTTCCTATTTTTTTATCAATCCACCGATCGAGTGCATCTTCGGGGGGCATTTTTTTGCCTGGTCTTCTTCCCTTTTCAATGACCTCTCCATATATGCTCTGCGTCGCCACAATGCCTTTTATCAATGGCGTGCCTTTTTGTATTGTTTCCCCATGAATGCTTGCAAGAAGGCCTCCTTTTGCACCGCCTACGCCGATTCTGGGAGCTTTTCTGATGTTTTCCTTTACCTTACGTTCCAATAATGCCACAGCCTCGCTCATGGCGCGGTCAAGGTTTCTCTGAGTGGCCAGAATGGGTAAATTACCCTCAAAAACAGGCCCCTTGACAGTAATCGTCGCGTTCAACTCCAAAACATGACCTCCCGCATTGTTGAATAAAGGGCGAAATGTTGTCTGACTTTTATCACCGCCGCCTCCTCGCCCACTTCGGGTGTGTCAGCCTATCTGACCCGCCTGGGTAATTCATCTCCATGTTCATTACTGATGATGCAGCCGTTGTTGTATCATCATTTTTAATGCCAATATGTTTGTTGTAAAATGACATACAGCGTTTTGCCCGGGCGCTGAATTCGCCGCTTTTAGCTCGGTAATTTACGCTATCGGCATTGATTATTGAATCGCCTGTTTGAGCAAAGGCGTTTGCCAAATCTTCAAGGCACAATGCTGCTCCCAGACGGCAAAATGCGTCTTCGTCTGTTTCGAGGATTGACGCAATCGTTCTGGGTATCGTGAATGTTACACGAAATGTTTCTGTTGCCGCTGGAGCTACTTCAACCAGCCTGATCTGCTTTTTTGTTGTATTCTGATAAACATAATAAGAATCGGCATCAAGAAGCGTTTCGGGCACATAGCCAAGAGGATATTCAACGGATTTTATCTCGCTGAATCCTTCTACCCATTCATCAGGAAAATCGTAATCGTGCCCGCCATCTCCCGGTATGTCGTCTACAGCTATATCAGGCCTATGTTTGCTATATATATTCAGCGCTTCGGCAATTTTAAGGTCATAGTCATCAGGGTTGATTAGCTTGGCTGAATCATCTTTTACTATACCGATTATTTTGCTACGCACAGTATCAAGAACGCTCATTAATACATTCTCCTGATTGTTAAGACAACGGTTGCATCCGTAATGTGGGGGCTTCCGCCGGAAAGAGTAAAAACGACTGTTACTGCCGCTTCGTCAGCAATGTAGCTGTCAGATATTGTGCCCTCGTAGGTAACATTTGCCGATGCGCACGTAATGGCCGAACTCAAAATAGATGTGCCGGCTTCTTTTATATCTACTGTTACCGTGCCGGATACATCCCTTGCCGATACAGATACCCCTATAATGCGCATTTTAAACGGCGCAGTCCATCTAACCGGTATCACGGTAGACGTATATGTTCCCTGAATGGGCAACACAATTGCCTGTATCCCCGGTGCGGTCTCAGGGTAATTAGGCGTTGCCGCGCTCGCGCTCCCTGTCCCCGATAGGGGGAGAGGTAGGAATATAAGCGCCACGATGAACATGGCGCTTATATATTTAAAGATTTGTTTCATATTACGGCTGTTCATAAAGTTCTACAACATCCGTACCGTTACAAATATAAAGGGCCACCTTGCCGTTGGCAATGGTGCCGCCGGCCTGACCAGTCACCTTAAAAGTAAGGATTTGAGTGGAGTTGTTGTAAACAAAATACTGTTTACCCGCCCGGCATGACGCGAGCAATGCATTCACCGCCTGATCTGCATTTGTAGCTGCAATATATGTTGCCTCGGCTTCCAGTGCAGACACAGACCAATCTGCATGACCCGCCGCATAATCGTGGCTTGCCGCTCCGTTAGTTCCTGTTATGCTGACTGTCCCGCTTGCGTCGGGCAATGTTATTGTCCTGTCCGCTGTGGGATCTGTCGGTGTTATTGTTGTCTCATGTGCGTCTGCCGTTGCCCCTTCAAATACCAGGCCGTTTGATGCGCCGGTTACCGAGTTTGC
>Ga0302247_1002229_pt1 | contig 12869 bp, 10 predicted proteins | sample AAG_UR_Ile_MG_FD_193529 | JGI IMG/M metagenome (GOLD analysis project Ga0302247, IMG submission 193529) | Enriched activated sludge microbial communities from anaerobic digester in WTTP, New Holstein, Wisconsin, United States - AAG_UR_Ile | ecosystem: Engineered > Bioreactor > Anaerobic >...
AAAACTACTGCTCAAATTCAATCGGCACAAGGTGATGAAATGCAGGTTACAGCAAAAACAGACGGTATAATATCTTTTACCGGGAATGATATTTTAGAGGGGACTGAAGTATCAAACGGTCAACTACTATTTACAATTATTGGCAGTGGATTAGCTGACAACAATTCGGCTGTCAGGTATTCTGAAGCTCAAAACAATTTTGAGAAAACAAAGGCAGATTATGACAGAGCGGTTATATTAGCTGAAGATAAAATAGTATCCGAGAAGGAGTTGTTGCAAGCCAAGAATCAATATGAAAATGCCAAATCAATCTACAATAACCTCAAACAAAATTTTAATGCTTCGGGACAATCAGTATCAAGTCCGATTACGGGTTTTATAAAAAGAATATATGTAACGAACGGGCAATATGTAGAAACAGGACAACCTTTGATTACAGTATCACAGAATAAAGCTCTTATACTTCATGCAGAAGTTCAACAAAAGTTTGCCACAATTCTAAATTCGATTCAATCTGTAAACATAAGAACCACAGAGAATGGGAATACCTATTCCATTGAAGAACTTAAAGGGAAGGTATTATCTATTGGAAAAGCTACAACTTCTGACAATTACATGATACCTGTCAACATTCAAATTAATAATACTGGCAGCTTTGTTCCGGGTACTTTTGTCGAGTTGTTTCTGAATACAATTTCCAATTCAACAGTCTTTACCTTGCCAAATACCTCCCTTGTTGAAGAGCAGGGTGTTTTCTTCGTTTATGTACAAGTGACTCCTGAGTTATTTGAGAAGCGTGAAATCAAAACCGGGGCAACTGATGGAATCAAAACAGAGATTGTAAGTGGAATTTCGGAGAATGACCGGATTGTAACCAAAGGTGCTATCATGGTTAAGCTCGCCCAAGCCACAGGCACTTTAGATGCCCACTCTGGTCACAACCATTAATAATCTGAAAAACCATGATTAATAATATTATAAAATTTTCACTGAATAATAAGTATTTTATACTATTAAGTTCAGTTGTACTGGTGGTTTTCGGTATTAGAACTACCGTAAATATGGATGTAGATGTATTTCCTGACCTGACTGCACCAACAGTAGTTGTAATGACAGATGCCCATGGCATGGCATCAGAAGAGGTCGAACGGATGGTTACCTTTCCCATTGAAACTTCAGTAAATGGTGCTACCGGAGTTCGCAGAGTGCGTTCTGCTTCATCGCAGGGATTCTCATTTGTCTGGGTAGAATTCGACTGGGGTACTGATATTTTTAAAGCTCGTCAGGTGGTTAGTGAAAAACTCATTCCAGTATCTGCACAGATGCCTTTGGGAGTCGGACAACCTGTTCTTGCACCTCAGTCAAGTGTCATGGGAGAAATATTTTTCATCGGTATTCAGGCTGATAGTACGAGTCTGATGGAGTTGAGAACCATTGCCGAATGGAATATCAAACCTATGTTATTGGCAACAAGTGGCGTTTCACAAGTAACGATAATTGGTGGAGATTATAAGCAGTATCAGGTGCTTGCCAATTCTCAGAGAATGAAGTATTATAAAGTTTCAATGACCGAATTGGCTGATGTATGTAGAGGTATAAGTCAAAACTCAACTGGTGGAGTAGTCAGACAATTTGGTAATGAATATGTTGTAAGAGGTATTGCCCGGACATTTGATTTAAATGCTCTGGGAAACTCTTTTATTAAAACAGTAAATGGGAAAGCCGTCCGCATTAATGATGTTGCAGATGTTAAAATTGGAAGTGCCGTTAAAATGGGACATGGTTCTGAAAACGCAAAGCCTGCTATCATAATCTCGATATCGAAACAACCTAATACCAATACCTTAGATGTTACCCGAAGGATTGAATCAAATCTTCAGGTGCTCCGGACAACTTTGCCTGCTGATGTAAAACTGGATACAAAGATATTCAGGCAGGCTGATTTTATTGAAACATCAATCCATAATGTTCAAAGTGCCTTGCTTGAGGGTGCAATTTTCGTGGTAATAATTCTTTTTGTCTTTTTAGGAAGTTTCAGAACGACAATTATTTCACTGCTTGCAATTCCATTATCACTTCTTGGTGCGATTCTGGTAATGAAATTCTTTGGATTAAATATCAATACAATGAGTCTTGGCGGTATGGCGATTGCTATTGGTGCATTGGTTGATGATGCAATCATTGATGTTGAGAATGTATACAAACGACTTCGTCAGAACCGACTTAAATCTCCTGAGGAGCGCCAATCTTCATTTACAGTTGTTTTTGAGGCATCAAAAGAAATCCGAGCATCGATATTGAATGCTACACTGATAATTATTGTCGCTTTTATTCCTTTGTTTTTCCTGTCAGGAATGGAAGGGAGAATGTTAAAGCCACTTGGCATCTCTTTTATTGTATCACTTTTTGTGTCACTTATTGTTGCTATGACTTTGACTCCGTTGTTGGCAAAAATGCTGCTTTCCAACGAAAAATATCTTGCCAAGAATAAGAATGAGAAATGGTTGGTGCGCAAACTTTCATTCTACTACGAAAAATCGCTTGTCTGGTCGCTTAAACACAAAAAAGCAATTGTGTATTCGACAATGGGACTATTTGGTATTTCATTATTTGCCATGGCATCTATGGGGCGGAGTTTCTTACCTGAATTTAATGAAGGGTCATTAACTCTATCAGTTATTACGAAACCGGGAGCATCTTTGGAAGAAAGTAACAGGCTTGGAAATCTTGTGGAATCAGAGTTGTTGGCTATTCCTGAAGTTTCAAGCACAGCACGAAGGACTGGTCGGGGTGAACTGGATGAACATTCACAAACAACCAATAGTGCAGAGATTGACGTTAGCTTTGAATTAAAGGAACGTAGCAAAGATGAATTTTTGACTGATGTACGTAACACTTTATCCGGAATCCCCGGCATTGCATATACTGTCGGACAACCACTCGGACACCGGATTGACCACATGCTTTCAGGAACAAGAGCCAATATTGCAATAAAACTCTTTGGAACAGACCTGAACAAAATGTTTGCTATTGGTACTCAGATAAAGAGTTCCATTGTTGATGTCGATGGACTTGTGGACGTAAATGTTGACCAGCAAATTGAAATCCCTCAAATTCAGATTAAGGCAAATAGGGATATGCTGGTACAATATGGTATAACCGTTCAGCAATTCAATGAATTTATTGATATGGCATTTGGCGGAGAAAAGCTGTCTGATATTTATGAAGGTCAAAGAAGTTTCGGACTTGTCCTGCGGCTTGATAAGGATTATACTGAAACTATCGAAGGAATCCGTTCCGCACTGATAGATACTCATGATGGCAAAAAAGTCCCGCTTGAACAGGTTGCAGACATTATGTCGGTATCAGGACCAAGCTCAATCAGCCGTGAGAATGTCCAGAGAAAAGTAGTCATTTCAGCAAATGTGTCAGGACGGGACTTACGGGGGGCAGTTCAGGATATCCAGAAAAAAGTCAGTGAAAACGTTACCCTTCCTGAAGGCTACCGGATTGAATATGGCGGTCAATTTGAAAGTGAAGCCAGAGCATCCCAGACATTAATGCTCACGTCACTGATTGCATTGCTTATCATTTTTCTGTTGCTATTTCAGGAGTTTAAAAACTTCAAGCTGGCAGGGATAATATTGATAAATCTGCCATTAGCTTTGATTGGTGGTGTATTTGCAATCTACTTTACGTCCGGCATACTCAGCATTCCGGCTATTATTGGATTCATTACACTTTTTGGCATTGCTACACGGAATGGAATTTTACTGGTTTCCCACTATCAATATTTGCAACAAAGTGGTTCTACATTAACCAATACAATTATCAAGGGTTCAGCAGACCGTTTGAATCCGATTTTAATGACAGCATTAACTGCTTCTCTTGCACTTATACCATTAGCACTCAGAGGAAACCTTGCAGGAAATGAGATTCAGAGTCCTATGGCAAAAGTTATTCTTGGTGGGTTGATTACATCCACTCTGCTAAACATATACATAGTGCCAATCGTGTACAATACGCTCAGAAATCGTGGAATATTAAAAAATGACAACTTATGAAATATATAATAATATTTACCTGCACTTTTCTTACAAGTACAATTCTTTACTCTCAAAACAGTATTGAGAAAGTAATTATTGATATTCAACAGAATAACACTTCGCTCGCTGCTTTAAGAAAAAAAGCAGACGCAGAGCTTATTGGAAATAAAACAGGCTTATACCTGAAAAATCCGGAAGTTGAATTCAATTATTTATGGGGCAGTCCGACAGAAATAGGGAATCGGACAGACATCAGCATTTCACAGTCTTTCGATTTCCCTTCAGCATATGTTTACAGAAATCAGATATCAGATTCGAAAAACATACAGACTGAACTGGAATTCCAGAAGCAAAGCAAATTAATACTGACCAAAGCCAAACTGATTTGTAATGATTTGATATATTATAATGCCTTGAAATCAGAGCTTTTAAAAAGAATTTCTCATTCACAAAGCATTGCTGAAGCATATAAATTAAAATATCAGACCGGAGAGGTAGGTATTCTGGACAATAACAAGGCACAGGTAAATCTGCTTAACCTGAAAAAAGAAATTGAATTGGTTGACATCGAACGAAACGAATTATTATCCGAATTAAAAACTTTTAATGGTGGAATTGCAGTTGATTTTTCAGACAACACATTCCAATTTCAATCAGTTGAGAGTGATTTCGAACAGTGGTATCTTGAGGCTGAGAAAAACAATCCGGTTTTACAGTGGCTGGAACTGGAAGTTTTAATAAATCAAAAAAGTCAAAAATTAAATACAGCATTATCCTTGCCAAAGATTGAAGCAGGTTACATGAGTGAAAAGATTGTGGGGCAGCAATTTCAAGGAATCACAGTTGGTTTATCATTGCCTTTCCTTGAAAATAAAAACACTGTGAAATATGCTAAAGCAAAGACACTTGCTGTCGAGAGTATTAAAAGCGACTCTAAATTGCAGTTTTACAATGAATTAAAGAGTCTACATGATAAAGCAGTTAGTTTGCAGGAAAGTCTGACTGAATATCGTTCAAATCTTGACCTATATGACAATACTCCAATGCTTATGAAAGCGTTGGAAAAAGGAGAAATTTCACTGACAGAATTCATGTATGAACTCTCTATTTATTATGAGAGTTTTCACAGACTGCTTGAACTTGAAAGGGAGTTTAATAAAACAGTTGTGGAATTAAACAGGTATCAATAAGAACGTGATTGTATGAAAAATGTCCATTGGGAAAGGTCTCAATGACATATATTGACGACAGCATTCATATTTTCAAGTAAAGCAAGACTCAATTTAAATTGCTAATTTGTAATGGTTTCAAATGAATGACAATGAAGTTTCCACAAAATTTTTATAAGATATTATTAACATTACTACTTTTCCTATTTCCCTTAATGGTTAATGGACAGAGGGTCATAACGGTACTACCTGTCAAATCGTTACCTGCAATAGATGGAAGATATGAAGATATTGACTCACTTTTGGTCAGTTATCATTTTATTCAACTTGAACCACAATTAGGTGAAGCATCTCGGTCAGATACAAGAATCATTGTTATGCAGGATGAGTCAGCAATTTATTTCGGGATAGCATGTTTTCAGCAAGTGCCTGTAACTGGCAAGATTCAGGTTCGTGATAAGTTTGCGCAGAGCGATGATGGAATCTTTATTATACTTGGAACTTTTAACGATAACAGAAATGCTTATTGTTTCGGTACAAATCCTTTGGGTGCTCAGACCGATTCACGTATAATGGATGATGGGCGTACCATTGATTACAACTGGGATACTCAATGGAAATCAAGTGCAAGGGTATATGATTGGGGTTGGTTTGCTGAATTTGTTATTCCTTTTAACAGTATAAAATTTAAGAAAAATCAAACCAACTGGCAGATAAATTTCAGACGGATAGTGAGAGAACAATCCGAGATATCCTATTGGTCAGAAGGAGTTGCCGAAGAATACAAAATATCCTTTTCTGGGCAATTGATAAACATTAATCCACTTGTAACAAAGAATGCCATATTATTTATTCCATATGGTATGGGTAAAGTAACCACAACAAATGCCGACTGGAATAAATATATATTTGAAAATCAATTTGGTGGTGATATTAACTGGCAGATTAGTTCAAATTTAACTTCTAATATCACTGTGAATCCTGATTTTGCCACAGTCGAGGCTGATGAAGATGTTATCGACCTAACCAAATATGAGATTCAATACCCTGAAAAGCGAGTATTCTTCCAAGAAGGAAATGAAATGTACCAGACACGATTAAAAACATTTTATTCGAGACGAGTAGGCGATATATCAGGAGCAATTAAATTGACCGGCAAAACAGGTAAAACCAATATTAATTTCATCAATGCATTTGATAAAAATCCTGCTGATTCTTCTGGCAAAAAGCCAATGTATACTGCAGTAAGAATTAAGAGGGATATTCTGCAGTCGTCAAGTCTTGGTTTTACGGCAACCAATAAATTAATTGGTGATAAAATGGCTTCAACATTAAGTACTGACTATGTTTTAAATCTTGGTTCTTTATGGAAACTTACAGGACAGTATGTTGCAGCAATTGATAACTGGGATATCCTGCGAAATACTGGTTATGTAAGGTTTGCTGCGGAAAATAACATTTTCCACTGGCATATCAGGTATTCATATTTACAGGGGGATGGATTAAAAGATATCTTCAACCAGTCAGGTTACCTGAGTGATGATGACAGGAATGAATTTGATTCAGATATATCGTATAAATGGTGGCTTAAAAATTCTGCCTTCAAATACATCAACTTTAGTTCGGCAAACAACATCTATTGGAATGATGATTTCTCAAAGTTCATGAGTTGGAACATAAACGAAACAGTTCAACTTTATTTTACTAACAAGTTTAATTTCGATATAAAGTATAATAATGAATACAGGTATTACAAACCCGAATCCAAAGACTACTATAACTTTTATTATTCCGCCACATTGGGTTACAATACTGAAGCCTATAACCATGCTCAGTTGATACTCAGGAAGGGTAGAAGTTTCGGTTCTGACTATTATTCCATTGATGCTGGATTACAGTTAAAAGTTCTGGAGAAAATCGCTTTTGAATTAAAACCACGCTATATCAGATTTTCACCAGAGACTTCAACATATAAAACCACTTTTATTAACAGTATTGCAGCAACTTACAATTTTACAAATAATCTCTGGGTAAAATTGATTTGCCAAACCAACAGTGCAATTGATAAAGTTTATGTCTATGGTTTAACTGGCTGGAGATTCAAACCACCATTTGGTTACCTTTATTTTATTGTTAATCATACTGAATACCTTGATTCAGAAGGAGTTTTTCAGAATAAATATATTGGATTTTTAAAACTGACTTATCCCATAACTATTAGATAATTTCAATGTAGCCTATTGATTTTTATTTAGTTTTAAATTATGGAAAAAATCGAAAACTTAAATATCGGGCATGTTAAACATGGTTTTGAAAATAAATTCATGGTAAAAATATCTGATGTTACCGATGATAAAACACTCGAAACTGATTTTCCGCATCGTCATAAATTTTACATGATTTGTCTTATCGTGAAAGGTCGGGGAACGCATGTTATTGATTTTGAAAGAATAGAAATAAAAGCAAACCGTCTTTTCTTCCTTAGACCCGAACAGGTACATTTTTGGGATATAAAATCAAAATCAAAACTTGCTGTTGTGCAGTTCTCGGAAGACTTTTTAACGCCATTATTTAACTACACCAATATTCCAGCAATTAATACTTCCTCTGAATCTTTTATTGATTTGAAGCCATCTGCTTCTTCTGCATTTTTAGAAATTCTAAAAACAATTGAATTTGAATTCATTCAAAATAAATTAAATGCAAATAAAATTATACAGGCGAATATTTTCATTTTACTATCTGAAATTGAACGTATAATGAATTCAGATTCAAATCAACGAAGTAAAAGCAATAAACATACAATTCTGGATAATTTCAAGAGCCTTATAAACACAAAATACAAAGAGACAACCTCGGTAAACGGATATGCTAATCTATTGAATATCACTCCAAATTATCTGAATATTATTGTCAAGGAAACTACAGGACTGACCGCTAACGAGTTGATACATAAAAGGATTATCCTTGAAGCCAAAAGACTGCTTATCGATAAGAATTCCGACATTGCACAAATAGCATTTGAGTTAGGATTTAAGGATGCTTCATATTTTGCAAGGTTTTTTAAGAAGTCAGCAGGAGTAAGTCCATCCAGATTTCGTGATGATATTTATAAAATGTACCAGCATCATAATGAATAGTACCTGTATTTAAGACCTTTGCAATCTACATTTGCATCAGATAATACAAGAACTATTCATTATGTCGGAACAACACAACAGCCACGAAAATAAAACCAGATGGGTTGTATTAATTACTGCCACCACTATGGTAGTAGAAATTCTTTTCGGATTATCATCAAAATCAATGGCATTGCTTGCGGATGGGATACACATGGGTTCACATGTGTTGGCAATCGGGTTAAGTTGGGTGGCATACGTTATTGTCCGTAAGGTCTCTTCCAGAGGGACATATAATGGAAGTACAGATAAAATTTTATCATTATCAGGTTACAGTAGCGGTCTTATGTTGCTTATTTTTGCCGCAGTAATATTAACAGAAGCAATCCAGCGAATTTCTAATCCCTCAGCAATTCAGTATAAAGAAGCAATCATTGTGGCATGCATAGGTTTACTGGTAAATATAATCTCAGCTTTTATTTTACATCCGGAACATGAACATTCAGACCATAACATCAAAGCGGCATATCTTCATGTTTTAGCCGATGCATTGACCAGCGTTGCAGCCATAGTAGGTTTGTCTGCTGCTATGATATGGAATATAGTCTGGCTCGATGCATTGGCAGCGATTATAAGTTCATTTATTATCATCCGATGGTCATTGGGTCTTTTAAAAGATTCTGGTAAAGTATTACTCGATATTTCATAACGATAGAATCATGAAAGATAAAATTGGAACATTTGCAAGGAGTAAGGATGTAATAATGGGCGCTTATGCTCCTTACTACGACTTAATGATGAAGGTAATGACTCTGGGAAGAGAAAAATCATTAAGACAAATTGAACTTGATATCATTGGAGTAAAAAAAGGGGATATTGTTTTGGAGATTGGTTGTGGTACTGGAACTTTATCACTTTCAGCCTTTGAAAGGACTGGAAATATGGGCAAAGTATATGGAATTGATGCCGCACCGGAAATGATACAAAAATCAAGGAAGAAGTCCGACAGGTTTAATAAAAATATAGAATTTCAGGTTGGCGATATAAGCGACATACCGTTTGATGATAACATGTTTGATGTTGTAATGTGCAGTTTCATGATATTCCATATATCTCCAGAAAAAAGAGAAAGGGGATTTAATGAAATTTGCCGTGTATTGAAAAATAATGGAGCAGTTCTAATTGTCGATACAATAAAAGAAGAAGGTATCCAAATTTTAGAAAATTCTATGAAACCTTTGTTTTCTCAAGTAAAATGGGGTTTTAAAAAGGTTGGCTTTTTACTTCCACAGATAGCATACATCAGAGGAATTACAGAAAAGAACAATTAGTTGTCTGGTATTTTTTTACAGCCTGTTATCAGATGCTTTGTATAAAAATTTCTTATAACTGATAATTTACTGACAAATCCATATCTTTGAAGTTACTCAAGCATTTTTATTATGCCAAAAACAGAAGATATACTTAATGGATTGCAGTCCATTGTAAATGACTATTCCAGCTATGCAATTATTTGGCATGCGATATTTTATTTATTATTGGCGACAATAATTTTCTTTTGGCAACCATCGAACAGAACCTTTGCATTAATAATCTGCCTGCCCGTGATTTCCGTGGCAGCATTTTCTTGGGTATCAGGGAATCCTTTTAATGGATTTCTGTTCACTGTTTTGGCGATTCTTATCATTATTTTTGGATTTAAAGCGTCAAATGCTCCAATTAATGTTTCCACACTGCCATATTTAGTTGCAGGAATCCTGATGATAGTATTTGGGTTGGTATATCCGCATTTTATCAATGCTGACTCCATTATAAAATACCTTTATGCATCACCTGTTGGACTTATTCCCTGCCCAACATTATCAATAATAATCGGATTACTGCTTATTTACAATGGTTTAGCCTCTCCATCAATAACTCTGGCATTGATAATCTTTGGTCTTTTCTATGGCATATTTGGGGTACTAAAGCTCGGTGTATATCTTGATATTTTCTTAGTATTCGGAACATTAGCCTTACTGACAAAATATGCACTTTCATTGAAATCATAAATCGGGAATTATCCACAGATAAAAAGCATTTATACACAATTAGGATTCCTATGGAAATTTCTAATAATCAATGGAAAATATTCTATAAAATTGGCGCAATAACCACAATAATTGTATTATGCGGAATCATACTGGATATGTTTGTTGGCTCGATTACTGGTGGAAATATTGATGCATTACCACAAACAGCAGTTGAACGATTTAACCAGTTTAGAGGAAACACCTTATTCGGATTGTACAATCTGGATTTACTTAATATTATCAATCAGATAATTTTGATTCCAACCATATTTGCCCTGTATGCTGCACATCGGGAAACGAACCAACCATCCGCTTTGCTTTCACTGATACTATTTCTTGTTGGAACAACAATCTTCGTTGCCGGGAATACTGCACTAACAATGCTTGATTTAAGTCATAAGTATTTTGCGACTGAATCCAATGAAAAAAGGTTGCTATTGTCAGCAGCAGGTGAAGCCATGTTAGCTAAAGGGTCTCATGGAAGTCTTGGAGTTTTTACCGGATTTGCACTTCCGACATTTGCAAACGTTCTGATGTCATGTGTGATGCTGAATGGCAATGTTTTCAGTCGTGCTACTTCCTACATTGGAATAATTGGTAATTCACTCATGGTAGTTTATATCATTATGGTAACATTTATGCCAGCCGTTGAAAAAATGGCTTTGGTTTTTGCCATGCCAGCCGGATTATTAGTTATGACTTGGATGATTATGTTTACCATCAAACTTCTTAGGCTGGGGAAAAAAGTACCAAATTGAATTCAGAACAGGATACTCATATTTGAAATTTAAACAATAGCACCGACATTTTATGCCAGCAATTGCACATGTGGGAGTTGGGTTCGCTGCCAAAAGAATTACCCCGAACATCCCTGTTATTTACTTAATAATAGCTGCCGAATTGATTGAAATAATATTTTTTGTTTTTGTTGCAGCAGGGATAGAAACAATGCCACAAACAGATAAGCCACCATTTTCTCCATACTCACATGGTGTCTTTATGGGCATAGTGTGGTCTTTGGTAGCCGCATTGTTCACATTCCTTATAAGCAATAGTAAAAAAGCGACCATTGTTATCGGATTACTTGTTCTGAGCCATACAATTCTGGACATTATAGCGTCACCTAAGCTGGCATTTTATCCGACAGACACAAAAATGCCAGTATTTTTTAATGAATCATTTACTGTCGGCTTTGGGTTGTTTAAATATAAAACCATCGCATTATTAAGTGAATTTGGGTTCTTAATAGCCGGATTGGTTATATATTTTATAACGGTCAGAAAAACCAAGGTTCAAGCAAAGGTCTCAGATTAGTTGGATGACCCTTAGCAGCAATTAAAATCAACTGTCAGCATTGGAAATATCAAATAGGCTTTCAAAATCAGAGAGGCTCCATATCCAGTAACCTGATGTGCTGTCCATATTGTATTCTAAACTGAATTTCCTCTTACTCTGCAAATCCTGAACATAGAGGACAATAATGGTATCATGGGTTTCGAAGTTTAATAGTCGTATTGAAGAGATTTTGTTCCCGGACAGACTATTTTCAGTTTTCAAGTACGGCATATTCAATTTCAACCTTTTATTCTTCGTCAAGATGAATGGCAAGTTAAGCTCAATCTCTGATTCAGAAATATATTTCATTACCATCTTTCCTGAACTGTTGTAAAACGTTTGAGGAAGGCTTGGTTTGTTTTTTAAGTGTTCATTGGTTATCAATGATTGTACTTGGCTGTTCCGGCTCTGATTATTTAAGTCACATGATTCCAGAACGCTTTTATCAGCCATTACTTCTGACAACTTGGTAATAAAAGGCATTGAAACGAACGAAAACAGACAATTTTCGGTGGTTAAATCTTGGGTATATAAATCTTCCTTTTGATGATTAAAATTCCATAATTTTAAGAAGAGCACATCCCCTTCCTGCCACAAATCCAGTAATCTTGCGTCAAAAATTACCGGGTCGATAGTATTTGGATATACTATTAGCATCTCTTCCCCAATTTTTACAGTTTTCATAGGGGATAGCAAGCACTGGTGTTGAATTGCGTAAGTGTCAGATGATAATTGAATTAACTTTAGTCCTACTGTATTTCTGGCGTTTGTTCCCATAGTTTATCCAATCAATTCAAGTAAATCGTTATCGTTTATATCCCTTTTCATGCATTCCTCGAATACCAAGCTCTTCAAGTCCTTCCAGCGAATGAATAAGCAGCTTGGGTGTTGGTTAGTGATATCGAGTGAATACGACACTGCCTTTTTTGTTGAGGCTTCTATTAATGATATATTGATTCTTCCATTCTGGTAATCAACAGATTCGATTCGATATAATCCGAATCCGCTTGGAGAAACAGCCAGATATTCTTCACCGAAATCCGGGATACCAGTTGAATTTTCACATCTTAGGAATACTTTCAGGTGTTGATACTCATCTGGATGATTCCCCATTTCGCTAACCATCTC
>Ga0302247_1002233_pt1 | contig 12862 bp, 11 predicted proteins | sample AAG_UR_Ile_MG_FD_193529 | JGI IMG/M metagenome (GOLD analysis project Ga0302247, IMG submission 193529) | Enriched activated sludge microbial communities from anaerobic digester in WTTP, New Holstein, Wisconsin, United States - AAG_UR_Ile | ecosystem: Engineered > Bioreactor > Anaerobic >...
GCCAGTCTGCTCTCGACTCTTGCGGTCGAGCAGCCTGGCGCTTGCGCCCAACCCCGAAACCGTCCTATTTTACCCCATGGACTCTAACTTCCCTTGGCGACAAAAAGGGGAGAACGTCATTCCATCCCATAATATCGGTCTTTGGGGCATAAAGTGGGGACTATGAAAATGGTTGAATATGCTCTTGTAACCTCCAGTCTTCGCAAGCTTTACGGCAATGTCGTGGCAGTGGACGGAATCGATCTTGACGTGAAGGCCGGAAGCGTTACCGCGCTTCTCGGCGGCAACGGCGCCGGGAAAACCACCACGCTCGCCATGCTTTTGGGCCTTCTTGTCCCCACGTCTGGGAGCGTGACCGTTCTTGGCTGCGACATTCTGAAGAACCGCTTCGCCGCGCTTCCACGCATGAATTTTTCCTCGCCGTATGTCGATCTGCCCAACCGCCTGACCGTCCGCGAGAACCTGATCGTTTACGGCAACTTATACGGCGTGCCGCGCCTGAAAGACAGAATCGCCGAACTGGCCGTCCAATTGCAGATCGAGGCGTTTCTCGACCGCCCGCATAGCTCGCTGTCGGCCGGACAGAAAACGCGCGCCACGCTGGCCAAAGCCCTTTTGAACAAGCCCGCGCTTCTTTTGCTGGACGAACCGACGGCTTCGCTCGATCCCGACACGGCCGAGTGGGTGCGCGCCCTTCTTCTGGATTACCGCAAAACCACGGGCGCAACGCTATTTTTCGCCTCGCACAACATGTATGAAGTCGAGAAGATGTGCGAAGACGTCATCGTCATGCGCCGGGGCACGATCGTCGCCCGCGGCTCGCCGCAAGAGCTTTTGCATTCCTACGAACGGTCCAGTCTCGAAGAGGTGTTTCTTGACATCGCCCGCGAACGCACAGAGTGAATATCCGGCGCGCCTTCGCCTGGCGCTGCGCCGGGCGCTGGCGCTTCTTCAGCGCCATCTGTTTCTTTTAAAGGCGTCGTGGCCGCGTTTTATCGAGCTTTTCTTCTGGCCGGTGCTGGGCATGCTGATTACAGGCTATATGAGCCTCTACGTTTCCGGCAAGGCGGCTTCGCTTTCTTTCCTGCCGTCGTTTTTGATCGGTGCCGTCATTCTGTGGACCTTCACGGCACGTTCGGCCACCGGCATGCTGGTGCTGCTCATGGAAGAATACTGGTCGCGCAACCTCGCGCACCTTTTCGTCACGCCGATGCGGCCCCTTGAATACATTGTCGGGCTGCTGTGTCTTTGCGCCTTACGCACAGGTTTTGCCGCGCTTTTGTGCGCGCTGGTCGCGGCGCTCGTTTTCGATTTTAATCTGCTGGAGCTCGGCCTGCCAATGGCCGGGTTCATTTTCAATCTGCTGATGTCCGGCTGGTGGCTTGGGCTCCTCCTCCTCTCGATGATGCTGCGCTTCGGGCAGGCTTCGGAGTGGCTCGGCTGGTACGGCGCTTTCCTGATGGAACCCATCGTGGGCGTCTATTATCCCGTGACCGTCCTCCCTCAATGGATCCAGCACGTTTCCCGTTTTCTGCCGCCCACCTATGCTTTCGAGGGTATGCGGGCCGTTTTCGCCCATGAGCCGCTTCCCGGCGGACTTTTTTGGCACGCCTTCGCGCTGAATGCCGTCTATCTGGTCGTCGGCGGGGCTTTTTTCCTTCTTGCTTTCCGCCGCGCCCGCGTTCGCGGCGGGTTGTTGAACGTGGGAGAATAACGGGCCCAATATTCAACGACTCGCCTTGTATGGGACGTAACAAGCCGCCATGATGCCCGGCGAATCTTTTTACCCCGTTTTTTCATGACTTTTCTTTCAAGCGTTACCGGCCGCAAGACGTTCAAACCTTTGGCCCTTTCGTCAGCCGGGGTTGCGGAGCTTTTTTTCGTATTCGCGATGGGGTTCGTCCTTGGCGTCATTCCCGAGCTCATTCATGCCGGCTTTTATTTTCTGGACGACATGCAGCATCAGTATATGCCCGCTTTTTACCACATCGGGCGGACGCTGCGGGCCGGCGAATTTCCCATCCTTACCCTGGCCCAATGGCAGGGCGGCAATTATTTCGCGGAATATCAGTACGCCCTCTTGAATCCGGTAAGCCTCGCGCTTTACGCGCTCTTGCCGTCGTTCGATTCCTTCAACGCGGCGTCGGCCTTTCTGGCCAGTTTCTATACGGGCGTTCTGGCCAGCGGCTTTTATTACCTAGCGCGGACATACGGCGTAACGCGCCTTTTGGCGTGGCTTGCCGCCTTCTTTGTCGCCACCGACAATTTTATCGCGTACTGGTTCGCCAGCAGCTGGTTTCCCGGCCTTGTTTCCATGGCGTGGGCCGTGTGGGCATGGGCCTTTTTAATCAAATCCGATCGATCCGCGAAGCACTGGTGTGGTGCCGTCGTTTTTTCCTACCTGACGCTAAGCGCCGGGTGGCCTTTCACGGTTCTGTTTTGGGGCCTTGTCGTCGCCCTTCTTGCGGCGCAGAGAGGGCTTGAAAAAAAATACTGGAGCGTATGGTTTCTCATTCTTGCGGCCACAGGCGCTCTTTTTCTCGCCCTGCCCGCTTTTATGGCTCTTGTTTCCATCGGCCCCGTGACAACCCGCCTTGGCGGCATTTTCAACAACGGAACCTGCGTGCCCTCCCTTCAGGACACGCTTGCCCTGAGTTTTCCTTTCCATCGGGGCTTTTTAAATTGCGGCATCGAGGGCCTTTACAGACAGTCCGCCGTTCCCTTTTACGCGTGCGCGTGGTTCATCTTTCCCCTGCTTACTCTCGTCAAATGGGAAAAAGTCGAATGGAAACGGCCTTCCGTTCTGTTTTTAACCGTCCTTTCGGGCCTGTTGCTGTTCGCGACGATGGGGCCCGATCAGGTCGTTTACCTGAGGCTTCCCTATCGTTTCATTCCGTATTTTCACTTGCCGCTTTTGCTGCTTATCGCTCTTTTCATCAGCCGCGCCGGGCTTAGGCCGTTCAGCCGTCAAGCGGTTCTTGCTTCTTTCGGCCTTATCCTTTTAAGCGCCCTCATGGCATGGCAGCGCAATCCGTCCGACAAATCGGCGTTGCCTTTGGCGCTTGTTTACGGTCTTGCGTGGGCCGTTTTCCTGAAAGCCTGGCAGCAAAACGCCCGGCAGGGAATTCTGGCTCTTGGCGGCGCCGGTTTCCTGTTTTTCATTCTGACGCGCGCCGTCTTTCCGGCCAATTACGACAACGTGAACTGGACCATGAGCCCCGCCCGGCAGGATAACGCCCTGGTCAACGAAGCGCCCGGGGCCTACACCTTTTATCTGGGTTCCGTCGGCGCGCGCGGCAAGCGCAACACGCTCGATCCCGAAAGGCTGAAGGAATACCAGACCGGCAACATGACGCTTGAATACGGCGTGCCTTCCATCGGCGGTTACACGCCAATCGGTCACGCCTTTCTTGAAATCGTATTATGCCAGTCCATTTTCGGCGCGACGTGCCCGAACGCCGCGTATCATCTCTTCGGCGCCTCCGATCCGGAAACCGGCGCCTCGACGGCGGATCTTTTCCGGATCGATCGCGTGGTCGCTATGAAAGGCCCGCACCTCGACACATTAGGAAAATATTTGCCGGGGGAATGGCGGCTCGAGTCCGACGGGCTCTACACGCAACGCTTCGCGCGCGATTTGCCGAACGCCCGCCTTCCGGGAACGGTTTCCTGGACGACGCCAAACGTCACGCTTGAAGCCACCGGCAAGACCGGAACGCTCAAGGAAAGTTTTCGCGTCGAGCAACGTCATGGAAGCCCGAATAAGATCGTCTTCGCCCGCCTTTGGTGGCCGGGATACAAAGCCGTCTTCGCCGGCGAAGAAGCGCCGGTCCGGGCCACGCACGGAATTTTCGTTACCGTCGACTTGCCCCTGCGGCCCGAAAAAGGCGAGCTTGTGCTGAGTTACTTGCCCGCGCGTTTGACCGCTTCGCTTTTATCTTTCGCCTTTGGAACGGCTTTGTGCCTTTTCGTCGTTCTTTTTTACCGCCGTTTTGCCGCTAATAAAGCCGGAAAACCGTCGTCTTAACGAATAAACGCGGCTTTTGTCCAGGCGGCAAGCTCCCAATTGCCTTTCCCCAAATGTTGCTTATAACTATCCGCATGACCGAGCCGTCCGACAACATGCCTCCGCGCGCCACGCCGCCCGAAAAGCCGCCGCCCGCCATCACGCTACGCCCTCCTTCGGCGGAGTCTTTGTGGGCCGAAATCGTTATCGCCACGCGCTATCTGACACGCCTTAGCCTGCCTTTGCGCGACAAGGCAAAGCCCGGCCAGATACGCCGCTCCATGGCCTGGTTCCCGCTGATCGGCGCCATCGTCGGCCTTACCGGCGCGAGCATCGACTGGATCATGAGCCAGATTTACCTGCCCGGCACCATCACGGCCGTTTTCGCCGTCATCGGCATGCTGTGGACGACGCGCGCCATTCATGAAGAGGAATTCGCCAGTCTCGCCAATCAGTACAGCCAGAGTTTCGACAAGGAGCAAAAAGGCGGCGGCTGGCTCCGCGAGGAACGCTCCGTGCGTTATGGCACGCTGGCCGTCATTTTCGTCATCATCATGAAAATCGGCGCGATCGCCAGTCTCGCCTCCACCACGCTCGTTTTTCAGGCGCTGATCGCCGCATGCAGCTGGTCGCGGGCGCTGATGGTCGTCGCGGCGTGCTGGCTGCGTCCCATCGAGGGCGATCCGGTCGCCGATCATTTCCAGCAGCCGCCCGCCTTGCGGATGCTGGTGGCCCTCGGCCTCGGCGCCTTGTTCACGTTTGTGACGCTTGGCCCCTACACGGCTCTTTCCCTTGCCACGGGCGCAGGTACCGGCCTTCTTGTCGCGCTTATCGGCGCCAATCAGGTTCGCGGTTATAACGGCCCTTTGCTGGGCACGCTTCAACAAGTGGTTGAACTGTCGGTTTTGGGCGTGATTCTGGCTGTTCAGTAACCCGATTCTGCCCCAGATTTGACACCTTCCGCTCTTATTTATCATGCCTCAGGAAAACGGTGACCTCATGATGATTTGGAAATTCAGATCCCCGGTCGTGCTTGTCCTTCTTGCCGTCCTCATGGTGGCAAGCTGCCGCAGCGCGGGCGAGTTCGGAAGCGAACCCGAACAGCTGATCGACAAGTCGCGCATCACTTTCCAAAGCATGATGAGCGACAACCAATACCCGAGCCTCATCGATCTCGCCTCCCGGGCCAAAGCCGTTCTTATCGTGCCGAGCCTTTTGCGCGCCGGTTTCTTTTTTGGCGGGCGCGGCGGCAACGCCATCATGCTGGTGCGCGGCGAAGACGGCTCATGGAGCCCGCCCGCCTTTTACACAATTGGCGGTTTGAGTTTCGGCCTGCAGTTCGGCGGCGAGAGCTCCGAACTTGTCGTCACGATCATGACGCAAAGAGGTTTGAACGCCGTTATCAACCGTCAGGTGACTCTGGGCGGCGACGCGGGACTGGCCATCGGCGAGCTCGGCCGGGGCGCGACCGCCGCGACGGGCATTGGCTGGAACGCCGACATGTATGCCTTTGCGCGCTCGGCAGGGCTTTATGCCGGCGTGTCGCTTGAGGGCTCGGTCATCGCCCCAAGGCATACATGGAACCAGCAGCTCTATGGCGTGAATGCCACACCTTCGAGCATTCTGGTGGACCGCACCTCGTCTTCGGCCTCGGAAAGCGTTAGCAGCATCATTGCCGCCATGCCTTAAGGCGAAAGCTTCCAGACCCCAGACCTAAATTAACCAGCATTTTACTCCTTTGCCTTAAGACTTCCCCTTAAGGGGGAACCAGTCATGGCTTTAAGTAGAAAAAGAAAGATCGCCGATGCGCGAAACCGTTTGACGAGGCTCATGCATTCATGGGGCCGGAAAACAAGAAAAATCGGGCGTTTAAACGCCCGTCTCGCCCGTTTGGGCCCAACCGTAAACTTGAGGTCTTCGCTCTTTCGCAAGTTCACGAAAATGGTGGGCCAGATGGCCTCTCTTCGCGCGAAGGAACTCAATATCATTAGCAAAATCAATGCGGTGGAAAAGGAACATCGCCTGTTGCGCAAACAAAAAAAATTGAGGCGCGCGGCACCCGCCCCATCCAGCCGCCACGTTCAGGCTGCCCGCAGCAAGAAGAAAAAGAACGCTTTTTGGCTTTTCTTTCTCTGGCTTCTGCTTTTGGCGCCGGCGCCCAAAAAAGCCAGGAAAAGAAGCGGGCCGCGCCCGGGTTAAGCCAAAATTTACATCCGCAAGCTAGCGTGAAGGCGAGAACCTTTCGCGACATGGGCTCATGCTTCTTTATCACATATACGACCTGCAACACGCGGTTTTGACGCCCTTCCGGATTGCGGCCGAGGCGACGCAAGCCACGTTTCAAAACCCCTTCGTGCCGGCCTCCTATACGCAAGTGGGGCGCGCCATCGCCGCCAGCGCCGAAATGTTCGAGCGTTCGACGCGGCAGTTCACGAAGCCCGAATTCAACATCACCGGCGTCAAGTTCCGCGGGCAAGTTCTGAAAATCGAGGAAGAAGTCGTTGAGGAAAAGCCTTTTTGCCGCCTGTTGCGTTTCCGGCGCATCGCGCCGACGCCCGAGCTGACCGCGCATATCGCCCACGATCCGAAAGTTCTTATCGTCGCGCCGCTTTCCGGCCAGCATGCGACGCTGTTGCGCAACACCGTCGAGGCCATGCTGCCCGAGCATGATGTTTACATCACGGACTGGACCGACGCGAAGATGGTTCCGCTGTCCGAAGGCAAGTTCGACCTTGAGGACAATATTACTTATATCATTGATTTTATTCGATTTTTGGGGCCTGATGTTCACGTCATGGCCGTGTGCCAGCCTTCGGTGCCCGTGCTTTGCGCCGTATCGTTGCTGGCGGAAATGGACGATCCCGCCCAACCGCTTTCCATGATCCTTATGGGCGGGCCCATCGACACGCGGTATGCCAAGACCATCGTGTGCGAACTTGCGGAATCCCACACGCTGGAATGGTTTCAAAACACCGTCATTCACGCCATTCCGTTCTATTACCCGGGCGCGTATAGGCTTGTTTTTCCGGGCTTTTTGCAGTTACAGGGCTTTATGTCCATGCACATCGACCGGCATATCGGCGAGCATTTCAAGATGTTCCTGAACCTTGTGCGCGGCGACGGCGACGCGGCGGAAGTTCACCGGAAATTCTACGACGAATACTTCTCCGCAATGGATGTCACCGCCGAGTTTTATCTGCAAACCCTTGAACGCGTTTATCAAAATTGCGACTTGCCCAACGGCTCGTTCCGCTGGCAGGACCGGCTGGTTAAGCCCGAAACGATCAAGCGCACGGCGCTTTTGACCGTGGAAGGGGAGCTGGACGACATTTGCGCGCCGGGGCAGGCATACGCCGCTCATGGGCTGTGCAGCGGCCTGGCGCCGCACATGAAGCAGGCGCATCTGGAGATCGGGATCGGCCATTACAGCGTCTTTTATGGCCGGAAATGGCGCAACAACGTCCAGCCCGTGGTGCGCGGATTCATACGCGCGCATAACCGCCGAAACGGCGCGTAAAGCCTTAAAGGAGGATTTTAACGCAGCGTTGAGCGAGCGTTGACGCACCGTTGAGTGAGCGTTGACGCACCGTTGAGCGAGCGTTGACGCAGCGTTGAGCGCGCGTTGAAGCGGCGATAGCGCATGGTTAACGCCGTTTTTCGATCCATTATGGTTAACGGGCGGATATTTTTTTGCTTTCACGGTCGCCGCATATAGTATCCGGCCTATTCTTAATTCAAGCATGGTAAGCGAAATGAATATCAGGAAAATCGTTGTTGCCGGCGCGGGTCAGGTCGGTACGCCGGTCGTTATGGCGGTAGCCGAAAAATACCCGGATTGCGAAATCGTCGCTTTGGATATCGATCCCTCTGTGGAAAAGGACTTTTTCGCCGTTTTGAAGGAAAACGGCATCGACACAGCGAACATCTCCTTTCACAACGTGAAAACGCCGCCGGATATGTGGGGCGCCATTTTCACGGAAAACCGCGCCAAAATCCCTGAAACGGCCAAATCATTCCGTGAAAACCCTGAAGATCTTCGCAACGCCATCGAACGGAACGACCCGGCGATCGGCGACCGGATCAAGGCGGCGCACGAATACGCCAGGGAAATGCCGAGCGGCAACATCAAGCCCTGCGACCTTTCCGCCGTCGAGGGCAGCAACCTCCGCCTGAGCGCTTTCGCGGGCCTTATGAGTTTGGCCATCACCGAAAACGTCCGGCGCGTCGAAAAAGAGACCGGCCAGAAGATTTCCGATCTGGCCAACCCGGGTTTGAAAGACGGCATGGGGCCGATTGCCTCCACTCCGGAAGCGGTGGCGGAACTTTTTAAGACGTACGGGAATAACCTTGCGCCGATGCTTAAGGATTTTCTCGAACAGTTCGATACGATCATCGAAAAAATCGAAACGTGCGAATATGAGCCCAAAAACGACGCCTGCACTTTCATTCACGGCGTCATCAAAAAGGCCGGCAACACGTTCAAGGCGCTGAAAAACGTTTTCACCGCCACGCCGCGCATCTTCAGGCGCCCGGTTCCCCCGAAGCCGCAGCCTGCTTAAGGACGGGGTTCGGGGTTCGGGGCTTGGGGTTCGGGCGAGAGTCCGGAATCCTTCGGGAGAAAAGGAAACGGCTTTCTTGTGGATTTTTCCACTGGATCCCGGATAACGCGCTAAAGCGCGTTTCCGGGATGACGCAGAGGGTTACGGGATGACGCTGAAGGTTAGGCCATTTCCCGATTAAATAGAACTGGCGTCAGTCCCGGGGCCGCTTCGCGGCTCCGGGAATCCGTTTCTCCTTCAATAAGATGGATGCCCGCCTTCGCGGGCATGACGCCAGCGGAACAATTCCACTTAATCGGGAAATGCTCCAGGGCGGGAGCGTTCCGGAATGACGATCAGACTTTATTCCGGATTCTTCCACTGGATCCCGGATAACGCGCTAAAGCGCGTTTCCGGGATGACGCGAGGGTTGCGGGATGACGGTGTTTTCAGTCCGGGATGACGGTGATTTTTTTCCGGGATGAAGAAGAAAAAAGATGGATCCCCGCCTTCGCGGGCATGACGCCAGCGGAACAATTCCACTTAATCGGGAAATGCTCCAGGGCGGGAGCGTTCCGGAATGACGATCAGACTTTATTCCGGATTCTTCCACTGGATCCCGGATCAATTTTCTTTCGCCAAAGGCGAAAAGAAAATTGTCCGGGATGACAGTGTTTTCAGTCCGGGATGACGCCATATTATTGGCAAGGGTTATGGAAGTCTTCCTATATGGCCTGCGGACGCAGGCCGCTGGATCCCCGCTTTCGCGGGGATGACGCGAGGGTTACGGGATGACGCTATTTTTCAGGCCGGGAGACGGTGAGGGTTGAGATTGAAGGCTTTCTTCAGCTTCAAATTTGACCCCTCCCCGAAAGCGCAACGCGCTTTCGACCCTCCCGTCCGTCTACGCTGCTTCCTCCTTCGCACTGCGTGCTTCGGAGGACAGGTCGCAGCTTCGCCGGACCGGGCACAAGACCCGGCGAAGCCCATCGGGCGAAGACGGGCAAGGGGAGAGGGACTTTTTTGTTCTGATCCCTGAATGCCGGATGCCGACCGCTGAATGCCGGATGCCGGATGCTTCAGTTCATCCGCTGGCCGCCGTTGACCGCGATGGTTTCGCCCGTGATGAAGCCCGAGATGTCGGACACAAGGAACATCACCGCCGCCGCGATTTCCTCCGGCTTGCCCAAGCGGCCGACCGGGATTTTCGCCACGATCGTTTTCAGGATGTCTTCGGGAACGGCGCGGACCATTTCCGTGTCCGTGTAGCCCGGCGCCACGGAATTGACGGTAATGCCTTTCGACGCGCCTTCCTGCGCCAGCGCCTTCGTGAAGCCGATCATACCCGCCTTGGCGGCCGAGTAGTTCGCCTGGCCCATTTGGCCCGCCTGCCCGTTGATCGAGCTGATGTTGACGATACGGCCAAAGCCCTTCTCGCGCATGCTATTGATGACGGTGCGGCACATGTTGAAGCAGGACGAGAGGTTTGTCGCGATGACCTTGTTCCAGTTCTCAACCGACATTTTGTGGAGCGTGCCGTCGCGCGTGATGCCCGCGTTGTTGACGAGAATTTCAACTGGGCCGAGATCCCTGACGACTTCTTCCACGCCTTTCATGCAGGCGTCGGGATCGGTTACGTCCCACGCATAAACCTTGATGCCGGTTTCCTGTTCAAACTTTTTATCGTTGTCGCTACAGACGATGTTGTTCGCGGCAACCTTGTATCCCGCCGCCTTAAGCGTTTTGCAGATTGCGGCGCCTATGCCGGTCGTGCCGCCTGTGACGAGTGCAACTCGAGCCATTGTATCCTCCTCTTTCGTTTCTGAACGTTGTAAAAGTTTGGATGAATCCGGTTAAGCCGAAGGAACTTATGGCTTGGCCGGGGTGGTTTCGGAAGCCACGGGCGCCGTTGGGGACGGTTCCGGGCTCGCCTTTTCGGGCGAGGGCGTTGAGGATGGCGTGGCCGCAGGCGTTGCCGCCGCCGAAGGCGCCGTCGTTTCGCCTGTTTTCTCTTCGACCTTGATGCCGGGCGTTTCGAAAGAAGCGCCGGATTCGCGCGCGGACGGCGTTTCCTTTGCCGCCTCGGCGGGTTTGGCTTCGTCTTTCGCTTTGGCCGGTTGCGCGGCTTTGGCTTTTTTGGGTTTCGGCTTGGCGGTTTTCGCCTTTACGGCTTTTTTCTTCGCCGGTTTTGCCTTGACGCCTTCCTTGCCCGCCGAACCGCCGTAACGGGCTTCAAAGCTGGTGCAGCCGTTGATGCCCTGGAAATAGCCGCTGAACGTTTTCGCAGCCGGATCGAAGCTGCCGATCATGATGGTGCTGAAGTAATCCTTCGGACGCTCCAGCCATTTGCCGGGATTGACAAGAATGCGCTGGGATTCGCTGTCGTATTCCCCGAACACGGCGTAGTGGCCCGCCGGGACGTAGGGATTCTTTGTTGTCGGGTAAAAGCGGAACGTGCCTTCAAACTGGTCGCCGCGCAGACTCTTGACCGTGAGCGTGCCGCCCGTCGTGCCTTGCGAACACGTGTAGGTGCCCACCCACGAGCCCAAAGGCGAAAAGGCGTGCGCCGAGGGCTTGCCCGTGCGGGTCAACAGAACGGGCTCCGTTTTGCTCCTCAAGGCTTGGCCGGTTTCCGGGAACGTGCCGAGCGGCGGCGCGGCGGCAAGCGTCGACGACGCGTAACCCGTAGGGGCCAGCGGCGCGGACGTTTCGCACACCACCATCACAAGGCCGATTTCGCCCGCCGACCACAGGAAAACAAGATGCTTGTCCGCCCGGTCCGCCGTGAACAGAGTCACGTCGCGCGACACCGACGTGGGCGCTTTCGATTCCACGACGAATCCCTGTCCCCGCATCCGGTCTACGGTCGAATTGAAGATTTGATTGACCCGTTCCTGCTCGTTCGCGCCCATCCGCCAGCCATACGCTTCCATCTTGCCGCAGCTGCGTCCTAACTCGCTGCTCGCGGTCAGCATCGCCATCTGGAAATTGCGCTGGGGCGGCAGATTCAGGGGAGGGTCGTCGAACGTGATGCCGGCAATCGTCGAACCCGACGCCTTGGCCAGGTCGCTCGCGGCCATCGCACCCGCCGCGCAAAAGAGTCCCGCCCCCAGAACGAGGGCCGTCAGAATGCAAAGGCCGTTTCTTTTCCCGGTCCTGGCGATCAAACGCATCATGCGTCATACCCCTGTCGAATCACGCGAAACACTCCGAGGCCCGACTATGCCGATGCTTGCCGCCAAACGCAAGTTTACCGAGATGACTCATCCCCCGCCAGCCACCCCGCTTTCCATGCCGGTTCCGGACTCCGCAAACGTTCGTGAAGAGCCGGGAAAAGCTGCGCCAATTGCCGGTCGAGCCGCCACGGCGGATTGACGAAAATCAGTCCGCATCCGTTCAGCCGGTCATGCCGAATTTCCGCGAATTGTGTGAATTCGGCACACAGAATCCGGGCCGCTCCGCCGGCCGCCAGCGCTTCGTGAAAGCGCCAAACGGCGGGTCTATCCTTCACCGGATACCAGATCATCCCTTGTCCCGTGGGCCACTTCCGGTTAAGGGTTTTTACGGCCTGAACGAGGGAATCGAACTCGTCCGCCTTCTCGAAGGGCGGGTCGATCAGCACGAGACCCCTTTTTTCCGGCGGCGGCAGAAGCGCCTCCAGCGCTTCATAGCCGTCCCGGCCATGCACCTGGACCTGTTTGTCGCCGTGAAAGAGACGCTTGAGCGCGCGCGCGTCTTCGGGATGAAGCTCGCAGGCCATCAGGCGGTCTTGCGGACGCAACAGGCGGCGGATCAGGACGGGCGAGCCGGGGTAGAACCTGAAACCATCGAGCCCCTTTCCGGGACACGCCTCATTCGCTTCCCGAACGGCCTTGTAATAACCGTTAAGCCCGGGAAGGAGCGGCGCGGCAAGAAGGCGGCGGACGCCCTCCTCCGCTTCGTTGGTTTTCTTCGCGCGCGGATCGTCAAGAGCGTAAAGACCTGCGCCCGCGTGCGTATCGAGAACGGCAAAAGGTTTCTCTTTTTCGCGCAGGCGTTCGATGAGCAGCGTCAGCGCCGCGTGTTTGACGGCGTCGCAGGCGTTTCCGGCGTGATAGATGTGGCGGTAGTTCAATTCAGGGGCGTCCCATCGCGACGATTTCATAGCCCCGCGCGACGACCTCGGCGAGCGGCTCCGACGAGACCTGCATGGTGTAACCGTTCGCATGAACGATATGGTCGTGGTTCGCCATGATGCCCACATGGCGGGGCTCAAGAAAAACCAGATCGCCGCGCCGCCATGCGACGTCGCGCCACGGCGCGGGCAAGGGCCGCCCAT
>Ga0302247_1002234_pt1 | contig 12861 bp, 8 predicted proteins | sample AAG_UR_Ile_MG_FD_193529 | JGI IMG/M metagenome (GOLD analysis project Ga0302247, IMG submission 193529) | Enriched activated sludge microbial communities from anaerobic digester in WTTP, New Holstein, Wisconsin, United States - AAG_UR_Ile | ecosystem: Engineered > Bioreactor > Anaerobic >...
ACGCCGGCGGGTGACGCCGGTACGCCGGCGGGTGACGCCGGTACGCCGGCGGGTGACGCCGGTACGCCGGCGGGTGACGCCGGTACCAAATGTCCCAAATTGATACAATATGAGACATAAATAAGACAAATTGATACATATAGAGACATGTTTTGGACGGGCCTCCCGGCCCCGGTTCCCATCCGGTCTTGGAAACACCCAATCTCGACAAGGGTATTTCAAGGCTTCGTGGACTTGGAACGAAATATGCAAAACGTACCGAAATCCACCTGAGTCGACAGGTTCACCGAGAAGGGAAGGTGTGTCATGAAGATCCTATCAGTCGCATGGTTGCTGTTGTTCGCCGCCTGCGAACCCGGTCCCGGGACGCCGAACGAGATCGGAGCGGAGGCGATGATCGTGGAGGGGGAGGCCTGCGTCTCCCTCGTGGTCAAGGAGGTGATCCCCGTGGGCAAGGTGTGCCTGGAGGTGCGCAAGGACGTCCTGCGGGTCCGGTACGCCACCGAGGATCGCTGGCTCGTCGAAGCCGCCCACTTCTGGATGGACTTCGGCCTGGAGTCGCTGCCCGTGAATCGCGCCGGCGCGCCTATCCTGGAGTGGTTCCCGTTCGTCGACGAGCCGGTGAAGCGCGTCAACGAGCTCGTGTTCGAAGTGCCCCTGGCTGACTACGGTTATGATCCTCACGAGGATGTGTGCATGCCCCAAGGGGTCTACCTGATGGCCCAGGCGCGGGTCTTTCGGGCCATCTCCGGCGGGCGGTTCCAACGGATGGAGGCCTTCGCCCAGGGGCCCAGGCTGCGCGAAGTCGGACCTCCCGCCATGTACTTCAAGCGGATCCTGAACTGCGGCCGGAATCCCGACCCAACGCCGTGGTGAGCGTCCGTCCCCGACCGAACGCGTGCCCGGGGCGCTTTCCCGAACCGTCCTCTTTCCCTCGCGATCATTTCTGTGTTACCGTGCCCGGCGATGCGGTCCCACCTGCTGTTCCTGGCCCTGTTCTGCTCCACCTGTACCTACTGCAAGGGTGGTGATTCGGCCCGGCCCTGCCCGGAGCCGGCGCCCTGTCCTGCCGCGTCGGCCTTGCCGGTGATCCCTCCGCCCGCGCCCGGGCCGCCCCCGGTCCCGACGACGGTGGTGAAGGAGCCCGTGTGCGAGGCCCCCGCCGAGCCCCCGGAGCCGGGCGCCCACCGGCATCGGGTTCCCCGTCTCCCAGCGTTTCCCTGGCGGCTCGCGGCCTCCCACGCCCTGAAGGCGCGGGTGACCGCCACGCCGCTTTCCCTCGGCCAGGATCGCTGGGCGGTGGTCGACCACCAGGGCCGGGTCCACGCGCTCACGGTGAAAAAGGAGAAGGACCGCTGGACGATCCGCGTCGCGTGGACGACGAAGGCCGGAAAAGACGCCCTCTGGAGCCCCCCCGCGCTCTCGGCGGACGGCCGCGTGCTGTGGGTGGGCTCCGACGACGACCAGGTGTACCGGCTCGACGCCGCGACGGGCGCGCTCCTCGGTCAGGCGCGGCCCTTCACCTGCGCCCCGCGCAAGGCCACCGATCCCGAGGCGGCCCGCTGCGACCAGGACACGTCGCCCCTGCCGCTGCCCGACGGCGGCGTGCTCGTCGGAGGGGCCGGGCTGGCGGCGCTGGACGCGGCCGGGGCCGCCCTGTGGACGCACCCGGTCGCCTCCCACCTGCGGGGTGCGCCCGCCCGCGATCTCGACGGCGGCCTCTATGCGGTGACCCTGGGGGGCGAGATCCTGGCGCTCACCGCCGCCGGCCGGCCGCGCTGGCAGGCCCGCGCCCGCGGCGGCTGCGACGCCACCCCGCTGCTCGCCGGGGGCTGCACGCTGCTGGTGGGCTGCGACGACCGCACCCTCACCGCGCACTCGACCCTCGACGGCCACGCGAGGTGGCGGCTCCACGCGCCCGAGGGGTTCCGCGGCGGCGGCGCCCTGTCCCCGGACGGCGCGACCGTCTACTGGGGAAACCTGGACCGCCACGTGTACGCGGTGGAGACCGCCACCGGCAAGGTGCGCTGGCGGTACCGCACCGCCGGACGCCACCTGCTGCCCCCGCTGGTGGACGCCGACGGCCGCGTGCTCGCCTTCCCCGAGGAGCGCCAGTTGTACCTGCTGGCGCCCGACGGGACGCTGGCGGGCGTCTTCCAACTGCCGGCCGTCGCCGACGCGCACCCGGCCCGGCTCGACGACCGCACCTGGCTTTTGCCCCTGGAGACCGGCGAGCTGCTCCTGCTCGAGGGCCCCTGAACGGAGGAAAGATGTCCAAGAAAGACTTCGTCCCCATCACCGAGAACCAGCTCCGCCTGTACCTGTCCCGGGAGGCCGACGGCGTCCGGCTCTCCGAGATCGAGGCGCACTTCTCCGCCTCCCGCCGCCAGCGCGCCCAGCTCAAGGAGACCCTGGCCCAGCTCGTGGAGGCCGGCACCATCGAGATGGTCAAGGGCGGCCGCTACAAGTGGTCCTCGCGGGTGGTGCCCAAGGCGAGCCCCGCCGGGATCCCCGCGCTGGAGGGGGAGCTGCGGCTCACCCAGAGCGGCATCGGCTTCGTCATGCTCGAGAAGTCCCTGCAGGACGTGTTCATCTCCCGGGACTTCGTGGGCAACGCGCTGGACGGCGACCGCGTCCGCATCGTCTCGTGGAACGCACCGCGGGGCCCCGAGGGGCGCGTCGAGGCCGTGGTCTCCCGCGGCCGCACCGCGATCACGGGGGTGATCCGCGCCCGGGGCTCGAAGATCGTGTTCGCGGCCGATGATCCGCGCCTGGTGCGTGAGGTCGTCCTCGCCGCCGCGCCCCCCGAGGAGAGCCTCAACCAGTCGGTGATCGCGAAGATCACCCGCTACCCGGAGCGCCCCGGGGATCCCCTCGAGGTGACGGTGTCCCGCATCATGGGCCCGCCGGGTTTCCTGAAGACCGAGATCGAGAAGACCCTGGTCTTCAACGGCGTGGTGGACACCTTCCCTGCCGAGGTGGAGGAGCAGGTCCTCGCCGTGCCCGCCAGCGTGCGGGAGGCCGAGATCCTGGACCGGCAGGACCTGCGGGAGCTGCCCTTCATTACCATCGATCCCAAGGACGCCCGCGACTTCGACGACGCGATCTGCATCGAGGACACCGACTTCGGCAGCCGCCTGTGGGTGGCCATCGCCGACGTGTCGCACTACGTCACGCCGGGCACCCCCATCGACGAGGAGGCCCAGCGCCGCGGGCTGTCGCTGTACCTGCCGGACCGCGCCATCCCCATGCTGCCGGGCGCGCTCTCCGGGGGCATCTGCTCGCTGCGCCCGGACGAGGACCGCCTGGCGATGGTGGCCGAGCTGGAGTTCAACCGCGCCGGCGTGCGCACCGGCGTGGACCTGTATCCGGCGGTGATCCGCAGTCACGCCCGGCTCACCTACGAGCAGGTCGCCGCCGTGCTCGTCGGGGACCCCGCGGACGTGCCGTATCGGGAGCAGATCGGCCGCGCGGCCGCCTGGGCCGCCGTCCAGCACCGTCGCCGCCTGGAGCGCGGCTCCCTCGAGCTCGACCTGCCCGAGGCCAAGGTGCTGCTCGACGAGGACGACCCCCTGCGGGTCCGCAACATCGTGAAGAGCATCCCCAACCCCCAGACCAAGACGGCCTACAACCTGGTCGAGGAGGCGATGCTGGCGGCCAACGAGGCCGTGGGCGAGCACCTCGCCGCCGCGCAGCAGCCCGTGCCCTGGCGCGTGCACGAGGCGCCGGACCCCGAGAAGATCGAGGCCTTCCTGCGCTTCGCCGAGTTCCTGGGCGTCCCGGTTCCCGAGGAGACCGGCCCGCGATGGTTCGCCGAGGTCTTCGAGGGCATCTCCCGGCACCCGGCCCGGGGCGCCATCTCCTACCTGCTGCTGCGCTCGCTGAAGCAGGCCCAGTACCGGGTGGAGAACGTCGGCCACTTCGCCCTGGCGTCGCCGACCTACCTCCACTTCACGTCCCCGATCCGGCGCTACCCGGACCTGATGGTCCACCGGGCCCTGAAGGAGGTGTGGAAGAAGCGCGGCCGCCCCACGGGCGAGCTCCAGCTCGCGGCCTGCCCCCAGAAGGAGCGCACCGGCGAGCTCGCCACCCGCGCGTCCCAGAACGAGCGGCGCGCCATCGACGTGGAGCGCAAGGTCACCGACATCTACCGCGCCTGGTTCATGCGTCCGCGCATCGGCGACGTCTTCGAGGGGCGGATCCAGTCCATCACCCGGTTCGGCCTGTTCGTGGGCCTCGAGGAGCCGTTCGTCGAGGGGTTGATCCGCCTCGACTGGCTCTCCGAGGAGTTCTTCGAGTACGACGAGGCCCTGGGCATCGTGCGGGGCACCCAGAGCCGCCGGATGCTGCTGCCCGGCGATCCCGTGCGCGTGGTGCTGGCCAAGGCCGACGTGATCCAGGGCCAGCTCTCCTTCGAGGTGGAGGGCTCGGTCTTCGACCTGATCCCGCGCCGCCACGAGCCTGCTTCAACCCCCCGGGGAACCTCCGGCGCCCGGGACAAGGCCGGCGCGAAGGACCACGCCCGGGGCAAGGGACCTGCGCGGGACGAGCGTCCGGCGCGCGCCGGCGCCGCGCCCCGCGGGCGGAAGGGGAAGAGGTGACGCCATGACCCCCCGTGAGCGCGCCGAACAAAGGGAGGACAGGTTCCTCCATCCCCTGGCCACCCGGTCGTCCGCCACCCGCGGCCGCGAGCGCCCCGAGCCCCGCTGTCCGGTCCGCATGGAGTTCCAGCGGGACCGGGACCGCATCGTGCACTCCAAGAGCTTCCGGCGGCTGTCCCGCAAGACCCAGGTGTTCCTGAACCCCGACGGCGACCACTACCGCACCCGCATGACCCACACCCTCGAGGTGACCCAGATCGCCCGCACCATCGCCCGGGCGCTGCACCTCAACGAGGACCTGGTCGAGGCCATCGCCCTGGGGCACGACCTGGGTCACACGCCCTTCGGCCACTCGGGTGAGAGCGTGCTCAACAAGGCGGCCAGGGGCGGCTTCCATCACGCGATCCAGAGCCTGCGCGTGGTCGAGCACGTCGAGAACGACGGCGCCGGCCTCAACCTCACGGCCGAGGTGCGCGACGGCATCCTGCGCCACACCAAGGGCAAGGGCCCCATCCTCACCCGCAACCCCCAGGCGCTGCCGGCCACCCTCGAGGGGCAGATCGTCCGGCTCTCGGACATCCTCGCCTACGTCAACCACGACCTCGAGGACGCCCTGCGCGCCAATCTCCTGCGCGAGGCCGACATCCCGCCGGTCGTGCTGCGGGCGCTCGGCCCCACCCACCGCGAGCGCATCGGCAACCTGATCCTGTCGGTCATCGAGACCACCGACCTCGAGCGCGAACCCGTGGTGCTGATCTCCGAGCCCGCCCACGAGGCCCTCGTGCTCCTGCGCGACTACCTCTACGAGCACTGCTACGACCACGAGGAGGTCCGCGTCGAGTTCGGTAAGGCCGAGCGCCTGCTGCGGGACCTGTGGGAGCACTTCTCCGGGACGCGCCAGTGGAGCAGCCTGCAGGGGGAGTTCTCCGAGGAGAAGCTCGTGGACTACCTCGCCGGCATGACCGATCGCTACGCCATCCGCAAGTGGGAGAGCCTGTTCGTCCCGCAATCCTGGTTCGTCAAGGCCTGAGGCCCGAAATCCCGTTTCAGGGAATTAGGGATTGAAAAATTCCCGGGCGGCCATATAGAGTGGCCCCCGAAAGGGGTGTCCCATGGAACTGCCGCGCATCGAACCGTACAAGATCAAAATGGTGGAGCCGGTGACGTTTTCCTCCCGGGAGGATCGCGAGCGCTGGATCCGGGAAGCCGACTACAACCTGTTCAACCTGAAGAGCGACCAGGTCCTCATCGATCTGCTCACCGACTCGGGCACGGGCGCCATGAGCCAGCAGCAGTGGGCGGAGATCATGCTCGGCGACGAGTCCTACGCCGGCGCGGCCTCGTACTACAAGCTCAAGGACGCCGTCTCCGAGATCCTGGGCTTCCCCTTCTTCCTGCCCACCCACCAGGGTCGCGCGGCCGAGAACGTGCTGTTCCAGACGCTCCTGGGCCACGACGCCCCGGACCAGGTCATCCCCGGTAACTCCCACTTCGACACCACCAAGGGCCATATAGAGTTCCGCCACGCGAAGCCCCTGGACGTGACCATCTCCGAGGCCTTCGACACCACCTTGGAGCACCCGTTCAAGGGCAACCTCGATCTGGGCCGGCTCGAGGCCGCCCTGCGCGAGTACGGCCCCGCGCGCATCCCGCTGGTGCTCGTGACGATCACCTGCAATTCCTCGGGCGGGCAGCCGGTGTCCCTGGAGAACCTGCGCGCGGTCCGGGAGTTGTGCACCCGCCACGGCGTGCGCCTGTTCTTCGACGCCGCCCGCTTCGCCGAGAACGCCTACTTCATCAAGACCCGCGAGCCGGGCTGCGCCCACAAGGGCATCCGCGAGATCGTCCGCGAGATGTTCTCCCTGGCCGACGGCTTCACCATGAGCGCGAAGAAGGACGGCATCGTGAACATCGGCGGCCTGCTGGGCTTCCGCGACGAGGAACTCTTCCGGCGCTGCTGCACCTTCAACATCGTGTTCGAGGGTTACATCACCTACGGCGGCCTGGCCGGCCGCGACCTGGGCGCCCTGGCCCAGGGACTGCGCGAGTCCACCGAGTTCGACTACCTCGAGGCCCGGGTGGGGCAGGTGGGGCACCTGGGCCGGCGCCTGAAGGAGCTGGGCATCCCCGTCCAGTGGCCCATCGGCGGCCACGCGGTGTTCGTGGACGCGAAGCAGTTCCTGCCCCACGTCCCCCAGGCCGAGTATCCGGCCCAGTTGCTGGGCGTGGAGCTCTACCTCGAGGCGGGCGTGCGCGGCGTCGAGATCGGCACCCTGCTGGCTGACCGCGACCCGGTCACCCGGCAGGACCGCTACCCCGCCCTGGAGCTTCTGCGCCTGGCCATCCCGCGGCGCGTGTACAACCTGCAGCACATGGAGTACATCGCCGCGGGCCTCAGGAACGTGTGGGATCGCCGCGAGTCGATCCGGCGCGGCTTCGGGATCACCTGGGAGGCGCCGATCATGCGCCACTTCACCGTGCGACTGCATCGCCTGTAGGATCGAAGAGACGGCGGAAAAGACGGAGGGGAGCGCAGAAGACGGACGCCGCCCGGGTCAGCGGGTGGGGCGGGCGACCAGATCGATGACGTGAATCTCGGGGGGGACGAACAGGCGCAGCGGCGGACCCCAGGTGCCCGCGCCGGCGGAGACGATGATCGTGCCGCCGCCGGGCAGCTCGTACCGGCCCTTGAAATATTTATATACGAGGCCAACAACCGCGTTGAACGGGAAGAGCTGGCCGCCGTGGGTGTGGCCGGACAACTGCAGGTCGAACAGGCCGCGGGACTCGACCCTGGGCTGGTGCTTGAGCAGGATCACCGAGGAAGGCCGGGGCAAGGAGCGCATCAGATCCAGCTCGGACACCGCGGGCTTCTCGCCGGTCATGGCCACGGCCGGATCGTCCACGCCCGCGAGCACGAGGCCGGGCACGGGCTGCTCGAAGGTGCCGCGCAGCACGGTGAAGCCGGCGGCCTCGAGGAGCTTCAGGCTCTCCTTGACACCGGAGATGGCCTCATGGTTCCCCAGCACGGCGAACTTGCCCAGGGGCGGGTTCAGGTCCCTCCACATGCGGGTGATCCGCTCCGGTTCGGCGATGCCGGGGTCCAGGAAGTCCCCCGTGCACACGACGAGATCCGGGTTCTGTTCCCGGATCCGGTCCACCACCTTCTGCGAGAAGGGCGCGCCGAGGGTGGGTCCGAAGTGGAGATCGGACACGTGCACCATGCGGATGCGCTGGCCCGTATGCAGGGTGGCCAGCTCGACCTTCTCGTGGCGCACTTGCAGGCGCTCGGCCGAGATGAGCCCCCACACCACGCCGGCCAGGGACAGGGAGGTGGCCAGGATCCAGATCCGGCGGTCGTTGAGATCCCAGTCCCACCGTCCCACCATCCAGTTGAGGCCCACCAGCAGCAGGTGGGCCACGATGAACAGGAAGAGCCAGCCCATCCAGGTGTAGCCCACCTGGGCGACAGCAGAAGTTAAAAAACCTGGAAAGAACCGGCTCATGAAGCCGATGAGCAGGGGGGACAGCCAGAAGAACGCCAGGATCCCCAGCAGGATGGGGTTGCCGTGGCCGGGCAGGGTCCACACGTTGACGAACGCCTTGTAGACGTAGAAATGACCCAGCCCGTAGACGCTCAGCACGACGAGGAGGAAGAGGACCATGAAGTGAAGGGGCATGGCGTGATCCTTCGGGTGAGGCGGCCGGCCGCGGGGCCGCCGCAGGGGCTCAACTTAAGTGCGCGCCCGGCGCGGGTCAAGGGGGTGGACGTGATTTGTTAGAGCGGTCTGCGTCCGGCGGGGGGTCCGGGTGGGGGGCAGGCGGAGCCTAGAAGTGGAAGCCGAAGGTCATGCGGAAGGCGGCGGTGGACTCGTCCTGTTCGTCGTACTCGTCCTCATTGTTGTCGGCGTCGAAGAGCACGGCGGCCTCCACGCCCAGGCTCATGGCGTAGAAGTTGGGGATCAGTTCGAACGTGTAGCGCAGGCCGGCGGCCACCTCGCGGAACGAGGTGTCCTTGGTGTACATGGGCTCCACGGCGTATTCGTCCGAGTAGGTGGAGACGGTCTGGCCCACGACGCCGCCGCGCAGGTAGAACGAGGAGCCGTTCATGCGGATGCCGCCGGGGAACCACATCAGGGACGCGCCGAAGCGGGCGCCGCTGCGGTGGGCGGTGCTGTAGACGTCCTCCTCGGCGCCGCCGAGCCCGAGGATGCTGCCCTCGATGCCGAAGTGGCGGGAGAACATGTACTCGAGGTTCATGCCGCCGCCGACGAGGGTGCCCTCGTTGTCGCCGGACACGGCGTAGACGACGTTCAGGCCCCACCGGGGGAACCACTGGGGGGCCGCGGCGCGGGGCAGGCCCACCGGCGGAGGGGGCACGGTGTACGCGGGGGCGGCCACCACCGGGGGCGGGGCGTAGCGCGGGCGGACCACCGGGCGGGTGTAGACCGGCGCGGGGGCCGGGGCCGGGGCGCAAGGGCCGGACAGGGTCATGCTGCACCCGTCGCCGGGCACGGCCTCGAGGATCAGAACCTGGGCGGAGGCCGCGGTCGAGAAGGTCAGGATGGTCAGGGTCAGGGTGGCGAAGAATAGTTTTTTCATGAAACACCTCCAAAAGCCGGCAGGTAATTTCGCAAGAAGCGTGCCAATGGTCCCTGTCCAGCGGAATCGGAAAAAACCGAACCCGGGCAAGGGATCCCTGGGCCGTTACGAGGCTCGCAACCGGAAAAAGCCCCGGGATCTGTGAACGGCCGGATACGGCGCGGGGGTCCGGCGTGTGTCGAACCGGGAACAGGCGCCGGTGCCCGCGATCCATATATACCGTGGGAACGGGTCCCGCGCCACGGGGATTTTGGATCAGACGATCAGGGTGCCGCGGCGGTAGGCGTCGAGGAGGACGGCCGCGGGGGCCAGGGGCGAGAGGTCGAGGGTGTCCGGGCCTCCGGCGGCGTCGGCGCAGGAGAAGTCGGTGAACGAGACCGTGCCGCTGGTGCCGGCCAGGGCGAAGGCGAAGGCGGGCGAGTCGGCGGTGGCGCTCACGCGGGCGAGGCCGTACGGCGCGTGCAGGTGGACGACGAAGTCCTGGCCGTCGCGCTCGCAGAAACACGTCTCGGGCTCCTGTTCGAACGTCTCCCGGGACAACGCCAGGCGCGGTTTGTCGGCGAAGGGGCGGCCGGCCGAGGGGCAGAACGTGACGCAGTTGCCGCATTCGTTGCAATAATCCTTGATGTTGGCGACCTGCGGCTCCTGGGTGACGGCGAACCGCGTGGTGGACGCGATCTCGAAGCTGCTCGCCGTGCGGACCAGGGTGGGCACGCGCCACTCGACCTTGGCGGCCTCGTAGGAGACATTGGCGCGGTTGGGGCACACGCCCACGCACACGTCGCAGAACAGGTGGCAGGCCAGGCAGCGGCGTGCCTCGGCGGCCACGGCGGCGTCGTCGAGATCGCCGGTGACCAGGGCGAACGTGGCGCGTCCGGCCCCGTCGAGCTCGGGGACCCGGGCCGGGCGGGCGCGGCGGGCGCGCTGGCGCAGGAGGTCGGCCTTGGCCGGCAGGACGGCCTTGGGGAGCTTGTCGCGGGGGACCGCGAGGCCGAACCGCGCGGCGAGCTCGCGGGCGGCCTCCTTGCCGTCGGCCACGGCGGCGATGATGGACATGGGGCCGCGCACGGCGTCGCCGCCGGCGTAGACCTTGTCGTGCGAGGTGGCGTGGCCCTGGTCCCCGACGGCCACCGTGCCCCAGCGCGTGAGCGTCACGCCGGTGCCCTCGAGGAAGCCGAGCTCGGGGTCCTGCCCCACGGCGGCCAGGATCAGGTCCACGGGCAGCAGGAACTCGCCGCCGGCCTCGGGCACGGGGCGGCGACGGCCGCTCTCGTCGGGCTCGGACAGGGTCATCCGGGTGCACACCAGCTGGGTCACGCGGCCGCATTCCCCGAGCGCCTCCACGGGCGCCACCAGCTCGCGCAGCTCCACGCCCTCCTCGAGGAGCCCGGCGAGCTCCTCGCGGTCGGCGGGCATCTCGCGGCGGGTGCGGCGGTAGAGGACGGTCACCTGGTCCTGCTCGCCGCGCAGGCGCTGGGCCGCGCGGGCCACGTCCATGGCCGAGTTTCCGCCGCCGATGACGACGGTGCGCCGCCCGATGCGGGTGATGCGGCCGGAGTTGACGCCCTCGAGGAAGTCGAGGAAGGGGACGACGCCCTCGAGCTCCTCGCCGGCGATGCGCAGGGGCCGGGAGGCGCGCGCGCCGACGCCCAGGAACACGGCGTCGTGGGCTTTCACGATGTGCTCGAAGTCGGCGCGACAGGTCACCTGCCGCCGGTCCCAGGCGACGTCCAGGGACAGGATCCGCTCGAAGTCGCGGCGCAAAAAGTCCCGGTCGAGGCGGAACGCGGGCAGGGCGCGCTCGAGGAGGCCGCCCGGGCGCTCGTGCTCGTCGTAGATCGTGACGCGGGCGCCGGCCAGCGTGAGGTAATAGGCGCAGGAGAGCCCGGCGGGCCCGCCGCCGAGGACGCCCACGCTGACGCCCCGGTCGGCGGCCGCAGAGGGGGCGGCGGGAACCGGGGCCTGCCCGTGGCGGGCGATGAAGCGCTTGAGCTCGCGGATGAGCACGGGAGCGTCGTAGTTCAGGCGGGTGCAGCGCTCCTGGCATTTGTGGTCGCAGGCCATGCCCGTGGCGTGGGGCAGCGGGTTGTCCTCGAGGATCACGCGCAGGGCCTCGTCATGGCGGCCCTCGGCCGCGAGGCCGATGTAGAGAGGGACCTTCTGGTTCGTCGGGCAGCTCTCGACGCAGGGGGCCTTGACGCAGTCGAAGGGACCCAGGGCGCGCCGCCCTTTGATGGTCTCCCACGGGTGCGCGGCCTTGTGCCGGGACTCGTCCCGGACCGTGCGTGCGGCCAGGGCCTGGAGCTCGCCGAACAGGGCCGCCCGGTCGCCGCCGGGGCCCTCGACGCGGCCGGTCTCGGGCAGCGAGAAGCCGCGCGCGGCGAAGGCCGCCGCGACGTTCTCGAGGTACTGGGAGAGCCGGGCGTAGCCGCCGGGCTTGAGCAGGTCGGTGCACACCGTGACCGGCGTGAGCCCGCAGGCGAGCACGTCGGCGACGTTGTCGGCGTCCACGCCGGCGCAGAAGGAGATGTCGAGCGTGCCCCCGAACTGCTCGGACAGGCGGTGGGCCAGTTCGATGGACACCGGGTGCAGGGCGCGCCCGGACATGTAGTGCATGGCCTCCTTGGCGGGCAGCACCCGGCGTATGTTGCAGCTCTCGAGCGTGTTGGTGAGCTTCACACCGAACGCGACGCCGGCCTCCGCGGCCTTCTTCCGCAGACGGGCCAGCAGGCCGATGGCGTCCTCCCACTTCAGATCGTGGGCGAAGGCCTCGTCGGGCACCTCCACCTCGAAGCCCAGGACATCGTTGAGGATGGTGCGCAAAGCCACCGGGCCCAGCAGGGTGGGATTGCACTTGACCGCCGTGTGCAGACGGCGCCCGGCGATGAAGTACGCGGCGATGCTCTCGATCTCGTCGGGGGGGCAGCCGTGCATGGTGGAGATGGTGATGTGATCGGTGATCACGTCCGGGACGGCTCCGAGGTCCACCCCGGGCACCAGGGGGGCCAGCTCCGCGCACAGTTCGCGGATGCGGGGGTTGGGCCGCGTCATCGCGTCGAGGAAGTGCTGCACGTTGGGCTTCAGGATGCCCTCCATGTTGTAGCCGACGCTGATGTTGAACAGGCAGCCCGGTTCGCCGGCGGCTCCCTCGTGCCCGAGATAGCGCCTCAGCGCGTGGATCAGCACCCAGCCCTTGCAGTACTCCTCCTCGGACTGGGGCAAGGTGAGCTCCTGGGACCATTCGCAGTTGTAGCCCTCGTCGGCGGCGTCGATGCAGGGCTTGGTCACCTCGATGGTGTCGAGCGTCTGCACGGTCTTCAGTTCGAGGTAGCGCGCGCCGCACAGCCAGGCGGCCACGAGGTTCTGCGTCATCTGCGTGTGGGGTCCGGCGGCCACGCCCAGGGGGGTCTCCAGCAGGCGCCCGTAGCGGCGGCTGCGGAAAAGATCGGCGGCCGACGGCCGGAAGAACACGGTCTCGGGCAGGCCGAGCATGGTGCGGCGGGTCTCCCACTCCCGTTTCAATTGCTGGAACAGGTGGGTGATGGACACGGGATGGAAACGGTCGGACATGGCTCCTCCTTCGGGGTCGGCGGCACCGGTGTTGGGCCGGGCGGAACGGCAAGTCTAAGAAATATGGTACCCGCGCGCAAGCTGTCAG
>Ga0302247_1002247_pt1 | contig 12815 bp, 13 predicted proteins | sample AAG_UR_Ile_MG_FD_193529 | JGI IMG/M metagenome (GOLD analysis project Ga0302247, IMG submission 193529) | Enriched activated sludge microbial communities from anaerobic digester in WTTP, New Holstein, Wisconsin, United States - AAG_UR_Ile | ecosystem: Engineered > Bioreactor > Anaerobic >...
AGCGTTTCAGGCTTTCCATGACCCGTTCTCCCGCTTGACGGCTCTTCACCAGCACGATGAAGTCATCGGCATAGCGGGCAAAACGATGAGAGCGCTTCTCAAGCTCTTTGTCCAGATCATCCAGGATGATGTTGGCAAGCAGGGGTGACAGGGGACCGCCTTGAGGGACTCCCAAGCGGGTTTCCTGAAGGCGGCCTTGAACCATCACCCCGGCGCGCAGGTATTTTCCGATGAGGCTAAGCAACCGCTTGTCGCGAACCTTTCGCGCCACCCGGTGCATCAGGACGTCGTGATCGACCGTATCGAAGGAAGTTACGACATACTACCCACATCGAGGGTTTGCCCTCGAAAGTCACGATAGTTCGTGAACACCACCCCCTCCAAGGGCAGACATTGGAGATATATGATCAGACGCACAGAAACGGGATACTACTCCTGAGCCTGGTTCTTCCGGATGGAAGCCGTTCACTTATCCCTGCGGCATGGACCAACTTGAAAACCTGCTCTTCTCTTTCCGACCAGCGATCTTCGGCGACAATCGGGTCGATTCCCAATCTCCTCCATACATGTAAAGTAGTTGACTCTCTCCTCCGCAAACTTGATGATTCAGAGCAAATCACTTCACAGGAGGAGAGAAAACGTGCAACGGCAACTACCCCTTTGGCCAGAAGAGGAACACCTGAACATCTGGGAAGGTTTCGATTCCGAGACCCAAAAAATGGTCATCTCCATACTGTCGAGGCTGATCGGCAAGGCAGTTCGTCCGGAACCGCAGGAGGAAAACCATGAGTGATAAAATCAAGTCTTCGCATTTAGATCGGTGTGTTTACGTCTATGTCCGCCAGTCGACAACCGCCCAAGTACAGCATAATAGGGAATCCACGGATAGGCAGTACAAACTCACGGAAAGGGCACTCCGATTGGGCTGGCCTCAACCACAGGTCAAGGTTGTCGACGAAGACCTTGCCCGTTCCGGTGCTGGAACATCAGACCGTCATGGCTTCGCCATGATGACCGCTGAAGTCGCCCTGGGACACGTCGGGCTTATTCTCTCCATCGAAGTCTCACGGGTGGCCCGCAACAATGCCGACTGGTACCGCCTGCTGGATCTGTGCGGCGTCACCGACACCCTCATAGGAGATGAAGACGGGCTTTATCATCCAGGACTCTTCAACGACCGTCTGCTGCTCGGATTGAAGGGAACAATGGCAGAAGCTGAGCTCCATGTAATTCGCGCCAGACTCGAAGGGGGCATCCGTAATAAAGCTGCGAGGGGAGAACTGCGAAGAGGACTTCCTGTCGGATTTGTCTGGGGTGATGAGGACGGCGAGGTCCTCTTCCATCCCGATGAAGCAGTCACTCATGCCATTCGCTGCGTCTTCGAAAAGTTCTCAGAAGTAGGCTCTGTCCGACAGGTGTGGATCTGGTTACGTTCCCAGAACATCTCATTCCCCTCTTCAAATTACTCCGCTGATATTCAATGGATCAGCCCCACCTATACTGGTATTCATAAAGTTCTGACCAATCCGGTCTATGCAGGCGCGTATGCTTATGGTAAAACGCACCAAGAGCGCTATGTAGATCAGGCCGGACATCTACGAAAACGAGTCCGCCACGTACCTCGGTCAAAGTGGGCAGTCCTGATCTGTGACCACCATAAGGGCTTTATCGACTGGGAAACCTATGAGATGAACCAAAACCGGATCGCTAAAAATATCCATCCCACTTCTCATCAGGCCACCGGCGCGATCAGAGAAGGGTCGGCACTCCTCCAAGGCATCGCCACCTGCGGTCGGTGTGGCCGTCGCTTAAGAGTCTATTACCAAGGCAGACATTCTACCCCGGGGTACTACTGTGCCGCCAGCAATATTGCCAATGGCAGGGGACTCCATTGTCTCAGGCTTGGAGGAGTACGGATCGATGAAGCGGTATCGCAAGCTTTCCTCGACGCGATCACTCCTGCCGGTATCGACGCCGCGCTGATCGCCGAAAAAAATATCGAAGCGGATCATGAAGGCGCATACACCCAATGGCGCCTTAAGGTCGAAAGGATCCGCTACGAGAGCGAACGTGCGGAACGCCGCTACAGGTCCGTGGAACCGGAGAACCGCCTTGTGGCCCGCTCGCTTGAAGCCGAATGGGAGAAAAAGCTCGGTGAACTTGCTTTAGCCGAAACCGAACTCACACGGCGGAGGGGGCAGCGTCCCAGCCCGTTAACGGACGGAGAGCGAATACGGATAATCGCTTTGGGATCGGATCTCAAGAGGGTATGGGAAGCAGCCACCACCACTGACCGAGATCGGAAAGAACTGCTCCACAGCCTTCTTGAAGAAGTGAATATTGCCGTGGTAGAGTCCTCGGCCCACGTAACTTTACGATGGAAGGGAGGGGCAGTCTTAGATCTCAATGTCGGCCTGAAGAACCGGTTCATCCCTCCCATCCGCACGGATGAGGAAACCATCGATCTTGTACGCCGCCTTGCGGTCCATTACCCTGATGCGATCATAGCCGGCATTCTAAACCGGCAAGGCAGACAGACAGCTCTCGGAGATCGTTTCACGCAGGGTAAAGTGGGGAATCTGAGAAGGTACTGGAAGATCCCTCGATTTGAGCCAAACATGCGCCCTGAGGAAGGTGAACTGGTGACGGTCACCAAGGCGGCACAGATCCTTGGAATCGCCACATCTACCTTGCATCGTTGGCTTGCCGATGGGTTCGTCGCTGGGGAACAGATCACTCCCGGTGCGCCGTGGCGCATTCGCGTCAGCAAGGAGATCCGTGAGCGCTTTGTCGAAAAAGTCCCGGAAGGCTATGTACCGATGGTTGACGCCATGAGGCTCCTTCGCGTCTCACGTCATACGGTGTTGCAGAGAGTAAAGCGCGGTGAAATCTCCGCGGTCCATGTTCGCTCCGGAAAGAGAAATGGATTGTATATTAACATCTTAAATACTCAAGAGAGCCTTTTCGACAACCTCTCATGAGAAGGAGTGTAGTGTGATGAGGTATCCAAGAACTTCGACAGATCCATATCGACAGCGATGCGATAGCCTTCTCGGATATACTCGCGAGCCTTGTAAACCGCATGGTGGGCGGACCGTCCAGGACGGAAACCGAAACTTGATTCAGAAAAAGTAGGATCGAAGATCGGAGACAGAACCTGGGCGATGGCCTGTTGGATCAGCCGGTCAAGGACGGTAGGGATACCCAGGGGCCGGGTTCCCCCGGTTGGTTTGGGAATCTCCACCCGTTTCACCGGCAAGGGTTGATACGTACCTGCCAGAAGAGATTGACGGATTTCACTCCAGAGAGATCTGGTATGGTCGGGAAACTGTTCGACGGTAATGCCATCGACACCGGGTGCGCCGTGATTAGCCTTTACCCGTTTCCACGCCAGCGCCACGTTTTCTTTGGATAGAATCCGCTCCAGCAGGCGCTCATTTGGGTCGAACGGTTCCACAATGCGCCCCATAGTCACTTCTCCATACGGATTCATCATGTCATGAGAGCTCATAGAGGTTCTTCCCTTCTTAAGTGTTCGGCCCTTCGGCGGGGTAAGTCTTTCCCGGCTTTTCTCTTTTCGCCGGGCTTGTTTCCTATCGCCTACTATGGCCTCTGCTGACTCCTGTCCGATCCCACGGCATGTTGCCATGACGGGCGCCACTCCCGCAGGAGTTGCAGACCGGGCAGGTCTCCCCGGATAAGAACGTGAACTGTGGCTATGTAACCGCAGCATTTACCGTATCTCCCGAATCCAGGGCTTTGTCATGTTGTGCTGACTTACCCGGAGACTTGAGCCTTGTATGCTGTTTCTGTTCGTCGGCTCATAGGTTTGCACTCCGGCTTCCTTCGGACGGTCCCTCACGGTTCCGCCCTTGCCTTCGGCTAGTATTTATGTCAATGTAACTCATTGACAGGATTCATATACAGGGGACTTTCACCCCATAAGTTCACGCCCGTGCCGGGCGTACACCAGGGCATTAAGGGCGACGGCAAAAAGCCGCCGCGCCTTATGCCCGCCGTTGGGCCAGAAGACAAGAATAGAGACGGCATGATAAGAACAAGCCACAAAGACAGGGAGCGTAATGGCTGTTAACTTCAAGAGTGACGATAGCTTCTTGCGGAAACTCGCGGTCGGGGCAGCCGGCACGAACGCAACTATCGACCGGCTGACCACTCTCGGGTTCAAACCGATTGAGCTTGAGCGTGGGTCTACCGGTTTCAAGATTTGGAAGAAAATCAAGATTAAGCGAGTTCGGGTTCCGGACATTCTCTGCTTGAAGACAGGTGTTCGATTTGAATCTAGAGGAAAGACCAAACCAGAAATCTCAATGTCACATTCCCTGAAAGATCCCAAGCGTGCGTGGGATGCTGGAATGAGGGATGACGATTACGTCACAATCGTCGTTTTCCAGCAAAGTGCCGAGTCCCCTATCGATTTGAAGTGCATCTCTCCTGTCCATTTCATCAGAGTCAAAGACCTTCGTGCCGCTTTTACCGCCAAAAAGGTATCGATCACGAAACCAAAGGGGGTGGAGGAGGGGTCGGAAATTCGTGTCGTTTGGACGTCTGCTGTTGCCAATCGGCGATCAATCATCTCCGAGGTGTCTGGAACACGTGTCCGATTAACTCCCTGTCTGTCTGGACGAGTCCAGACAGTGCAGTTGAGTCGAAGCAAAGGCGCGGTCACTTTGTCACCGCTATTTCGTATCGGTGAAACGGTTGAAGAAAATCAGATTGTAGCGGCCTCCGTGCCTGTGGCAATCGCCGTGGATTGTCCACCACCCGTGGATGAGGCATATTTCGTTGAAAAACTCGCCAGTATCAATCTAAGCGAACGGTATGCTGCCGCCAAGGCGCTGCGCTATCGGGGATATGCGACCGCACAACATTTCCTTGAAGATACGATGAACCACGCCGAGGAAGACATCTACGTGCAGCTTGAGGCCGCCGCTGCCCTTGCAGCGCATGACCATTCGGCTGGCTGGTCATTCATGGAAACCAAGCTGCGTAGCGCCGTCCTGGATGTTCCTCTAGAAACCCAGCTTGAAACTCTGATCGTGGTTTCGGAAATACCCAAGCCACGGAGTGAAGCACTGCTGATCGAGGTCCTGCAGGATTCGCGACGTGACGAGGAACTTAGGGCAGGGGCGGCGTGGGCACTCGGACAGTTCGCCACAGGTTCAGCGGCAAACGCGCTTGTCGAGACCTTCAATTCGACTGCGATAGACGTGAAAACCGAAGCAGCAAGGGCGCTTCTTAGAATTACAGGGCCACAAATCGCTCATGTGGTTGACTTGCTGAAGACGTGTGCACCAGATCAGAGAGACGGGCTCTCATGGGTGCTTGCAAGATCAGGAGGATTTGACCCGAACCCCATCCTTGTTCACGCGGACGACAACCTCAAGAGATGGGTCAGCTACATCGTTGGACATGGTAAGGATCATCTCGCCGAAGCCGATGTGAGTGCAATATGTCAGTCAGACCCTCAAGTCTACTTCGCTGCAAGCGTCCTGTGGCAGATCATAGAAAGTTGGGTTGACGGATTGAGTGAGTTCTAGGATGCAAACCCCACCACTATATATCACACGACAAGGGCGTGCCATTGTGGGCGATGCTTTGACTCTCCTAAAGGAGTTGGAGGACGATAGCGTTGATCTTGTGGTGACTTCTCCACCATTTGCTTTGCGGAGGCAGAAATCGTACGGCAACGTTGAAGAAACAGAGTATGTTGCGTGGATTACGCCTTTTGCCAGAGAGGTATTCAGAGTCCTCAAAAAGACGGGAAGTTTTGTCCTCGATCTTGGAGGTGCTTATCGGGCTGGCGCTCCGTCCCGTTCGCTTTACAACTTTAGGGTCCTGCTAACCTTCTGCGATGACGTAGGGTTTCACTTGGCCGAAGATTTCTATTGGTTCAATCCAGCCAAGTTACCATCGCCTATCGAGTGGGTGAACAAGCGCAAGATACGCGCTAAGGATTCCGTCAACACCATCTGGTGGTTTAGTAAGACTGATTTTCCGAAAGCTGACGTCAGAAAGGTGTTGGCCCCATATTCCGACCGGATGAGAAAATTGATACAAGACCCCGAAGGCTTTTACAAACCGAAAAAGCGGCCATCCGGGCATGATATTAGTGCAGGCTTCGGTAAGGACAACGGCGGGGCCTTACCGTCGAATCTGCTTACCATTCCAAATACCGATAGCAATTCAAGCTACCTTTGGCTCTGTAAAGAACTCGGGATGGTGCGCCACCCTGCGCGGTTCCCCTCCGAAGTGCCTGCATTCTTTATCAAGATGCTGACCGATGAGGGAGATATGGTTCTCGACATTTTCGGTGGGTCGAACACAACAGGATTTGCCGCAGAGGCGCTTGGCCGCAAATGGCTAACCTTCGACCTCAGCAGAGACTATCTGGTGGCTTCTATTTTTCGTTTTCTTGAAGGAAGACCTCTTGAGACAGTCCGTCGGATTCTTTCGGAACTCGTTTCGGACTACGCAGCCGTGATTCTCGAAGATGTGGTTTGCAGTCTCGGGAATAGTGGCAACACAAGGGCATCGAGAGACAACTTGATTGCGACAAGGAATGAAGCGAGACAGATGACATTGCTTGAAGAAAAGGCGGAATACAAGGCCCAACAAAGCGTTACACAGCGACGCGGTAAACCGCGCGCGTGAACTTGGTGTTCGCCCATGGAACATACAATGAAACAATCCCATCAGCAGGGGAAAATGAAATGAAAGTGACTGTCTTTAACGGAAGTCCTCGCGGACGTACGGGCAACACCCATCTGATCGTCGAACCGCTGCTGGAAGGAGCTAGACAGGCGGGAGGCGACACGGAGGAAGTATTCCTGGTAGAGCACGACATAAAGCACTGCCTGGGTTGCTTCAGTTGTTGGGGAAAAACGCCGGGGAAATGTGTTCATAATGACGACATGGCATCCTTGATCGCGCTCTTCATTGATTCCGACTATGTCGGCTTGGCCACCCCTGTGTATGGAATGTTTATGACAGCGCTATTGAAGAAGTTCACAGAGCGACTCATCCCCCTCAACATGCCGTATATTCACAAGAATGCAGATGGAAGCTTCTTTCATGACGGTCGAGTAAAGCGGTTTCCTCGTCAGTTTATGATAGCGAATGCAGGCTTTCCCGGTGAGCATAATTTTGACTTGTTAAAGGCATATATGGCTCTTCAGAATCCAGTACTGGAAATCTACCGAAACTGTGGAGAACTTCTGAGAAATCGGGAATTGGTGATATCCCCGGTGACACAGGGAAAGATATCGAATTACTTTGAAGCTCTTCGCAACGCCGGGAGAGAGATCGTCAATCGCGGCCAAGTGTCAGCAGAAATCGTGCGGCAAATCAACGAGAATCTGATAAGTGATGAAGATTATATGGTTCTCGTCAATCAGGGCTGGGATGAAGAACTCAAGGGCATCTGAATGCAGTGAGTATTGGGCGAACAATCGGCTGGTGCGGACACGCTAACGCGCGCCACACAGCCGTGCTGTTCGGCAATGATTGATAGGAATTTCCATGAACTATAAGCAAAAAATCGCGAAAGGTCCACGAGATCTCTTTCGGGAAATTGATGCCTTATGCGATGAAGTCGATAGCGCTACCCCAAATGTTGAAGAATCGGAGGAAACAAGCCCTATACACCGCGCACTTGAAGACCAAGAAGACCGTGAGCGAGTAAAACGAAAAAATCAATACTCGCAACTCCTGTCTTGTCGCCTTGTTGATGTGGAAATCCAGCCGTTCGAATCTCCCCGAGATAGAGCCTCCCTCACAATTCGAAGTGCCGTTGAGTGCTATCAAAATTCCGTGGAGATTGCAGAGGGATTTGCTCTTATCGAATTTCTGCTATCATATGACTTTATCGTTCTTTCAACGGGCAAGATTCGCCGTGACAAAGACCCAAGGGAAAATGAAGACCGTGTATTCACCTGGTTTATTCTCAGCAAGCCAAATACCATTTAAAAATGTTCAACAAGCTGGATGTCCAATTTTCAGCGAGTTGGAGATAAGTAAATACATCCGTTTGATTTTAAAGAGGATTGGGTATGAATTCTGATCTGATCTTTTACAACAGTCTCCTGAACGAGATCAAAAATCGAATCCGTCAGGCCCAGTTAAGAGCGGCTATCTCCGCCAATGCGGAAATGATACTGATGTACTGGGACATTGGAAGGATGATTCATCAACGGCAACAGATGGAAGGCTGGGGCGCCGGAATCATTCCCAGGCTGGCTAGGGATATTCGTAATGAACTTCCCGAGGTAAAGGGATTTTCTGAGCGGAATATCGGTTACATGGTTCGATTTTTCCGTGAGTACGGGGAACCCCCAATTTTGCAGCAAGCCGTTGCAAAATTGCCGGGATCACCCACCAAAGATGAAATATTGTTTCAGTCCGCGGAAAAGACCGCGCCAAAGGGTAATCATATAGATCTGCAACAGCACGTTGCAAAAATTCCTTGGGGACATAATATCTTGCTGATGGAGAAGGTCAAAGATCTCCATATCCGACTGTGGTACATACGGCAGACCATCGAACAGGGCTGGGGCCGGGATACGTTGGCAGCGATGATTAGAAAAAAGGTTTATGAGCGGCACGGGCAGGCGGTCAACAATTTTTCAAACCGTCTTCCCATGCCACAGTCGGAGCTTGCAAGTCGGATGCTCAAGGATCCTTACCTTTTCGACTTCCTGACCCTTGAAGAACCTTTTCATGAGCGGGAGTTGGAGACGGGGCTGATCCGGCATCTGGAACATTTTCTGCTGGAACTTGGGTCCGGTTTTGCCTTTGTTGGGCGTCAATATCATCTTGAAGTGAGCGACAAAGACTTTTATCTCGATCTTCTGTTCTACCACCTCAAACTGCGCTGTTTTATAGTCATTGAATTGAAGAAGGGTGACTTTAAACCAGAGTATGCCGGCAAAATGAACTTCTATTGCTCGGTGGTAGACGACCAACTCAGGAACGGTACCGACCAGGCCACCATCGGCTTGATTCTCTGCCAGACCAAAGATCGAATTCTGGCTGAATACGCGTTGCGCGACATTCACAAACCCATAGGCATTTCTGACTACGAATTGACCCGCGCCCTGCCGGAAAATCTCAAGTCCAGTCTGCCTACGGTGGACGAGATTGAGGCGGAATTGTCTCTGGACGTCAGCGGATGGGAGTCTTCAGAAAAAGGGAATGATATAAAAATTGCCGAACCAGGCGCTCCAGCGGACGCGAAAAAAACGCGCCTCTGAGCTTTGCTGTTCGGCGAGAGGTATACAGGAGCACCCATGAACGAGCACGATTCCCGTTTCTCGGAGATATTCCTTGAGGTGTATGAAAGCTTGCCCAGACAGGGGCCGGGCAACCGTGATTGCGCCGCGAGAGCACTCCGTCTCTGCGCGGGACTTCCCCGTACACCCATGATTGTCGATTTGGGATGTGGAGTCGGCGGACAAACGCTGCATCTCGCCGACCTGACAACCGGTTCCATCGTGGCCGTCGATAGCCATGCCCCCAGTATTGAACGGCTCAAGGAGACACTCTCTGCGCGGGATCTTTCGCAACGAGTCCATGCGCAGGTTGGTGACATGGCTCATCTGGAACTGCCGCTGGAAAGCTACGACCTGGTCTGGTCAGAAGGTGCGCTCTACAACCTCGGACTTCGGACCGCCCTTCGTGTCTGCCACGACTTACTGCGCCCTGGCGGCTACCTGGCGTTTACCGACGCGGTCTGGCGTAAGGAGAACCCACCTCCCGTAGTCAAATGCTGTTTCGACTTGGACTATCCGACCATGGGATGGCTGGCCGACGATGTGGCAGCGATACAAGACTGTGGATTCGAGCTCATTGGACACTTCACGTTGCCTGATGAAGCGTGGTGCGACGATTTCTACACTCCCATGGAGGCTCGTATTGCTGAATTGCGCGGCAATTATGCCAACGATGTTGAAGCCTTGGTCATACTGGACCGACTTGCCGAGGAGCCCGAGATGCACCGCCGCTATTCCGACTTCTACGCCTATGAATTCTTTGTTGCGCGGCGGCCTGCCACAACGTGAGGAGATCGAACAGAAAGTGAATGATACCTGCCACCTTTACACAGACCTGGCATGGCTGTGGCCAATGTGGGGCGATGCCGCCACTGAATACGCGCACTATTGCCAGCACGTTACAAGCCTGATTCGCCGGTACGCCAAGCGACCAGCAGTCACCTTGCTGGACATTGGATGCGGGGGCGGAAAGAACGTCCTGAACCTGAAGCAGGAGTTCAATGTCACCGGTGTCGATCTCAGTTCCACCATGCTCGAGCAGGCAAGAGATCTAAACCCAGAGAGCACGTTCGTCCACGGGGACATGCGGACGTTCCGACTCGGTAGGACATTCGATGCCGTCCTGATGGACGACGCATTGTCTTACATGACCTGCCTCGCGGACTTCGTGGCAGCCTTCCGCACCGCGTCTGCTCACCTGGACCCCGGCGGGGTTCTGGTCGCGACTCCAGACGTGACGATCGAAACCTTCCGACAGAACAAGACCATCGTCACGCCGGCGGCGCGCGCGGGAACGCGGGACGAACTCGATGTCGTCTTCGTCGAGAACGTGTATGATCCCGACCCCGCGGATGAACAGTATGAAACGACGGTCCTCTATCTCATCCGTGACCATGGGCGTCTCCGGATCGAGACCGACCATTGGACAATGGGTCTCTTCTCCCTCGACACCTGGCGGCGTGTTCTTCGCGAAACCGGCTTCGAGGTTCATGAAAGCCGGTACAATCCAGGAGAAGATGACTACACGGTTTTCGCCTGCGTGAAGGCGAGATGAATACCGAACCTGCAGGTGCAGGCGACGCTTTACAGCGCGCCTGACCTGCAGCGTTATGCATGAACAATAAACCACAAATTCAGAGTGATTATTACTATGAATCTTCCAACTGGTCTTCAGCATGTTATGGAAGTATATAGGCTTGTTCGTCGATCTCATCGTTCGAGAACAAAGGCAGTGAGTGAAGTAGCTCGAACATGCCGGGTGGATCCCCAGACGGTTACGTCAGCATGCACCAGAAGTCTGGAAATAGGAACACATGAATTTGACGAATTCCTGCGCTCCGAAAACTCCGAGGCTTTTTGCGAGCACTTGGTACGAAGATTCCCCCCTTATCAAATAGAAATAGAGGCCATTTTCGCCGAACTTGATGGCAAAAAGGACCAGGCTCCCGACGATCCACTCGGCGCGATAAGGGCGCTCTTCCCCGATGAAAAGAAGGATCTTCTTCGGTTGCTATTATTACACAACATTAGCAAGAGGCTGTCCGCATGCTCAGAGCGCCACGATATACCGGAAGACATCAGGCAAGAAGTCTTGGCGATACAGAAACAGATTGACAAAGCATAACAATGCGCTATGCAAGGGTGAATGGCCATGATTGACTTGGGGAATGTGACTTGAGCGAGTTTTTTCAACGAGTCCGTGATCTGATCAGTGCCGGTGAGGTGCGGATATCCGAGAATGGATACGATGAACTGGTAGAAGATGGCCTGACAGCAAGAGAGATACTTGCGGGCATTCTGACGTCGGTGGTCGTAGAGGAATACCCGGATTATCCTAAAGGGCCGTGTGTTCTTCTCCTGCAAAAAGATCGTGTGGGTAACCCCGTACACGTTGTTTGGGGTATCCCGAACGGGTATGACAAGCCGGTTGTTCTGGTCACGGCATACAGGCCGGACCCGGATCGCTGGGATGAGCATTTCTTAAGGAGATGATGATTATGAGACGCCGAAGAAAAACCAAGTATGTGCATGAAGGGCAGTACGTGGCTGAAGTGGATGTCGAACTTATCGAGGGCGAGGAGGCATGGTCTCCTTACCTTAGTGTTGACGACGCCTACAAACTCGATGACGTGCGAGATTCTCTCCGTAGAGGCGATCTGGTATCGGCTTCAAAATATGGCAAAATTTTCGAGCTTCGCCTTGTGGCACAGCAATAAGGTTGCATAACATCGGCATCAAGGGCGACGGCAAGAAGCCGCCGCGCCTTATGCCGCCCGTTAGGCTATACAAAGATGGACATTAGAGCTTGGAGGTAAAAGTAGGTTTTGAAATTAGCGTAAGTATCTTGTTTGGGTTGGAAGTGAGCATTAAAGCAACGATTAATACTTTTGTGGAGGTGTTCATGGAAAATTCATTCGTGTTGTTTGCATGCGTTTGGTGTTGGGTGGCGTTTCTGCGGGCCTAGCTGGGACACTTTCAACCCAAATGAGAGATTAGCGTTTTTTGATGGCCTGCTGATCCAGGAGAAACGAGAGAGGGTGCAAATCCCTCTCCCCGCACCAAAATTGAGGTGAATTTATGAATCTTAGGCTTTTTATAAAAGAAGCTCTCATTGATATAATTGGAGCCGTTGAAGATGCTCAAGCAACTTTGAAAAATGGGAAAGTAGTGCCAGAAGTAAATAAAAACTACAAATCAGTTGAAGTAGGCATCAGCGAGATTCAATCTGTCGAATTTGATATTTCTGTTGCAGCAGATGAAAAGTCAGGTAGTGAAGCAAAATTGAATGTAGTAGCGGCGATTGTTGGTGGCGGTATTAAAGGGCAAAGTGATTCAAGCACCGGTCATGTGGCGAGGCTAAAATTTAAAATACCAATTGAACTACCGCAGTCAAAAAAGGCCTAACCAATAAGGATTGATGAGACCTGCAAGGTTGCATTCAATCCTTTGTTCAAGTAGGCGCGGTCATCATATAGGGTAAAGCTTCGCAGGCGTTTGGGTTAGAGAGGAAGAACAGATTACTGTTGA
>Ga0302247_1002248_pt1 | contig 12815 bp, 7 predicted proteins | sample AAG_UR_Ile_MG_FD_193529 | JGI IMG/M metagenome (GOLD analysis project Ga0302247, IMG submission 193529) | Enriched activated sludge microbial communities from anaerobic digester in WTTP, New Holstein, Wisconsin, United States - AAG_UR_Ile | ecosystem: Engineered > Bioreactor > Anaerobic >...
AGAAGGAGTGGAACCCGGAGATGGAGGACAAGATGGCTGGAAAGGAACAGATGATCTACACGTGGACCGCGCGAAACTGGCGCGAACTGATCAAGCCGACGTCGGTCCGCATCGACGACGACACCCGCACCGCGGTGTACAGCAAGTTCACCTGCGAGCCCCTGGAGCGCGGGTTCGGCATCACCATGGGCAACAGCCTGCGCCGCGTGATGCTGTCCTCGCTGCAGGGCGCGTCGATCACGGCCGTGAAGATCCAGGGCGTGCTCCACGAGTTCACCACCATCCCCAACGTGGTCGAGGACGTGGCCGAGATCATCCTGAACCTGAAGGGCGTCGTCATCAAGAAGCCCAACCCGAAGCCGGTCCAACTCACCCTGGACATCAAGGGCCCGGGCGTGGTGACCGCTTCGGACATCCAGTTGCTGGACAACATCGAGATTTTGAACCCCGCCCATTACATCTGCACGCTGTCCGACGGCGGCCGCCTGCGCATGGAGCTCTCCGTGCGCTCCGGGCGCGGCTACATCCCGGCCGACGTGCACAAGGACGACGTGCTGGGCGTGGGCTCCATTCCGGTGGACGCCCTCTATTCCCCCATCATCAAGGTCAACTACACCGTGACCAACGCCCGCGTCGGCCAGCGCACGGACTACGACAAGTTGACCATGGAGATCTGGACCAACGGCACCGTGGAGCCCAAGGATGCCCTGGCCTATTCGGCCAAGATCATCAAGGAGCACCTGCAGATCTTCATCTCCTTCGACGAGCAGGACGAGCCGATCGAGTCCTCCGACTCCGGTCCGGACTCCGAGATCAACCAGTACCTGTTCCGCTCGGTGGACGAGTTGGAACTGTCCGTGCGTTCGGCGAACTGCCTGCAGAACGCGAACATCAAGTACATCGGCCAGCTCGTGCAGAAGAGCGAGACCGAGATGTTGAAGACCAAGAACTTCGGCCGCAAATCCCTGAAGGAAATCAAGGAGATTCTGGCCGAGATGGGACTCTCCCTGGGCATGAAGATCGACTGGTGGCCGGTGGACGGCCCGCCGCCCAAGCAGCCTGGTGGGAGCAAGAAGTAGTTTATTTGCAGAAAGCTGAGGTATTCTGATGAGACACCGTCATAGTGGTCGCCGCCTGGGAAGAAACTCCACACACCGCAAGGCCATGTATCGCAACATGGTCTCCTCGTTGATTGAACACGGTCGCATCCTGACGACGCTGCCCAAGGCCAAGGAGCTGCGCATCTTCGTCGAGCGGACCATCACCTGGGGGACCTCCCTGGGCGAGTTGGTGACCCTGCCGCAGGATCAACTGACCGCTGAGCAGCGTGTCCGTGTGCTGCATCACTACCGCATGGCCCGCCGCATGGTGCCCGATCGCGCCCTGCTGACCCGCCTGTTCCGGGAGATCGCCCCGCAGATGCTCACGCGTCACGGCGGCTACACCCGCATCATCAAGGCCGGAAACCGTCGCGGCGACAACGCCCCGATGGCCATGATCGAGATCATCGGCATCGAGAAGAAGGCCGCCCCGGTCGTCGAAGAGAAGACCGAGGAGAAGAAGGCCTAGTCCGGTCTTTCATCCTGCCGGCCGCATTTCTTCCTTTTCCCATCACGGAATGGTGCTATACATTCGGGGGCCCCGTAGCAGGTCCTTCTGGAGGTTTTTCATGCGCAATCTCGTTACATTCTTAATCATTGCCACTGTCGCGTTCGCCGGTTGTCGCGAGGACAAGAAGACGAACAACAACACCAACAACGTCAACAACGCCAACAACACCAACAACGGCGACACCATCTACATGGTGCAGGACGCCTCCCACCAGTACTTCGTGCAGGACGGGGACGAGGTGGTCCTCACGAGCAAGGTCGTCACCGCGGTGGACAAGTACGGCGACCGGACCGGCTCCTTCTGGATCTCCGAGGCCAACGGCGGCGCCTTCTCGGGCGTGCAGGTGTACAACACCGACACCACCAGCGCCTGGTGGACCGACCTGCAGGTGGGCGACCTGGTGACCGTCCACGGCCGCAAAATGGAGTACTCCTACCTGGATCCGGACACCAACGAGCCGCTCTTCGACGATCCCCTGACCGAGATCACCGAGGCCCAGGTGACCGTGCTGGGTTCGGGCACCCCGCTCACCCCCACCGACATCACCGCCTCCGACCTCAACACCGTGGAGACCGGCGAGAAGTGGGAGGGCGTCCTCGTGCGCCTGACCAACGTCCGCGTGTCCTCCGTCTCCGAGCGCGACGGCCGCCTCGAGGTCAACCTGTCCGGCTCCACCAAGGCCCAGGACGACCTGGTGGACCTGACCTCGGTGAACGAGGGCGTCTGCCTCTCCCGCCTGACCGGCGTGGTGACCTACTTCTTCGACTACTACCTGCTGGTCCGCTCCGCCTCCGACATCGAGATCGCCGCCAACGACGGTGACTGCGCCGAGATCGTGGACGAGATCTGCGACAACGAGATCGACGACGACAACAACGGCTTCACCGACTGCGACGACTGGGCCTGCACCGGCAACGTGGCCTGCCCGGCCAAGGCCGAGAACACCAACGAGCTCTGCGGTGACACCCTCGACAACGACGAGGACGGCCTCACCGACTGCGCCGATCCCTCCTGCGCCGGCCACCCCTCCGTCACCGTGTGCATCGAGACCAACTGCACCGACACCGTGGACAACAACGGCAACGGCTACACCGACTGCGACGACTACGGCTGCGGCAACGACCCGGCCTGCGCCGGCGAGTTCGAGCAGAACTGCACTGACACCGTCGACGACGACGGCGACACCTACGTCGACTGCCGCGACTTCGACTGCGCCGACGACCCGGCCTGCATCGAGACCAACTGCACCGACAGCACCGACAACGACGGCGACTCCTTCATCGACTGCGCCGACTTCGACTGCCTGTACACCGAGCCCTCCTGCGCCACCGGCAAGGAGATCACCGACGCCACGTGCTCCGACGGCCAGGACCAGGACGGCAACACCTTCATCGACTGCCGTGACTTCTCCTGCCAGCGCAGCACGCTCGTGACCGTGTGCGAGGGCAACGAGGCCACCTGCTCCGACGGCGTCGACAACGACGGCAACGGCTTCGTCGACTGCGCCGACTTCTCCTGCCGGTACTGCCACGCGACGGACCCCGAGCGTGATCGCGTCGTCGACACCTGCCCCCGCTGCGTCCACGAGTAATCCCCCGCGCCCGGTCCTTCGGCCCGCGCACCTTCCACCCCATTGAAAAATTGAAATTCCACCAAAGGGATGATAAGTTCCCCAACGGGGTCCAATGTGATCCCAGGTAAGGAATTTGTCGCCCATGGCTGAGTCGAGACGGAAAAAGGCCCCCAAAAAAGGCGCCGAGGCTCCCCAGTTGCACCGGGAGATGTGGGGAATCCTCTTTTTGGGGTTCGCCCTGCTGCTTGGCGGCGCGCTCATGTCCCTCCAGTTCGGGGACGGCCGCCTGATGGGGCCCTTCGGCCAGGCGCTGGCCCTGGGCCTGTTCTCCCTGCTCGGGCTGGGCAGCCATCTGGTGGTGGTGGCCCTGTTCTCCGTGGCCTGGGGCATCTTCTCCCGCCGCTTCTCCGTGCGCGACGGGCGGCTCTGGCTGGGGTACACCGGCGCCACCTTGTGCGGCACCGTGCTGTTCACGCTGATTTTCCAGAAGTACCGGCTCCAGGGCATGGGGGCGGGGGGGCGCACCGGCGAGGTGCTCGCCGCCCTGGGGATCTCCCTGGTGTCCAAGGCCGGGACGTTCATCCTGTTCACCATGGGGCTCCTGCTCTTCCTGATGCTGGCGACCCAGAGCAGCCCGGCGCGTGCCATCGTGGGCCTCGTGGAGGGGACGCAAGCGCTCTTTGCGGCCCTGGGCCGCCTGTTCACCGCGATCGGCCGGTTTTTTGTCCAACTCTTCTCCTGGGAGCCCCTGGAGGAGGACGGGGAAGAAGAGGAACCGGAAGAGCCGGGCGTCCCGGATCGGGCCGCCGACGAGCACGACACCGTGCCCACCTCTGCCGCGGCGCCCGCGCCCGACGAGTCGCCCGCGCCCCGGAAGGGGAAGGCCCCGAAAGCGGCGAAGGAGAAAGCCCCGGCTGCGGAGAAGCCTGCACCGGGGACCCCGGTCGCCGGAGCTGCAGCCTCGCCCTCGGACGCGATCAAACCCGTGGTGGCGTCCGGGACGCCGAAAAAGCAGGCCCCGCTGGTCGCCACGGCCCCCCTCGCGACCCCGGCTGCCGTCGGCCAGGACGCCGCTCATTCCGCCCCAGCCGCAACGGCGCCCGCCACGTCCGCGTCGTCCCCGGCCGCCGGCCCGGACGCCGAGGCCGACGGTGACGTGCTGATCCCCGGCGCCGCGGCCCCGCCCGCCGCCGGTGGTCCCCGCATCATCGAACTGGAGGCGACGTCGGCGCCCACCCTGCACCCGGTGTCCTCGTTCACCGACGAGTGGGGCCAGTTCCGCCTGCCGGATCCGGAGTTGTTGCACTACGAGCCGCAGAAGTCCGTCATGCGCGACCGGGAGCACATGCTCCAGCTGGCCGCCCGCCTGGAGCAGGCCTTCCTCGATTACAAGATTAAGGGCAGTGTGCAAGAAATACACGTGGGCCCGGTCATCACCATGTACGAGTTCGTGCCCGAGGCGGGCATCCGGGTGTCCCGCATCGAGAGCCTGGCCAAGGACCTCGCGCTGTCCCTGGCGGCCACCCGCGTGCGCATCGTGGCGCCCATCCCGGGCAAGAGCGCGGTGGGCATCGAGGTGCCCAACGAGGCCCCGCAGATGGTCTTCCTGAAGGAGATCGTGGCGGATCCGGCGTTCTCCCAGAGCAAGAGCAAGCTCACCATGGCCATGGGCAAGGACATCAAGGGCCGGGCGGTGGTCTCGGATCTCGCCAAGGCCCCCCACCTGCTCATCGCGGGCACCACGGGGTCGGGCAAGAGCGTGGGCGTCAACGCCATGATCCTGAGCATCCTGTTCCGCGCCTCCCCGCGGGACGTTCGCATGATCCTCATCGACCCGAAGATGGTCGAGTTCTCGATCTACAACGACATCCCCCACCTGCTGCTGCCGGTGGTGACGGACCCCCAGCAGGCCAACCTGGCCCTCCAGTGGGCGGTGCGCGAGATGGAGCACCGCTACCAGATGCTCTCGGACCTGGCCGTGCGCGACCTGGGCGACTACAACCAGAAGGTCGAGGAGATCCGCAAGCGGGGGATCGAGGACGTCCCCGAGCACCTGCCCTTCATCGTCATCGTCATCGACGAGTTCGCCGACCTCATGATGGTGGCCGCCAAGGAGGTCGAGACCGCCGTGGCCCGCATCGCCCAGAAGGCGCGCGCCGTGGGCATCCACCTGATCACCGCCACCCAGCGCCCGTCCACCGACGTCATCACGGGCCTGATCAAGAGCAACTTTCCCACCCGCATCGCCTTCATGGTGGCCTCGCGCATCGACTCCAAGGTCATCCTCGACCAGATGGGGGCCGAGGCCCTGTTGGGCAACGGAGACATGCTGTGGTCCAACCGCGGGCTCGCCCCCAACCGCGTCCACGGCGCCTTCATCTCCACGGCCGAGGTCCAGGCGGTGGTCGAGCACCTGCGCGCCCAGGGGAAGCCCTCATACGACATGAGCATCGTCGTGTCCGGCGAGGAGGGCGGCGGCGGGTTCGAGGACGAGCCCTACGACGCCAAATGGGAGGAGGCCGTGGACATCGTGGTGCGGGACCGGATCGCCTCGATCTCCTACGTCCAGCGCCGGCTGAAGATCGGCTACAACCGCGCCGCCCGCATGATCGAGCGCATGGAGCACGAGGGGATCGTCTCCGCGCCCAACGGCACCAACCAGAGAGAGGTGCTCCTGCCCCCCCGGTGATCGTGCATTTCTTTGCCTTCCAGACTGCATTTTCTCATAGATTTTCCTTGGATTTCCGGGGCTGTTTGAGTAACATCCAGCGAAAGAAAGGTGCAAAATGGCCATTCGAATTTCCATTGCCTGGCGAATCATCTTCGGCACGATTTTCACCATCATCCTCCTGCTCGGCGGCTTCGGCTACCTGAGCACCCAGCGGCTGGAGGTCATCTTCAAGCAGACCGGCGCCGAGCAGCGCAAGTCCTACATCGAGAACATCCAGCGGGCCGGCCGTGCCCAGCTCTTCTCGCTGCAGCGGCTGAGCGCGCCCTTCCTCAAGCTCGATCAGTTGCAGGAGCTCATGGACGCCATCCCGCCCATCGGCCGTGAGGACGCCCAGCTCGACGTCATCACCGTCTTCAACGAGAACGGCTACCTGGCCGCCTATTACGACAACCGGTACCCCACGGCGAAGATCCTGCGCGAGGACAAGGTGTACCTCGCGGGAGATCCCACCTTCACCGGCAAGCTCGAGGTCAACTTCAGCGAATTTCCTTTCAACGACGTGCTCACCAAGGTCGGCTCCGACGAAGCGAAGCCCCCCGCGGGCACCAAGAACCCCCCGGCGGGGCTGCCCGAGGGCCTGGACGTGCGCGCCAAGTCCGTCGCCGGCGTGACCGTGGTGGCCAAAAACGGCGAGGAGCGCATGCTGTTCGTGGGCGCCATCGTCGAGGAGGGCCGCTACGTGGGCAGCGTCGCCATGCTGTACAACCTGCGCGCGCTCAAGGACTACGAGAAGACGCTGGCGGCCGCCCTCAAGAAGAGCAAGGAGGAGACCTTCAAGAACCTCGTCCAGCTCGGCGGCATCCTGCTGCTCCTGGGCGTCCTGTTCTCGGTCTTCCAGGGCCTGCGCATCACGCGCCCCATCAAGAGCCTGGTGCGCTCCGTCGCCACCTTCGCCCACGGCGACCTGGCCCACCGCGTCAGGATCAAGACCCACGACGAGATCGAGGTGCTCGGGGACGGCTTCAACTTCATGGCCGAGAACCTGGTCATCCTGCTCTCCGAGAGCGAGAAGAAGGCGGTGATGGCCAAGGAGCTCGAGGTGGCCAAGACCATCCAGGACTCCCTGGTGCCGGCGTCGGGGCTCCACGAGTTCCCCACGCTCACCCTCGCCGGGCACTTCCTCTCGGCCTCCGAGACCGGCGGCGACTGGTGGTCGTACTACAAGATCAGCGGGGACCGGCTGATGGTCGTCATCGGCGACGTCACCGGCCACGGCGTGCCGGCGGCCATGATCACCGCCGCCGCCAAGAGCGCGTGCGACACGATCCTGGCGATCGAGAACCTGATCCCCGATCTGGATCAGTTCGCGAACATCCTGAACAACTCCATCGCGGCCTCCGGCAAGGGCCAGTTCTTCATGACCTGCTTCGTCTCGATCATCGATCCCGCGAAGAAGAACATGAAGTTCGTGAACGCCGGACACAACTTCCCCTACCTGTACCGGCCGGCCGAGGACAAGTTCATCCAGTTGATGGCGCGGGGTCCGCGGCTCGGTGAGCCGGCCGCCGCCAAGTACGAGATCAAGGACATCGACCTGCTGCCCGGCGACCTCATCGTGTGGTACACGGACGGCATCATCGAGGACGTGAACCAGGAGGGCGCCGAGTACGGCGACAAGCGCTTCCGCAAGAGCATCAAGGAGGCCAACGCCCTGGGGCTCGAGGCCTCCATCAAGAAGATCGTCGACGACGCCGAGGCGTTCTACGCCGGCGTGCCCCATCAGGACGACCACACCCTGATCCTGGGCCGCATCACCTTGTAACGCGAGGCACGGAGTTGCCATGAGAACCCACTTCCTTTCTGTCGTTCTGAGTCTGTTCGCACTCACCATGTTCGCGGATCCGGCCCACGGTCAGGCGACCTCCGGCAACATGCGCGAGGCCCTCGACCAATTGAAGAAGGGCGACAAGGCCTCCGACGCCGGCGACTTCGCCGAGGCGAAGCGGCGGTTCCAGCGCGCCACCGAGCTGGACAACTCCCTCGTGCCGGCCTGGGAGAAGCTGGCCTCGATCTACTACACCGAGGGCCAGTACCCGCGGGCCATCGCCATCGGCGAGGAGGGGCTGAAGGCGAACCCCGGCGCCGCCGAGCTCCAGTTGTGGACGGGCCTGTCCTACCAGATGATCAACCGCGTGCCCGAGGGCTCCGCCCTGCTGGAGAAGGCCGTGGCCGCGAAGCCGGGGTTGTTCCTGGCCTACTACGAGCCGCTGCGCAAGATCGGCCTGGGCATCTACTACCAGAAGACCGGGGCCGACGCCCGCGCGCTCGCCTCCTACCGCGCGTTCCTCAAGCACCGGCCCGTCGCCCTGCGCAAGGACGTGGACTACCTCGTGCTCTTCCGCGTGGGCGAGCTCGAGCTGCGCGCGCGCCGCGCCGCCGAGGCCCTCGCCGCCTGCGAGGAGGCGCTCAAGATGAACAACCGCTACTCGTCGGCCCTGTGGTGCAAGGCCGAGGCCCTGCGTCAGTTGGGCCGCTACGCCGAGGCGGTGCCGTACTTCAAGCGCGTGGCCTCGTTCGGCCAGAAAAAGCCCCGCGTGCTCATCGGGCTCGCGATCTCGCTTTTGCACTCGGGCAACCGGGACGCCTCGCTGTCCACCATGCGCCGGTACCTGACCTTCCGGCCGGCGGACCCCGAGGGCCACCAGGTCATGGGCGATATCCTGTACGCCACGGGCAAGCGCGAGGACGCAGTCCGTTCCTACCAGCGCGCACTGAAGCTCAACCCCGCCGAGCAGGCCTACTACGTCAAGACCGCGGTGTCCCAGATCCAGCTCAACCAGTTCGTGCCCGCCATCGGCACCCTCTCGCCCGCGCTGGAGAAGTGGCCGCAGGACGTCCGCATCCTCCTCCCGCTGGCGTACGCCTACATCCAGGACCGCCGCGCCGCCGACGCGCTGGCCCTGCTGGCGAAGGCCCCGCAGGAGGACTCGGCCCCCTACCTGAGCATCTACGGGCTGGCCGCGCTGCGCACCGGCAAGTCCGACCAGGCCTACGGGATCCTGAAGAAGGCGCTGGCCCTTCGGCCCGAGCATGAGGCCGACGCCGACCACCTGGTGACCGCCATCCTCGATCTGGCCTACCAGGCCGTGGTGGCCGGTGACGTGGCGAAGGCCACCGGGCTCATGTCCGAGGGTCAGAAGCTGCGCCCGAAGGATCTGCGCCTCCTGCGCAACCTGGCCATCCTCCACCTGATGCAGAAGAAACACGGCGAGGCGCTGGCGCTCCTGAACCAGGGGCTCGAGCTCGCCCCCACCGACTTCTACTTCATCCGGCTCAAGGGTCGCGCGCTTCTGTCCATGGGCAAGCTCGAGGAGGCCGTCGCCCTGCTCACCGACGCGCGCAACCGGTCCCGCCGCCTGTCCACCGACGTGCAGGCCCGCGTCGAGATGGATCTGGGCACGGCCCTGGCGCTCTCCGAGGATCTGGAGCGCGCGGTCGCCATGTTCACCGACGCCCTGGGCAACGCGCTCGCCGAGCCCAAGCTGGCCGCCCTCATCGAGATGAACCTGGTGCGCTCGCTCATCGCCCGCGCCGCCGCCCGCCTGGCCGACGGCCGCGGCAAGGAGGCCCTGGACGACCTGGAGTCCATCTCGAACTACAAGAAGGTCACGCTGACCAAGGACGAGGACCGGCAGATGCAGTTCCTCAAGGCGATGGCCAACGTGGAGCAGGGCAAATACAAGGAAGCCGAGACCATGATCGCCGCTTTGGGCAAGGCCGGCCCCATCGCCAACCTGTTCAAGCCGCCGTACGACACGTTCGGCCCCGACCTGCTGCGCGCCTACATCGCCTACCGCCAGAACCGGCTCGACGTCGCCCGCCGCGACTTCCGCGCCGTGGTGGACCGGGCCCCCGCCGAGATCAAGAACCAGGTCTACGCCTTTTTGCGCTCCTGCGACGCCATCGACGGCTCCCAGATGCTGGCAGGCGGCAAGTCCCAGGCCGCGCTGAACTTCTTCAACCTCATCCCCAAGGGCACCCTGGACGCCCCGACCATGCTCAACTACGGCCTGGCCCTCTACCAGTCCGGCCAGCAGGGCGAGGCCGTCGGCGTGTGGTCCCAGATGAACACGCCCCAGGCCGCCTGCAACCTGGGATCCCACTATCACAACACCGGTGACGCGCCCAACTCCGTCAAGTGGCTGAAGGTCTGCGTCGGCGCCGGCCTGGGCGGCCCCGAGAGCAAGACCCGCCTGGAGTTCAAGCAGAAGTTGTTCAACCTGCAGTAACCATCGAGGTGCGACGTGAGACGCCTTTTCATCCTGACCCTTCTCGTGTTCCAGTTCGCCGGCGCCGCCTGGGCCCAGACTCCGCCCGCCAAGCTGCGCTTCGGCATCTACGCGCCCAACGCGGCGTTCGCCTCCAACTCGGATCGGTGGAGCTACATCAAGAGCGTGGAGAACGTGATGTCGTCCACGCTCAAGATCCCCTGCACGGGCAACGCCTACGCGGCCGAGGGCGCCTTCGCGGGGGCCGCCGGCCAGCTGGACTTCGCCATCGTGGACGGCATCTACCTGGCCCGGGGCAACAAGTGGCGCGTGCTGGCCACCTCGCTGTACGGCGGCGGCGCGCGCGCCCCCTGGGGGCTCTACGCCAAGGCCGGCGGCACCTTCCAGTCCCTCAAGGGCAAGGTGCTGGTCATGCCGACGTTCGGCGGCAACACCTCCTTCGCCGAGGGCATGCTCGGGGGTGAGATCAACGTCACCCAGTTCTTCTCCGCGGTGAAGAACGTGCCCGACATCGCCGCGGCCGTCTCCGCGGTGCAGACCGGCGGCGGCGACGCGGTGTTCGCCCCCACGGCGATGGCCGCGGGCCTGAACCTGGTCTTCAGCGTGGGCTCGGTGCCCAACGCCTCCTTCGTGCTGATCAACGCCAAGATCCCGGCCGACATCGTGGCCAAGGTGCAGGCCGCCATCGCCTCGGTCGGCTCCGGGGCCATTGGCGGCATGGGTCCCGCCGCGGCCGGGGGCGTGGCCTTCGGGCGCTCCACCGCCAAGTTCCTTTCGGCCCAGCCCGCCGTCATGCGGTTCCAGTTCCGCGGCTTCCTGAAGCCCTTCGCGGGCACCTACGAGGAGAGCCCGCTGGTCGATCATTTCTGGATCCTGCCGAAGTAGCGCCGCGCGCCTGGCGATCTCTTTCCCTGACCCCTCCGGGTTCGGAGGAGAACCGAAAACCGTTGACCATCGCGGGCGCGGGGACTAAGGTGCCGAACCCGGAGGGTGTCGATATGGCTACGCAGTTGTCCATGGCCCGCGAGGGCGAGATCACGTTGCAGATGCGGCAGGTCGCCGAGGACGAACACCTGGACCCCGAGGTCCTGCGCGGGCGGGTCGCCCGCGGCGAGGTGGTCATCCCGTACAACCGGCACCGCACGTTCCGGGCCGTGGGCATCGGGAAGGGTCTGCGCACCAAGGTCAACGCCAACATCGGGGCCTCCGAGCTGCGCAAGCTCGAGCAGGAGGAACTGAAGAAGCTCGAGATCGCCGTGCAGCACGGCGCCGACGCGGTGATGGATCTCTCCACCGGGGGCGACCTCGACGAGATCCGGCGGATCATCCTCGAGAAGAGCCCGGTGATGATCGGCACCGTGCCGGTGTACGATCTGGCAACCCAGGGAAAGATGGACCCGCTGGTGCCGGACGAACTGTTCGCGGTCATCGAGAAGCACGCCCGGGCGGGCGTGGACTTCATCACCGTCCACTGCGGCATCACGCGCCAGACCCTGCGCGTGCTCGACACGATGCAGGCGCCCCGGCTGTGCGGCATCGTCAGCCGCGGCGGCTCGCTCATGGCCGCCGACGTCGCGAAGACCGGCCGCGAGAACCCGCTGTACGAGCAGTTCGACCGCCTGTGCGCCATCTGCTTCGAGCACGACGTGACGCTCTCGTTGGGCGACGGCCTGCGCCCGGGCGCCACCGCTGACGCCAACGACGCCGCCCAGATCGCCGAACTGATGGTGCTCGGCGAGCTCACCCGCCGGGCCCGCGCCGCGGGCGTGCAGGTGATGATCGAGGGTCCGGGCCACGTGCCCCTGCACCAGATCGTCGCCGGCGTCCAGCTGCAGAAGCGGCTCTGCGAGGAGGCGCCGTTCTACGTGCTCGGGCCGCTGGTCACCGACGTGGCCCCCGGCTACGACCACATCACCTCGGCCATCGGCGGCGCCATCGCGGCCGGCGCGGGCGTGGACTTCCTGTGCTACGTCACCCCCGCCGAGCACCTGCGGCTGCCCGACGCCGACGACGTGCGCGAGGGTGTGATCGCCGCGCGCATCGCCGCCCACGCCGGGGACCTGGCCAAGGGGGTCCCGGGCGCCCGGGAATGGGACGACGCCATGAGCCGGGCCCGCAAGGCCCTCGACTGGACGGAGATGTACCGCCTGGCGCTGGACCCCTGCCGGGCCCGCCAGCTGCGGGAGGGCTCCGAGGCCGCCGGCAGCGACGTCTGCACCATGTGCGGCCCCCTGTGCGCGGTGCGCACCGACAACGCCCGCCAGCGGATGACGACAGGACCCGAGCGATGAGCCTGGCCGACTATTACCGCGGCCGACGGGTGGTCCTCACCGGCGCCTCCTCGGGCATCGGGCGGGACCTGGCCCTGCTCCTGTCCTCCTGGGGCGCCCACCTGGCGCTCACCGCGAGGCGGCAGTCGCTGCTCGAGGAGGTGCGAGAAGAGGCCCGGAAGGCCGGCGCCGAGGTCCTCGTCCACGCGGCGGACGTGCGCGACCGTGCGGCCATGCAGGCCATGGCCGACGAGGTCCTGGCGCGCTGGGGGCACGTCGATCTGGTCATCGGCAACGCCGGCGTGGGCGGTCTGAACCCGGCCACCTGTTTCGACCTCGAGCTCCACCGCAGCACCATCGAGATCAACTGCCTGGGGCTCGCCCACACGCTGGTCCCCTAC
>Ga0302247_1002265_pt1 | contig 12730 bp, 8 predicted proteins | sample AAG_UR_Ile_MG_FD_193529 | JGI IMG/M metagenome (GOLD analysis project Ga0302247, IMG submission 193529) | Enriched activated sludge microbial communities from anaerobic digester in WTTP, New Holstein, Wisconsin, United States - AAG_UR_Ile | ecosystem: Engineered > Bioreactor > Anaerobic >...
AATATATATATTATAAAAGACCAACTGATATATCTCTGCACTTTTAACATTTATCCTTAATATTCTAAATTTGATGAATATAAAAAACACTATTCACCATAAAATAAAACCAGACCTTCTCGTAAATCCCTTATAAACTGAATTACTTCAGATCTATACTCTGGAACATCATCCTCTACAATATCACTCTCTACAATATCACTCTCTACAATATTATCCTCTACAATATCATTCTCTACCTCATCTTCTTTATCTCCCAGAACTTCTGATAAATGTTTTGTTTTAAAACTGCTTTTTTCCAACTCAGGTTCTGATTCTATTTCTCTTATATCATCAAATCTGATGGCTTTCTCTGACTGTCCGGGTTTGGGACCTTCTTCTATAGAACGAATTAAATCTTCCTTTTCTTCCTTAGACAGAGGAGGTACAAGCAGAGAAAGCCTGTTCTGTCTGGCATAATCTGCCATTTCCTGAGAACATTTAGTTTTAACCCTCTGACATGCTTCACGATTAAGTTTATATTGCTCTCTTTCTTCAGAAGATAATTTAGAAAGCAATATAGTATCAATTTTTTTAAGTGTATAATCATATTCAAACAATTTTTTTTGATATTCCTTAAGTTTTGCCTGACTCATAAATGAGCCCCCCTTATACGTATGATAAGTGATGAACTTTCATAGCTTTTAATTAAAGACTTTTTATCAGAATCTCTCTGGACTTGCGGTCTGAATAGCCAGTGTCGAGTATAAACAAAACTCTGCTAATTCTTAATTATTTTAAAATATTCTATATTAAAAGGCTTTTTCCTAGCTAATTTTAACAAAATGTTAACAATTACTTATTTACTTTTATAAAGTGAAATGATAATATAGATTTGGTCAAGGGTTTATATTTTAACAAACTTCTAAAGAGGAGGAGAATTTAGAATGAAAATATCCGAACATAGAGCAAGTCAAGTTGGAACTCAAAAAAAAGCTCCTAAAAAAACTGAAAAATGCCCCATCCTCGAACAGACAGATGCGGTTGTAATAGGCCAACATCTTAAAGAAGAAGGTATGGCAACTCAGTTAAAAGGAAAGAAAATACAGGAAGAAGCAAGAACAGAATTTAAAGCAGAGATAGAAGATTTAAAAACCAGTAAAAAAATGAAAGCAGAAGCAGAAGCTTTGAAAAATGCAGGAGAAGAAATAGAAAAAGCAGGTCATGAAGCAGAAGCAAGTTCCATAAAGAAAATGGGAGAAAATATGGACAAAGAAAAAGCTGCCCACGCAGCAGAAGCTGCAGCAGCAGACAAATTCGCCACAGGTGTAGTAGATAGTGTAGGTGCTATGTTAATAGGAGAAATTGCCAAACAGGGACTGGCTATGGGGTTAGAGGTAGAGAAAAAAGCTGATGAACTTGAAAAAGCATCTCTAGGGAAGATTGAAACAGCCATAGCTGATAGAGAAGCAGGAGCACAAATGGTTAAGGAAAACGCCGAAAAGATAGGTCAGTATCTTAATATAGAAGTTGAAGGAGATAAGATTCAAGGAGAAGGTTTTATGGATTTAGAAGAAGGTCTTAGTAAAACTGCCCAGGGTGCTGATCTCCTCGGTAAGGCCAAACTGGATTTCCAGGTTGCCCACGGTTTAGAAAAAGAAGGAAACATAGCTGCAACTGAATCAGCAAGACTGGCTCATAAAGCAGCAAAGAAAAAAGAGAAAGCTGCCGCAAAAGAAGCAGTTGCTACCCAACTGAAAGGTAAAGCAGCAGAATCCGATGCAACAGCTATAGTAAAAGATAAAGAAGCAGAGTTTCTTACAGCAGAAGGAGAAAAATTTGATTTGCTGGCTTCTATAATAGCTAAAAAAACTGCTATTGACGAAGAATTTGCTGCTGACCTGCAGGAAGTAAAAAGTGATTATAAAAAACCTTTCCTGGAAGATGCTTTACACCACATAGAAGTACAAACTGACATAAAGGCAGAAAGAGAAAAAGAGGCAGATACTTCCTTTGCAAAAGCCAGTGCAGAACAAAAAGAGGCAAAGAAACTTAAAACAAAAGCAAAAGAACTCAGAGAAGGAGCAGCAGAGTTAGAAACATGTGCGACCCATCTGAAGGGAAAAGCTGCTATAGAAGAACAGGCTTCAGCTGCTAAAGGAGAAGTATCAAAACAGAAACTTGCCGAAGCGGGCGCAAAGAAAACTGAAGCTACAGAGAAAAAGACAAAAGGTTCTGCCCTCAAAGCAGAAGGCTTACAGCAAAAAGAAGACGGTCTCTTTGCTGTGGAACTTGGAGAAGCCTTTGAGGGAGCAGCTACAACTCTGCAATCTGAAGCTCTCAAGAAAGCACAGCTTGGAGATGTTATAGAGGATGCAGACTTCTCAGCAAAACAGGCAGCTCTTAAAGATTTAACTGCTGCTCATGAAGCAGAAGGAGAAGCTCTCAAGATTCAGACGGAAGCTCTTAAAGTGGCAAAGACAGCTCAAGAGATGCATGAAACTGCTATAAAAGACAAAGAGGCTGCCTATGAGGAAATTGTTACTCAGAGCACTCTTGAAGCAGAAGCTATACAGGGTCAAAAAGAAGCCCTCGGTGAATTTATGGAAGCTGATAAAACCATTCATAAAGGTAGAGATATACAGGCCGCCGGAGAAGTTAAAGCAGAAAAGAGCAGGAAGAAGAGAGAAAAAGCTATTGAAGATCTCAAGGAAAGTGCTGATAAACTTAAAACCGGTAAAGCTGTGGAAGGCAAAGGTGCCAAGTATGTGGGACTTGCAGAAGAAATATTAAAACAGCAGGGTGGTCAATAAGAGTCAATCTATAATTTAATAAGTTAAAAGGTGAAAGGTGAACCGTGAAAAAACTTATTCTTTCGTTTCACCTTTCACTTTCCATCTTTCAATATTGTTAAATTATTAGATTATGTTTAAAGCTATCAGCAATCAGCTTAAGGAAAAGCTGAAAGCTGATAGCTAATAATAATTAAATGACAAAATTTTTATTATTACTTTTTATATTAATATTAACCTGTACGGTTTTATCAAAAAACACAAAAAATCTCCCTGGGGTAATTCAGGATCACGGAGAAATGATTCTTATACCAGAAGGAGATTTTTTAATGGGAACTTCAGAAGAAGAAATTAAAAAAATTGCCAGAGAATTCAAAAAATCATATAAATATTTTCTTTCTGAAACACCAGAACATAAAGTATTTCTATCAGCTTACTATATTGATAAATATGAGGTAAGTAACAGACAGTATCAGAAATTTATAGAAGCAGGTGGTTATGAAAACCACATCTTCTGGACAGAGGAAGGCTGGATCTGGAAAGAAAAAAATGTCTATGAAGAACCAAAATGGTGGCTTTCAGGTCAGAATAAAAGTGGTATCAACCATCCTGACTATCCGGTGGTAGGTGTAAGCTGGTATGAGGCATATGCCTATGCTAAATGGGCAAATAAAAGGCTGCCTACAGAATCAGAATGGGAAAAAGCATCCAGGGGAACAGAGGGATTTATATATCCATGGGGAATGGAATGGGATATAAATAAAAGTGTTTCTATGGGAAAAGAAATTCAACCTGTAGGAAGTATAGAAGAAGGAAAATCTTCTTATAGTGTTATGGATATGTCGGGGAATGTATGGGAATGGTGTTCTGACTGGTATGATCTTCTCCCTATAAAAATCCACCCGGTCCAAAAGAAGGTCAGTATAAAATCCTCAGAGGCGGATGTGGTGGAAATTCACATTCCTATTACTTCAGATGCTCAAACCGCCACTGGGCCAAAGAAAATTTCTGGGATGCCTATACGGGCTTCAGATGTGTGAAGGATATATAACAGTTTATGTTTTATGGATTATCCACTCACTGGACTCTAACTACGTCCCACCAGAAGTCTCCATTTTTATATCTTACTGAAGCTATGACATATTTTATTGTTTTTCCCTCTTTCAGAGCTAAAGTAAAAGGAGAAATATCTGTTCTTTCATCTGATATGGCATGATGCTTTTTATTCAGCCCGTAACATTCTAACTCTTTTATATCCTCTGGATTTCCAATCCAGCTAACAGTTAATTTCTCACTATTATAGTCAAAAGCAAGGTAATCTTCCAGCTCTTCTTCAGGAACTTCTTTTATTTCCTCTTTTTCAAAAGAAGAAGATAGCCGTGGAAGCAAATTTATATAGCTTTTATCTGACTGTAATAATCTGCTCTGAAGAGAGATTTCTTCATTTATATTACCTATTCTTGTTATAAAATCCGGATGACTGCTCATCCAGCCTGGAAACCATAAGGTATCCCTTTTCTCTTTTTCCCACATCTTAAAAAGTTCTGAAAATTCATGAGGGTTTCTACCAGACTGAATAAGCATCTGAACACTGGAAAGATCGCATTCTGTTTCATTATCACGGCTGTATTTAGGTTCAAATATATATGCATCAAGATATGAAAGTATTTGAATTGGCCTGTAGGCAACACCACCTGTGGCAAGAATAGCTACAGTATAAAAAATCTCCTTTCTTTTCATTCTCTCATAGAGTTGAGAAAAATGCTGGGCCTCTATATGAGTTATTTCATGACCTATAATTGCTGCTAACTGATCATCTGAAAGATCCATATCCAGAAGACCACGAAATATATAAACATGCCCTCCCGGGAGGGCGAAGGCATTTACCTCCTCAGAATCAAGAACACTGAATTTATAAAGAAAAGGCCTGGTAGTGAATCTGGAAAGATCACGGCCAATACGCTGAATCCTTTCTACAGTTTCTGGATCTCTGTAAAGATCATAATAGGATTCTACTTCCAGAGCTATCTGATGACCAAGTATTATTTCTTCTTCTGTAGAAAGTTCAAAATAACTGCATCCAGTAGTTAAGAAAAGAGTTATAATTACAATACTTAATATTATTTTACTTATAGCCTTTTTCATAGATAATCACCTTTCATATCGTGATGCGTGACGGGTGGGTGCAATTAACTTCTCACTTTTCACCTCTCACTCTTTCCAGTTTCTTTATAGCTTCCTTAATAGCCCTTATAGTTATTATACTTTCTTCCTCATAAAGAGCATTCCTGAGTGCTACAAGTGCTTCTTTATCTCCAAGATTACCCAGAGCACGGGCAGAATTTTTACGAACAGAACTATATTCATCCTTAAGAGATCTCATAAGAGGCATAAGAGCCATCTTATTACCTATTTTCCCAAGGGCAATAGCTGCTTCTCCTCTTACATATTCATTCATATCTTGAAGAGAATTGATAAGAGAATTAACCCCTTCAGGGGAGGAAATATTACCAAGAGAAATAGCTGCTTCTCTTCTTATCTGCCAGGTATTATCACTCAGTGCATCTATAAGGGGGTAAATTAATCGTTTATCATCGGGAAAGTTTCCTAAAGCTCTTACTGTATACAATCTGACTACAGGTTCACCATCTTTAAGAGACTTCAATAAAGACTCTATAGCTCTGCTGTCTTTAAGTTTTCCGAGAGCATCTGCAGCATATAATCTAACTACAACATCCCTATCATTTAGAGCATCTATAAGAGGATAAAGTGATTCTTTATTCAGAGTTATATTAGAGAGTATATAAGTTGATATAGCTCTTACAATCTCATTATCATCCTTTAAATTAGGTGTAATTAAAGATATGGACTGTGGTTTATCCAAATCTATTAGAGATTCTGCTGCATATCTCTGGACAAAATAGTCTTTATCATGAAGTGCCTCTACAAGAGGTATAACAGCTTCATCAGCACCGGTCCTTCCAAGCTGTAAAGCTGCAAACCGTTTTATATCCATTTTTTCATTTCTCAATGCTTTCAGGAGATAATTCACAGGAAGAGCATGAGGAATATTAGAAAGAGCTTCTTCTGCACTCAGTCTGACTGAATTATCTTCATGCAACACTGCTTCCATAAGCAAAGATTCAATATGTAGATCATTGCTATAACTTAAGGCCCAGAAAACAGAATGGCGTATTATATCAACATCAATACTTAAAGAATTTAAAAGAGCTTCCCTTGCCATGGGAGTATTTATCTTACCAAGAACCAGAGCCGCTCCGGCTCTTTTTAGTTCAGAAGAAGAATCATCTTTTAATACGTCTATTAAATCATTTACAGCATTCTCTCCAAGAGATGTCAATATTAATATAGCCTGATGAGATACCATAGAACGACTGTCATCCAGAACATCTATAAGAGGTTTAATACATGTTTTATCAGCAAGACCTGGTAATGATTCAACAGCGCCAAGACGAACTCTGCCACTTTCATCTTTCAGTGCAGAAAGTATAGAGGAAAGGGTTTTTTTATCTTTAAGACTTCCCAGAATTTTTACAGAATAATAACGAACATCTGAATCATCATCTTTTTCTAAAAATTCTATAAGCCTTGGCTTTAATGTATCCAGTAAAGCAGGATTACCAATATTATAAAGAGCTAATATTGCATTCATACGAACAAGCTCATCAGAGTCATCAAGATATTTCATTATTACAGGGGCAGTGCTATAATCTTTAAAACTGGAAACTGCCTTAATTGCAGAAGCCTGAACTTCTTTATCCTTATCTTGAAATAAAGCAAGAAGAGGCTTATAAGACCTTTCATCTTTAATTAATCCGAGTACTATGGCAGATCTTAATCTTATATCTTTATTATCACTCGATAGAGATTTTATAAGTGGTTCTACAGTATCAGATCCAATATCAACAAGTTTCCATATAGAATATTGAACAATTGTATCATTAGAAGAAGACAGATCTGTAATAAGCTTTTCTATAACTTCACTACAAAAAGCATTTTTAAAAGATAAGATAATTATAAAAATAATTAATATTACTATTTTCCTCAATGAAAGATCTCCTTTGTTTAATAGTCAGTTATCAGCAATCAGCCAATCTGTGTATAGAAATATTAGGCGTCATAAAATCACATTAATTCCGATAATTTTAAAATTCTCCAATTCTCCGTTGAAACCTGCTTAGAATAGTTAAATTATTATTAGCTTTCAGCTCCTAATACGAATTATTCATCAAGTGTACTGATAAAACAGCCTTGAGGCTACTCCAAAAAAATATGAATGCTTATACTTCTTTACCTGAGGCAATATCCTTTAAATTTCGACATGTAATTAACTTAGAACTTCCTTTAAATACGCCATCTTTTTGTCCTTCGGAGAACTTCGTTTTTCCGTAGCCTCAAGGCTGTTTTTACTACGTTTGATGGCAGATTGATATAAACTGAAAGCTGAGAGCTGAAAGCTTTAAACATAAAAGGTTTATTTTTACTGAAGCTAATAATTTAACTTATTTATTTTCTGAATAATTTTTTGTAAAAACTCTAATTGTCTTATTAATTCTCTTATGTTATAATTTTGACATGTCATCAAAACAGAAAGAAAAAATTCTATCTTTAATAAAATCACTGTCACATCCAGACTATTCAGAAATAGAGAAAGCCTATAGGGAGTTAAAAAAATCAAAGAGTAAATTTACTGTTCCTCTTTTAATTAAATCACTTCAGGACAGAGAACCTCTGGTAAGAAAATTTTGTGCAGATATACTGGGTGAGAAAAAAGAACCTGATGCAGTTCTTCCCCTTATTGAAAACCTGAAAGATCCAGATGTAAGAGTTATAGTATCAACCATAATAGCTTTAGGAGAGATAGGAGATAAAAGATCAACAGAAGAAATTGCTTTGTTATTAAAAGATGAAAGCCCTTTTTTTTATTTCATTCGTCTCTGTGCCATAGATGCCCTTGCAAAAATAGGGGATTTAATTGTTGTACCAACTCTGATAGAAGCCATTAAAGAAGATGATATTATATTTATGAGAAGTATTGTGGAAACACTAATAACTATTGATCCTCAAAGTGCAGTATCTCCTCTTATAGAGATCCTCCAGGATAAAGAATCACTCTGTAGAGATCATGCTGCAGAATTTCTTGGATTACTTGAAGATAAAAATGCTATAGACCCTCTTATAAATGTCCTTAAAGAAGAAGATATAGAAGTTAAAATATGTGCACTTCAGGCTCTAAGTAAGATTGGTAGAGAAGAATGTCTTCTGCCTCTTATAAATATATATAAAGAGGAAAATAACAATATTTTTAAAAAAACCATACAGGAAACTATTAAATATATTTTAAAACAGATTGAAATAAAAAATAATAATAATCTCTCTAAAGAATTAATTGAAAAAATTTTCTTTTCTACCAGATGAATTTTATTGACTTTGTTCTACTAACTCAGAAAAAAGAGGATTTTGATTAATTTTATTGAATTTTTCAAATAATTACTGTAAAATTTTATCTTCAGGGGAAGATTCCTGCCTTCAGGCAGGTGATAGGATAAGGGGCAGGTTGACAAAAAGCTAACAATATGCTATAAATTTAATTAAGGAGATTTTAGCTAAAATGAGAATGTCAGAGGAAGATAAAAAAAAGAAATTTGATAAACAGAGAAAAACCTTACTTAAGACAAAAGAAAAGCGTAAAAGTCAGAGACCTCTGGTATTTGAACTGAAAATAGACACTTCTCATCTTAACAAAGAAGAACAAATAAAATTAAAGATGTTTTTTGTAGAAGCTAAATGGATATATAATCACGTACTTGCTATGGAAAATGCCTTCGAATATGACAGTAAATCTCCACTGGTTAAAGTATTAAACAAAGACAGAGAAATTGAAGAAAGAAAGCTTAAATATCTACCTGCAAAGAACCGTCAGGATGTGCATAATACATTAAAATGGAATATCAAAGGATTACACTCCACAAAAAAAATCGGAAAGAAAGTCGGGAAATTAAAATTTAAATCAGAGTACACTGCCATCGAATTATCTCAATATGGAGTAACTCATAAGATAACAGGAAGAAATAGAATAAAAATAAATGGAATAAAAAGATATTTAATAGTGAGAGGTCTCCAGCAGATAAAGTCACAATATGAACTGGCCAATGGGAAATTAATAAAGAAACCTTCAGGTTATTATATAAAATTAACCTGTTACATAAATATAACATCAGACCATATACCCCGGATAAAGAACCCGTCTACAGGGTTAGATTTTGGAATAAAAACAACAATAACCACATCAGTTGGAGAAAAGTATAATATATCTATTGGAAAAAGTGAACGCCTGAGACGTATACAGAGGAAATTACACCGTCGTCGAAAGAGTTCAAAGAATAGATATAAAATGCAAATGCTCCTGAGGAGAGAATATGAATATCTGAATAATTGCAGGAAAGATAAGGCCAATAAGATAGTGTCAAAATTATTAAGAGAAAATCAGTTAGTAATAATGCAGGATGAAAATATAAAAGGATGGCATAAAGGGTTATTTGGAAAAGAGGTTCAATATTCTGCTTTAGGAACAATTAAATCTAAACTGCAAAAGTCAAAACAGGTACTTATAATAGATAAATATGTTCCTACAACGAAAAGATGTTATACCTGCGGTAATATGGTAGAAATTGGTCTTTCTGAAAGAGTATATCATTGTGATAAATGTGGTTTAACAGAAGATAGAGATATAAAAACTGCTAAAACAGTATTATATGAAGGACTATCATCTGTTAACTATATACCGATACCTACGGAACATAGGGAAATAACGCCTGTGGAGACGAAACCTCTACTCCAAACCTCCGGGTGTGGGGCAAGTATCGTCTGAGAAACAGGAAGCCTTTCCCTTCAGGGGAAGGTAGTTCACTAAGAATAATTAAGAGTCACTTTTACATAGTTTAAGGTTGAAAGTTTAGAGTGAGAATAATAAATATAATAAAAACCTTAAACCTTAAACTCTAAACTTTAGAAAGGAGTTCCTTAATGCTTGATAAATTAAGAGACCTTGTTCCTCGTAAAAAAAAATCCAAAGATTTTTATAATCCTGCTTTACACGATATTGAGAAGGAACAAAAAAAATATCAGAATATAATTGATAGCGGAAAAGAAGATGTTATTGCTTTCTTTAGATTAGGAAGAATTTATCAACATAAGGAACAGATAGATTTAGCTATAAAAAACTACGAAAGAGCTCTCAGTATTAACCCCAGTGAAGGAGAGGTTCATTATAATCTGGGCAATATATATTTCAAACAGGAAATTTTTGAAAAAGCTCTTGAAGAATTTGAAAAAGCTTTTAAAGCCATGCCCAAAGATATATACACTTTGAATGCTCTTGGGAATACTTATTTTAAATTAGGAAGACCTGAAGAAGCCATTAAATACCATGAAAAAGCTTTAAAACTGGATCAGGAAGATTTATATTCCTATATAGGAATTGGAAATATTGCACTCAATCAGGATGATATAAAAAGTGCAACAGATTATTTTAACAAAGCATTGCAGATAAACAATGAATCTGCTCTGGCCCATAACGGAATAGCAAAGGTATATCTAAAACAGGAAAAACTACAGGATGCTATGCTGGAATTATTACAGGCTATAAATCTGGATGCAAAATTGCCTTCTGCTCATTTCGATTTAGGTAAAATTTACTATGAACAGGAAAAATATGAAGAAGCAATCTCAGAATTTCGCAAAGTAATAAGTTTTATTCCAAACTCTATGTCAGCTCGTGATATGTTAAGTTCATGCCTTCTAAAAACTAATAATATTAAAGAAGCTATAGAAGAATTAACTTCTATTATAACAATTGATGATAAGAGAGTTTCAGCCTACAGTAAACTTGGAGTAATCTATTTACAACTTGGAGAATATGAAAAAGCCCTTGAAGTATTTACTATAGCAATAGAGATTGATCCGGAACTCACATCTGCACATAATGGTCTTGGTATGGCCTATTCTTCTCTGGGAAGACATGAAGAAGCCCTACTCAAATTTCAGGAGGTAACTATTCTGGACCCAAAAAATGCATCTGCCCACTGTGGTCTCGGTGCTATATATAAAAATCAGAATAAATTATCAAAAGCTAAAATGGAATATAGTAAAGCATTGGAACTGGATCCCACTTTTGCTCTCGCCTACTACAGAATGGGAACCATTTACGCAGAAGAAGGAGAAACTAATAATGCTATGAAAGCATATAAACATGCCCTGGAATTGGATCCAAATATGGCCATAGCCCGATACAGTATTGGAGTGCTTTACAAAAACCAGAAAAAAATTAATAAAGCTCTTATGGAATTTACAAAAACCATAGAATTAGATAAAAATATTCCGGAAGCCTATATTGAAATGGCTAATATTTATAAAAATCAAAATAATATAGAAGAGGCCATACGTAATTATAAAAAATCTATTGAATTAACTTCAAGCAGTATAATAGCTTATAGTAACCTTATAATGCTCTATGAAGAGATGTCTGAAACAGATAAAGCACAGAATATTTATAAGGAAGCATTGAACATTAATCCACAAATAGGAAATATACATTATAAAGTAGGTCTCCTCTATGAAGAAAAAGGAAATCTAGAAAAAGCTATAAAAAAATACACAGAAGCTTTGAATATAGAATCTGATATTGGATTAATACATTATCATCTTGGTAGAGGATATTATAAACTAAAGAATCTAGACGAAGCAAAAAAACATCTGGAACATAGTATTCAACTGAATCCTGCTATGTCAGAGGCCTATGTAGAACTTGGAAATGTACTTTTTGATAAAAAACAATGGGATAAAGCTCTGGACATATATAAAAAAGCACTGTCAATTGATCCTGAATTAAAAATACTATTTTCCAATATAGGAAAAATATATCAGAGACAGGGTAACTTGCAAAAGGCTTTAAATGCTTATGAAAATGTATTAAAATTCAATCCGGATGAACCGGAGATATATTGTAATATGGCACAGTGTTATGTGGAACTTAAGCAGATCGATAAAGCAACACTCCTGTATCATAAAGCCATATCAATAAATCCGTCTCTGGATATACCTCATTTCAAATTAGGAAATATATATAAAAATCAGGGAAAAAATGAAAAAGCTATTGAAGCCTACAAAAAATCTATTGAATTAAATCCCAAAAATTATATGGCCCTCTGTAATATTGGTAAAGCATATAAATCTATTAAGATGCTTAAGGAAGCTATATATTCATATCAAAAAGCCCTGGAGATAAATCCAGCCTTATCTTCTGCCTGCTATAATCTCGGAATAGTATATGAAGAAATAGGAAATGAAATAGAAGCTATTAAACATTATGAAGAGGTTTTAAAATCTAACCCGAATCTAGTTGAAATTTACTGCAGACTTGGCAAACTATATGAAAAACAAAAAAATCTAAAAGCTTCTGTGAGATCCTTTAATAAAGCTCTGGAAATCGATCCGAATAATAAAGAAGCTAAAAGTAACCTGGAAAATATGAGAATATTATAATTAATCACTATAGCCCATAGCTTCAAAACCCCAGATTATAGCTTCTTTCAAAGACAAATTGGTCTGTCTTATTCTACGGGACATAATTTTTAATAAAGAGATAAAGAGTTTAGCTGCCATTTTAGAATCTTTTTCCAGCATTGTCAGCAAATTCTCATGGCTGATAACCAGAACAGTTGTCTTACCCTGGGCTCTGGCAGTAGCAGTTCGAGTAAAATCCTCAAACATTGTAAGTTCTCCAAAAAAATCTCCCGTGCCAAACCTTGCTATAACAGTATCTGTCCCCTCTTTCACCTGTTTTGTAATAGCTACTACACCACTTTCTATTATATAAAGTTCTCTCCCAACAGTTCCTTCACGAAAAATAATAGCTTTATCGGAAAAACTCTTTTTAG
>Ga0302247_1002271_pt1 | contig 12690 bp, 10 predicted proteins | sample AAG_UR_Ile_MG_FD_193529 | JGI IMG/M metagenome (GOLD analysis project Ga0302247, IMG submission 193529) | Enriched activated sludge microbial communities from anaerobic digester in WTTP, New Holstein, Wisconsin, United States - AAG_UR_Ile | ecosystem: Engineered > Bioreactor > Anaerobic >...
AGCCCCCGATCCCGCCCCCGCCACTGTCTACCGTCCACCTCACATACCCCATCCGGCGCCTGCCTCGCCCCCATCACATGTCAGCTTGATTTCCCCGCACCAATCCCGTACTTTTTTCAGGGTCGTCGCACCCACGGAGAGCCGATGAAGGAACGCTTCATGGACCCGCAGGACACGCTCATCGGCCAGACGGTCGGGAACTACCACATCACCGACGTGGTGGGGGCCGGGGCCATGGGCCAGGTCTTCCTGGGCGAGCACCCGCAGATCGGCCGCAAGGTCGCGGTCAAGGTGCTCAACTTCCAGCTCTCGTCCAACTCCGACATGTCCACCCGCTTTTTGTCCGAGGCCCGGGCGGTCAACCGCATCGACCACCCCAACATCGTGCAGGTCTTCGACTTCGGCACGCTCCCCGACGGGCGGCTGTACCTGGTCATGGAGTTCCTCAAGGGCCGCGACCTGGGCTCGTACATGGACGAGAAGCGCCGCCTGTCCCTGCGCGAGACCCTGGAGATCCTCGAGCAGCTGGCGTCCGGGCTCGACGCCGCCCACGAGGCGGGCATCGTCCACCGGGACCTCAAGCCCGACAACATCTTCCTGGTCGAGGGCAAGAACGGCCTGCAGGTGAAGATCGTGGACTTCGGCGTGGCCAAGCTCCTCGAGCCCGACCTGCACAGCGGCGAGCGCACGGCCACGGGCCTGATCATGGGCACGCCGGCGTACATGAGCCCCGAGCAGGCCACCGGCGACGTCAACAACATCGGACCCGCCTCGGACCTGTACGCCCTGGGCATCATCGTCTACCGCATGCTCTCGGCGCGGCTGCCCATCGAGGGCGACTTCGTGCCCCAGATCCTGCTCAAGCACATCTCCGAGCCGCCCACGCCCATCTCGAAGTTCCTGCCGGACTTCCCGCTGGCCGTCTGGGAGGTGCTCGCGCGCACGCTGGCCAAGGCCCCGGCCGACCGCCCGAAGACGGCCCGCGAGTTCTTCGAGGTCTTCTCCTTCGCGGTGGACCGCATGGCCACCAGCCGCACGATGACGCCCTTCGAGAGCACCGAGGGCATCACGCTGGATCCCCTGCCGCCCCACGCCCGCCCCCGCGCCGTCGTCGCCCACCGCCGCGGGTTCGTCGCCGCGGCCGCCGTGGCGGGGGTGCTCGTCGCCGGCGTGCTGCTCTGGGCGCTCTTTTTCCACGACGGCGGCGCCTCGGACGGCCCGGAAAAATCCGCCGCGGATCCGGGGCCCATGGCCCCCGCCGACGCGCCGGCCCCGATGGATCCGCCACCCGGACCGCCCGCCGACCGGCCCCAGCCGGCCCAGGTGCACAAGCTGGTCATCAACGCCGACGCACCCGAGATCCCGGTGCAGGTCAGCATCGACCGCAAGAAGCCGGTGGCCGGGACCACCCCGTTCGAGGTGTTCGCCCCCACGGGCGCGTCGGTGCGCATCACCTCCGAGCACCCGCGCTACCGCGGCGTCATCCGCGAGGTCATCGTCACCGTGGACCTCGAGATCAACCTCGAGGCCGTGAACCCCGAGCCGCCCGCGACCGACATGCCTGCGGATCCGGGGACGCCGCCGGCGGACATGCCGGCGACCGGGTCCGTCCCGCTTTCCATGAGACCGGCGGTGCCGGCCATGACGCCGGACACGCCGATGATCGGCGAGGACGACACGATCAAACCGATGTTCTGAGGACGCCCGCCCCGTCTGCGCCGCCGTCCTCCGGAGTCTCCCATGCGTCACCTGTTGCCCGTGCTCCTGTGCCTGTCGGTCTTCGCGCCCGTGAGCCTGGTCCGGATCGCCCCCGCCCACGCCGCGGGCGACCGGGAGAAGGCCCGGCTCCACTACGAGCAGGGCGAGAAGTACTACCGGCAGGGCGAGTTCCAGAGCGCGCTCGAGGCTTACAAGAAGGTCCTCGAGTACGTGGACTCGGCCGAGATGTACTACAACATCGGGCAGTGCCACCGCATGCTCAAGGAGTACGAGAAGGCCCTGTTCTTCTACCGGCGGTACCTCTCCAACGTGCCCAACGCGCCGCACCGGGAGATGGTAGAGCGGCACATCGCCGCCATGACAGCCGAGCTCGAGGCCCAGCGGGCCGTGCCGCCGCCACCCGACGCGCCGCCGGGACCGGGCAAGGTCATCGTGATGGTGCAGCCGCCGGGGTCCCTGGTGTGGGTGGACACCTTTGACGGGCGGCACGTGGGGACGACCCCCACCGTGCTCGACCTGGAGCCAGGCAAGCACGTGATCCTGGTCCGCAAGGACGGCTTCTTCAAAAAGACGTTCCCCGTGGAGGTGCGCCCCCGCGAGCTCGCCACGGTGGAAGCCTCCCTCGAGGCCGACCCCGACGCCATCGCGCCCCAGCCGGTGCCCCCCACGCGGGAGGACGGCGCCGACCTGTGGCTCTGGTCGGGCGTGGCCGGCTCCGTGTTGTTCGCCGCGGCCACGGGGACCTTCGGCTACCTGGCCTGGTCGAAGAACCAGGACTGGAAGAGGAGCTACGCCGCTGCCGACCGCGACGACGGGCAGTTGTACGGCAACCTGGCCACCGGCTTCGCGGTGCTCACCGTCGGGCTCGCCGCCGTCACGATCTGGGCCGCGCTGGCCAAGGACGATCCGCCAAACCGGAAGAGGGACCGGCGGGCCTGGTTCGTGGCCCCGGCCTGCTCCGGGGATGGCTGCGGCCTGGCCTTCACCCTGGAATTCTGATGAACCCTGAACCCAAGGAGAGAACCGACATGAGACGCACCCTGTTCCTGCACACGCTCCTGGCGCTGACGGTGGCCGCGGGCCTCGCCGCCTGCGACGGCCCGAAGAAGCGGACCGTCCCCGAGACCGTCACGCCCCCCGTGGAACCCCAGAAGAAGGCGACGCCGGCGCCCGAGCCCAAACCCGAACCGGTGAAGGTGGTCGACGTGAACCCGTTCCTCCAGAATTCCTGGGGCACGCCCCACGAGATTCCCCCTTTCGAGAAGATCAAGCTGGCCCACTATCTGCCCGCTTTCGAGCAGGCCATGCGGGTCCAGAAGGTCATCATCGGCTCCATCACGGCTGAGAAGGAGCCCCCCACGTTCGCCAACACCATCGAGCCGCTGGAGGCCTCGGGCCTGCCGCTGGCCCAGGTGGCCAACGTCTTCTTCCTCATCGCCGGCGCCGACGTGAACGACGAGATGCAGAAGCTCCAGCAGGAGGTCACGCCGATCCTCACGCGTCACCAGGACGACATCCTCCTCGACGCCAAACTCTTCGAGCGGATCAAGACGCTCGCCACCGCGCGGGTGCGCTGGGCGGGCACGAAGGAGCAGCGCATGGTGCTCGACAAGTGGTACAAGAACTTCGTCCGCGGCGGCGCGCTCCTGGGATCCGAGGACCAGAAGAAGATGCGCGCGCTCAACGAGGAGCTGGCGAAACTGAGCCTCAAGTTCAACGAGAACCTGCTGGCCGAGGTCAAGCGCTTCGAGCTGGTGCTCACCACCGAGGCCGAGCTCGAGGGGCTGCCCGAGTCCGTGCGCGCGGCCGCCCTGGCGACGGGCAAGGCCCGCGGCAAGGAGGGCAAGTGGGTGTTCACGCTGGACAAGCCGTCGTGGATCCCGTTTTTACAGTACTCGAAGCGCCGGGATCTGCGCGAGAAGCTCTACAAGGGCTACATCACCAAGGGCGACCACGGCGACGACCTGGACAACAAGAAGATCATCTCCCGCATCGCCGCGCTGCGCGTGCAGCAGGCGAAGCTGCTGGGTTTCACCCACTTCGCCGACTACGCCCTGGACGTCCAGATGGCCAAGAACGCCAAGGGCGTCTACAAGCTGCTGGACCAGTTGTGGAAGGCCGCGCTGCCCAACGGGAAGAAGGAGGCCGCCGCGCTGCAGAAGTTGATCGATCGCGAGAAGGGCGGCTTCAAGCTGGCCTCGTGGGACTGGTGGTACTACGCCGAGAAGCTGCGCAAGGAGAAGTACGACCTGGACGAGGAGGCCCTGCGCCCGTACTTCAAGCTCGAGAACGTGATCAACGGGGTGTTCGACGTGTCCGGCAGGCTCTACGGGCTGAAGTTCGTGGAGCGCAAGGACCTGCCCAAGTACCACGCCGAGGTGCGCACCTACGAGGTCCAGGAGGCCGACGGGAAGCTGGTGGGCGTGCTGCTCGCGGACTTCCACCCCCGGCCCGGCAAGCGCGGCGGCGCCTGGATGGGCGAGTACCGCCAGCAGGTGAAGCTGGGCGGCAAGCACGTGCACCCCATCGTCACCATCGTGTGCAACTTCACGCGCCCCACGGGTGACACGCCGGCGCTGTTGTCCTTCGAGGAGGTCAGCACGCTGTTCCACGAGTTCGGCCACGCGCTGCACGGCCTGCTCTCGAACAACACCTACCCGCTGGTGACCAGCACCAACGTCCCCACCGACTTCGTCGAGCTCCCGTCCCAGATCATGGAGCACTGGGCGTCCGAGCCCGAGGTGCTCCGGAGCTTCGCCAAGCACTGGAAGACCGGCGAGGTCATCCCGCCGGCGCTGATCGAGAAGATGACCAAGAGCCAACTGTTCAACCAGGGCTTCGAGACCGTCGAGTACCTGGCCGCCGCGCTCCTGGACATGGCCTGGCACACGCAGACCGACCCCGCCGAGCTGGACACCGACGCCTTCGAGAAGAAGACCCTCGCCAAGCTCGGCCTGATCCCCGAGATCATCGCCCGCTACCGCAGCACCTACTTCGCGCACATCACGGGCGGCTACGCGGCCGGCTACTACTCGTACATCTGGTCGGCGGTGCTCGACAACGACGCCTTCGAGGCCTTCCGCGAGGCGAAGAACGTCTTCGATCCCGCCACCGCGAAGAAGTTCCGCACACTGCTCTCCTCGGGCCACACCGCCGACCCCATGGACCTGTACAAGGCCTTCCGCGGCCGCGAGCCGAAGATCGAGCCGCTGCTCAAGCAGCGCGGCCTGAAGTAATTTCCTCACAAGGGAGTGCGGGAGCTCTGCTCCCGCGTGGTCTACCTTTGGAGTGCGGCGACCCGACCGGCACCCGGTCGACTGGCGCCGCGGGTCCTCCCCGCCGGGCGACCGGTCACCGGTCGCACCGCGGGCACTTCACTTCTTCTTCTTCCTGTTTTTTTCTCACCGGTCGTGGCCAAACCGCCACGACCGGCCGGTCTCCGACGGCTTCTCGTTCATTCTGGTATTGCTTTCACGCCTGGTGGCGGGTGTAACTATTTGTTATTATTCTATCTTTTCTTTCCGGGAGAGCATCTCGGAGACTGCAGATGCCTGCAGTCTCATACCCTCTGGTCAGGGGGACGCCGGCCCGGCCACGAGGGTCTCTTCCACGCGCTGCTCGGGACGGCCGAGGCCGGAAATCCCCCCGACACCCCCCTTTGGGGCAACTGACGTGACCTCGTGCTTATCGTCGTCAAAGGGAGTGCAGGCGACCGAGGAGGGTCGCAAGCTCTGATTGCGCGATGGTCATGGGGCCGATGCCCCCGGGGGCGTGGGTGATGGCCGAGCACGTCCGCCGGGGTGCCGTGGAGGGATCTTGTGGCCGGTCAGTGGCAGCCGGTGGTGTCCAGGATGCAGGAGGCGGAGCAGACGAGGGTGCCTGTCAGGCCGAAGCTCTCGCAGGTGAAGTCGTTCAGGTCGGCGCCGTCGCAGCCCTCGCCGTGGGAGGACTGGATTACGCCATCGCCGCAGCGGCCGTAAGCGGCGCAGTTGGTGACGTCGAACGTGCAGGCCGGGCCACAGGCCAGCTGGCCACCGTAGTAGTTCAGGGTCAGGCAGGTCGCGCCGCCGAGCGTGGCGCCGTCGCACTGCTCGGCGAAGCCCGCCTGGACCACGCCGTCGCCGCAACGTCCGGCGGCCTCGCAGAGTGAGACGTCGAGGCGGCACTCGGAGTCGCAGAGGAGCTCGCCGCCGTGGTAGCCCAGGCTCAGGCAGGTGTGCCCCATCAGGTTGTCGGCCTCGCACTCCTCGAGCTCGGTCATCTGGACGAGGCCGTCACCGCAGGATCCGTGGGCCTCGCAGTCGGCGAGGTCGAGGGTGCAGCCGGCGGCGCAGGAGAGTTCACCGCCGTGATAGCCCAGGGTCTCGCAGGTGTCGCCCCCGAGGTTGGTCCCGTCGCAGGTCTCGGCGTGGTTCTCCTGGATGACGGAATCTCCGCACATCCCCACGGCCGCGCAGTTGGACTCGTCGAACCGGCAGGCCGTGTCGCACAGCAGGATGCCGCCGTAGTAGCCGAGGTCCTCGCAGGTCTGGCCGTCGAGGTCGGCGCCCTCGCACTGTTCCCCGTACATCCGCTGCAGGTCGCCGTCGCCGCAGCGCCCGAAGGTGGCGCAGGCGGTCTCGTCGAAGCGGCAGTCGTCGTCGCAGGCCAGCGTGCCGCCATAGTAACCGAGTCCCTCGCAGGTGTTGTCCTGCAGGTCGGTCCCGTCGCAGGCCTCGAGGGGGGCCTGCACCTGGCCGTCACCGCACACCGCCTGCTCCTCGCAGCCCGAGGAGTCGAAGCGGCAGTACTGATCGCAGGCCAGCGTGCCCCCGCGCAGGCCGAGCAGCTCGCAGGTCTTGCCGTCCAGGTTGTTCCCGTCGCACTGCTCGCCGAAGTTGGTCTGGATCGTGGTGTCGCCACAGCGGTCCGTGCACACGGCGTCGTCGATGGTGCAGTCCGCCCGGCAGGTGAGCGGCGCGCTTTGACTGTAATAGCCCAGGTCGGAGCAGTCCTGCACCGTGAGAGCGCTGCCGTCGCAGGCCTCGCCGGGATCGAGGAAGCCGTCCCCGCAGTTGTCCGTGGTCTTGACCTTGGCGTTGCAGGCGAGAATTGTCAAGAGGATGACGAACAACGACGTGCGATGGACTCGCATGGCGGACTCCTTCCGGCCGTGAGGGCCGTGATATTTCTGTATAACGAAATTTCCGTGCTGTGACAACCCGCCAGTTGGCCGGAGAGCCTGGCCCGGGAGATCCCATCCCACGGTCACAACGGTGTCGCGCCTTGGGCGGCTTCTTATCGGCGTTGGGTCGAAGCGGGTGAACCTTTTCCTTCTGCGGGAATCCAAGGTCCCGGAGCCGACACCCACGCCCGGGTCGCCTCCGGGAGACCGCATGGAACACCTCGACGACACCGCCCTGGTTCAGTTGATGCGCGCAGGCGACGAGCAGGCGCGGGACCAGTTCGTCCGCCGCTGGCACGGCCCCTGCCGCGCCGTCGCCTATGCCATCCTGCGGCACCTCGAGGACGCCCAGGACATCGCCCAGGAAAGCCTGCTCCGGGCGCTGTGCCGCATCGGACAACTGAGTGATCCCCGCGCTGCGGGGCCGTGGGTGCAGGCGATCGCGTGTAACCTGGCCCTGACGCACCTGGCCCGCAGGCGTCGGCAAGGGATCCGGGTGGATATCGACGGCATCGCCCCGCTGCCGGCGCCGGAGCGCGGCTGCCTGCCCGACGCCGAGGCCCTGGCGCGGGCGCTGGCCGACCTGACGGAGCCCGAGAGGGCCGTGTTCGGGCTGTACGTGCTCGATGGATTGAGCCACGCCGCGATCGCCGCGCGCCGGGGCCTCTCGGCCACGGGCTCCCGGCAACTGCTGTTCCAGGCCCGCCGCAAGCTGCGCGAGAGCCTGCACGTCGCGGAGTTGTCGCCCTGAAGGTGGCGGGGCGTGGTCGCCGGGATGACGCGCGCCCGGGTGAACCTTTTCGCAGCCGGGAGGCTCCAAGGGACCGCAGGCGTTTTTCCGGGGGCGATGTGCCCCAGGTCATCACCACGAGAAGGAGATGCGACATGCCGAAGAAGACCTTTTTCATCATTCTTATGTGCCTTGGACTCACCGGTTTGGCCCTCTGGGCGTGCGAGGACGGCGGGAGTCCCGCCAACGACGCCAACAACATCAACAACGTCAACAACGTCAACAACGTCAACAACGTCAACAACACCAACAACGTCAACAACGTCAACAACGTCAACAACGTCAACAACACCACCACCCTCCCGACGCCCGACTGGACCGAGGCCACCCACGGCAGCAGCGTCGACCCCGACTTCACGACGGTGTTCCCGCAGGAGTCGATCCAGCGGTTCGCCATCACCGTCACCCCCGAGCAGTGGGCGATCCTGCAGCAGGAGCTCGACGCGAACCTGGCCGGTGGACGTCCGACCCCAGGCTGGGAGCCGGGATTCGTGCCCTGCACCGTTCGCTACGGGGACCGGGACTGGTACCAGGTCGGCATCCGGGTCAAGGGCAACTCGAGCCTGACCGCGACCTACAGCCGGGGGATCGAGAAGTTCTCCTTCAAGCTCGACTTCGACGAGTTCGAGGACACCTGGCCAGAGATCAACGACCAGCGCTTCTACGGCTTCAAGCAGTTGAACCTGAACAACGGCTTCGACGATAACTCGGTGATCCGGGAGCGGGCCGCTTCGGAGTTGTTCCGCGCCTTCGGGATCCGCGTGGCCCACACGGCGACGGCCGTGGTCACCATCGACGTCGGCGACGGGCCCCTGAACTACGGGGTGTACTCCCTCGTCGAGGAGGTCGATGACACCGTGATCGACACCCAGTTCACGGGGGACGGGAACCTGTACAAGCCCGACGGGCCGGCCGCTGCGTTCGCCGCCGGCAACTTCAACGAGGTCGAGATGGTGAAGAAGAACAACGAGGATCTGGCCGACTACTCGGACGTGCGCGCGCTCCACACGGCGCTGCACGCCGTCACGCGCACCACCGATCCCGCCGCCTGGCGAGCCGGTCTGGAGGCCGTCTTCGACGTGCAGGTGTTTCTCCGCTGGCTCGCCGCCAACACGGCCATCCAGAACTGGGACTCGTACGGGATCAGTACGCACAACTACTACCTGTACCATGATCCCGACACCGGCCTGCTCACCTGGATCCCGTGGGATCACAACGAGGCCTTCACCAACGGCAAGGACCGGGGCGTGCTGACCCTGGGGATGGACGAGGTCAACTCCTCCTGGCCGCTGATCCGCTTCCTGCTCGATGACGGGGTCTACAGGGCCGCCTACGAGGAGCACCTGCGGGTCTTTGCCACCGAGGTGTTCACGCCCGCGCTCATGATCCCCCGCTACACCGCTCTCGCGGCGCTGGTCCGCGCCGACGCCATGGCGGAGACGGCCCCGCGGACCTTCCTGCGCACCCCGTCGGACTTCGACGTCGCCATCGACCAACTCAAGGCCCACGTGCAGACGCGCCAGGACCTGGTCATGGACTTCCTCGGGCTGTGAGCCCGTCCCCGGTTGACAAATCCATCGGAATAGGGAGAAGGCCACCAGGCTACAGGTCTGGCTCGAGCGGGGGCCGCATCCCGCGGGGATGCCGCATGCCGTCTCTTTGCGGGGGCATGGCGTCGTCGGGACGGCGGTCGTCGTCTCTTTGCGGGGGCATGGCGTCGTCGGGACGGCGGTCGTCGTCTCTTTGCGGGGGCATGGCGTCGTCGGGTCGGCGATCGTCGTCTCTTTGCGGGGGCATGGCGTCGTCGGGTCGGTGCTCGTCGGTGGCGGGGCTCAGGCGACGGAGCTTCTCCCGCTGCCCGGGGGTCAACACCGCGCGGATGTCCAGCGGGATCGTCAAACGAAGCGTGTCGCTCCGAAGGCGCAGCTCGTGGATGCGTCGCAGCAGCGTCAGGGCGAGCTCCCGGGGGACCTCCGGGCGTCGCAGGACCTCGTCGAGCTCCCGCTCCAGTCCGTCGAGCTCGAGCTTGATCCCGGCCAGCTCGCGCCGGCCGGCGTGGGTCGTGTCGAGGATGGTCTTGACCTGGTCAGGGGTCAGGCCCAGGGAGTCCCGCAGGTGCAGCAGGTTCCGCTCCACGCGCTCGAAACCGTCGGCCCTGGCGGGGCCCGGCGCGTCCCGGACGGGACGGGGGCGCTCCTGTTCCCGGGGTTCGGGACGCAGGCGCACGATCAGCAGGGCCGCCGAGGGGATGAGGACGGCGATGAGCAGGGCGATCCAGTTCTGATTTTTCATGACGGATCCCTCCCGGTGCCGGTGGGAAACGCGAGCCGCTCGTAGGGCGCGAGCGCCTCGGGGAGCGCCAACTCAGGCTCCTCAGACGGCAGGCCACGGTGTGCCTCGGCGCCCGAAGGGACCTGCGGTTCCTCCCGCGGCGCCGGGGTCGGGGCGAGGCCGAAGTGCAGGATCAGCACCGCCGCGGTGAGGGAGGCGGAGAACAGCGGCCAGAGCAGGGGGGTCCCGCGTCTGGTGAGGCCGCCTTCGTAGCGCGCAGCCCGGGCCAGCGTCAGCGCCAGCTCCGGATCGGGGAGCTCACGGCACATCGCGGCGCTGAGGTGGAGGATTCGATCCCGGTAGTCCCTGCAGCCCGGGCAGGCGGCCAGGTGCCTCTCCAGCGCCTCGTCGGGCTGCGCGCCGGCCAGGGCGGCCAGCTCGCGTTCGATTCTACGACAATCGGGTGACGATTTGCGCATTTTATACCTCCGGCCCCAGGTGGAGCCTCATCTTCTCCACGGCTTTGAACAGATTGGACTTCACGGTCTGGACAGGGCACTCCATGATCCCGGCGATCTCCTCCAGGCTCAGTTCCTCCCCGTACCGGAGCACGAAGGCCGTCCGCTGCCGGTGCGGGAGCCGGTCGACCCCGGCCTGGATCCGGGCGGCGAGGCCGGGATCCGGCAGCCCTGCGTAGGGCGCCGGGGCGGTCTCCACCGCGGGATCCCCGTAGGACAGCAGGCGGTTGAGCCTCATCCAGAGGCCGTGCTGCCGGCGGCAGCAGTTGATCACGATGCGGATGAACCAGGTCCTCATTTGCGCCTCCCCGCGGAAGCCCGGGAGCGCACGGTAGGCATTGAGGAAGGCCTCCTGGACGGCGTCCCGGGCGTGCTCCTCGTTGCCGAGCATGCGCCTGGCGATGGCGAGGGCCATCGGGCCGACCTCACGGGCCAGATCTTCAAAGGCGGTCTCCCGCGGGTTCGGTGCCATCCGGAACGGCCCTCGCTTCTCTCCGTCCATTGGAGTCAGGTGGCGTGGCCCGAGTTTACTGGAAAATCCGGCCCGAGTGGAGGGGGCAGTCGCGGGGTCGCCGGCGACTCGCTCCGACGGGAGGACGGTGCACTTCGGGCTAGGGCGTGTCCCACCCGCGGCGGGAGACGCCCGCGCGCACGGTGTTGGTGAGCAAAAGCGCGATGGTCATGGGGCCGATGCCCCCGGGCACGGGGGTGATGGCGGCGGCGCGCTCCGCGCAGGGGGCGAAGTCGAGGTCGCCGGCGAGGGTGCCGTCGTCGAGGCGGTGGATGCCCACGTCCACGACCACGGCGCCGGGGGTGATCCACTCGGGTTTCACCACGCCGCGGCGGCCGGCGGCCACGATCAGCACCTCGGCGCGGGAGACCTCGGCGGCCAGATCCCGGGTCTTGGTGTGGCACACGGTGACGGTGGCGTCGGCGGCGATGAGCAGGGCGGCCAGCGGGCGCCCCACGATGGAGGAGCGGCCCACGATCACGGCGCGCTTCCCCGCCACGGGGACGTCGTTGCGGCGCAGCAGCTCGAGGACGCCCGCCGGGGTGCAGGGCGCCAGCGCGGCACGGTCGCCCAGGAGCACGCGACCCTGGTTCACCGGGTGGAAACCGTCCACGTCCTTCTCGGGGACGATCAGGTCCAGGATCGCGCGCTCGGGCAGGTGTTTCGGCAGCGGGAGCTGGACCAGGATGCCGTCGACCTCGGGATCGGCGTTGAGCGACGCGACCAGCGCGCGCAGGTCGGCCTCGGGGGTGTCGGCCGGCAGCCGGTGGGCCACCGAGCGGATGCCCGCCTTCTGGCACGCCTTCTCCTTGTTGCGCACGTACACGGCCGAGGCGGGGTCGTCGCCGACGAGCACGACCGCCAGGGTCAGCGGGCCGGGCAGGGCGGCGGTGCGTTCGGCCAGCTCGGCGCGGATGGCGGCGGCGGCGGCGTTGCCGTCGAGGATGCGGGCGCTCATTTCTTCGTCTCCCGGGTGAGGTGGCGGTACAGGGCCTCGAACTGGTCGAGGGTGTAGTAGTCGATGGTGATCGAGCCCTTCTCGCTGGAGCGGGCCTTGATCTTCACGCGGGTGCCCAGGGTGGTCTGCAGGCGGTCCTGCAGCTCGGTGAGGCTCGCGGGCGGGGCTGGGCGCTTCTTCGGCTCCTTCTTCGCCTTCTTCAGTTGTACGAGCTTCTCGGTGGCGCGCACGCTCAGGCCCTTCTGGATGACCTGGGTGGCGGCGTCGAGCATCTCGGCCTCGTCCTCGAGGCCCAGGAGCGCCACGGCGTGGCCCACGGAGATGCGCTTCTCGCCGAGCAGGTTCTTCACGTCCGAGGGCAGGCGCAGAAGGCGCAGGGCGTTGGTGACCGTGGAGCGCTGCTTGCCCACGCGCTGGGCGACCTCGTCGTGCTGGTAGTTGCGGCTGGTGATCAGGTGCCGATAGCTCTCGGCCTCTTCCAATGGGCTCAGGTCCTCGCGCTGGATGTTCTCGACCAGCGCCAGCTCGAAGGCCTCGAGCTCGTCGGTCTCCTTGAGCAGCACCGGGACGCGGGTGAGGCCGGCCCGCCGGCAGGCGCGCCAGCGGCGCTCGCCCGCGATGATGATGTAGCCGCCCGCGCCGTCGGTGCGGACGATCAGCGGCGAGAGCAGGCCCTTCTCGCGGATGCTCTCGGTCAGTTCCTCGAGGCGGGCCTCGTCGATGGCCGTGCGGGGCTGCACCTCGGAGGGGTGCACGACG